>ERZ1032001.11-NODE-11-length-43425-cov-19.903551_pt1 | contig 43425 bp, 50 predicted proteins | sample MGYA00517102_ERZ1032001 | MGnify/ENA primary metagenome ERZ1032001 (study PRJEB33719, sample SAMN04261291) | wastewater metagenome | biome: rural village; feature: human; material: feces | host: Homo sapiens | place: El Salvador | collected 2013-01-07 ... | reverse complement strand
GGCTTCCTCCTGCGCAGCGCATGCGTCCTTCGTCTGCTGCCTCGCCATTGCGCAGATCTCATCGTAGTCCAGCTCCAGCGCCGCACATACCTTCTTCCACGTTCCGGCGCTCAACCTGCTCAGTCCGTTCAGCGCCTTCGTCATCAGCGTATGTGAGAGCCCGATCTTTTCTGCAAAAGCGCCCCTGTCGATCATCGGTTCCTTCTCCAGTTCGCCCCTCACAGCCGCAATCAGGCAGCGCTCCTCCGGCGTCAGACTCTTTTCCGTCATCTCCACTCCACCCTTTCATTTCTGTCGCAGTATATAAACAAGCTGCAATTCCCGTCTTTGTTTTGCGTCTTCCCAAAGCCACTGCATGGCTTGTCCTTGCGCTCCGGATGGTAGAACTGGCATTCCTCGCACTTCCGCTCTCCCTTGGGCACCTCACGCATCCTTCTTCGCCTCCCTCTCCCTCTTCCAGGCCTGGAAGGCAGCCTCATTCGCCGGATCGGCGTAGAATGCGTCCATCGCCAGCGATACCTCGCGGGCCATCATATCCAGAATATGCTCCGGCACATCCGCTGCCGTCAGTCTCTCGCTGGCCATCTCCGATCCCCCTTACGCCGTCTTGTCCTGCTGCTGCATCTGCTTCAGCGCAGCCATGTAGCCGAAGATGTAACTCCGCAGCTCCTTCTGCTTTTCTTCCGGCAGGCTATGAAGCTTCGCCTTCAGCTCCTGCATCTCTTCCTGCAGGCTCTTATCTCACTTATCCATCTGATATCCTCCCGCCATAAATTGTTATCAAGATAGCACTCCTTTCCCGGCGTTGTCATTGCAGACACCCAGGTATGCCGCTGGGTAAACGTTCAGCGGTGCCCTTACCGGAGGAGCGCACCGTGCCCGAAAGGTGAGGGCACCGGCCGGGCTTATAGCCCATGGAGGCATGCCGCCATACGCTGCCATGGCGGCAAGTGCAGGGTGCGGGAGTCGAACCCGCTCCTCATACGCGCAATAGCCACATTGCTACACCTGCATGCGCCCGACGCCTGCATCAGCCATCGGGCTATTAAGTTGTAGCTGCGCATGCACCAACGCAGCAAGGGCGGATCAGGGACGCCCTCTGGCGCGGGAGGGAGGAATCGAACCTCCGTAGGCGACGAGGCGTGGGAGTTATCGCCGCGCCGCGCATGACGGACCGTGGTTTGTTGACCCGTCATTGATCTACCAACTGACCTACTCCCGCATGAAGCCCCCGAAGGGGCAAAAGTCAAACACCCAGGCTCATCACAGCGAAGACAACCGCCAGGCACGTGGCAACCGCCGTCGTGAAGGCAAGCAGCCCCTGCGAGATCCTCTCGCCCAGCGTCACCTCGCGGTGCACATAGGGTCCCGGATCCGTCATCAGGTGGTTGCGGATGTGATTTCCGTAGCGTACTCCGCCCCTGTTGATGTGCTCCTGCATGCTCATTCTCCTCTCGATACCGTCACCGACACGCGGACGACGTTGAAAAGCCCGTCCCGCTCCTCGCGCACCTGCATCAGATCGTACCCGTGCAGCTCGTCCACGATGTTCTTCAGCGCCGCCTCCACCGCGTCGAACCGCATCTTGCTGTTGGCCTGCGGATCGTCGCTGCGCAGGTAGCTCTGCGCACTGCCCAGCGTGATCCTCGGCCACCTGGGCTCCGTCATCACCGTCCCGCCCAGCTTCTCGATCAGCCACCTGCGGATCCGTCCCACCTTTACGATAGCCATCACTCCGCCCCCTTCTGCACCGTGTAGCCCTCAGCCTGAAGCAAGGCGATCATCTTCTCAAGCTTCTGCTTTTTGTACCGCGCCGCTGCCCTGGCCTTTACCTCCGGTCGCTGGTAGTACGCCTTCCTGTATTCCTTCTTCCTGGCCTGGACCTCCGGGCGCTGCTGGTACTCCTTCACGCGCTCATTGTCCCTGGCCTTGACCTCCGGCCTGTTGCGGTACGCCCTCCGCCTCTCCTTGACCTGGGGCCGCTTGTTGTACTCCCGGAAATAGGCTTTCCGCTCCTCCTTGTTCATTCCCGTTCCTCCTTTTTCTCGCCCACGACGATCTCCAGCCCGGCCACGCAGCCGGCCAGGAAGTTGCCGATGTCGCGCCGCTTGTCCTCCGGCGCCTTGTTGATCAGCTCGGCCATCTTGCGCATGGCCTCCTTCAGCTCGTTGCTCACAGTCTCACCTCCTGTTCCTTCAGCTTCTCACCCTCCCGGGCAGGGTGGTGAATTGCAATGGTTGGGGTGAAAGGGTAAGAGGTATTCGCGCCCCGCCCGGGAGAGCTTGCAGGAACGTTCCGCAAGGAACCATTTCTCGCTTGCGTTTGTCCCTACACGAACAATACCACATATTTTTTGTTCTGTCAAGACCATTTTTGAAAAAATTTGTTCTTGACGGAACTTTTATTTTGTGCTAACATGTTGTCGAGGAGGTGAACACCCTTATGAACGAACGGCTGAAGTTGATTCGCAAGAATTCCGGAATGACTCAGGAAGCCTTTGCTTCAGAACTCGGCGCGACCCGCGGCATGATCGCCAAGTACGAGACCGGGCTTGTCGTCCCCGACCAGACCATGCGCCTTCTGATCAGCCAGCGCTTCAACGTGAATCCGACCTGGCTTGAGACTGGCGAAGGCAAGCCCTACAAAGAGGGCCTGATCCCGGAGCTGGTGCACGCACTGCGCCAGATGCCCGCCGTGCAGACCGCGCTGGAGCGGCTGCTGCCTCGCCTCACCGCCGAGGACCTGCAGCACATCAACGCGCTGATCGAAAAATTCATCAACGATGACACGCAAAAAGGAGCCGAAGAATAATCGGCTCCTTTTCTTTGTTCTCTTGTCTGTTCTCATTCGCATGCGGTAGAATGGAATAGTACCATAAGCCCGTTACAATTGCAAAGGAGGTTTCCCATGCCTGAATCTGTCTACGATATCATCATTTTTGTTCTGAAGGCACTCTTCTACGGCCAGTTTGCAGTGTACTTCCTCATCGTTTGCCCCTGGCTCTTCGAACGCTTCCGCTGGTTCAGGATCGTCAATATGATTCAGGTCGGCCTGGTGTCCTGGAACATCACCGGCTACGTCGCGCTCGTTTTTACTCCCCTGATCGTTCCTTTCGCCGACATCAAGTTCCTTTTTCCCCTTGTTACCTTTCTCCTTTTCGGTATTGCCTTCCTCGTCGTCTACTTCGTCAATTGGAAGCTCTACTGCTTCATTATGGGCATTCTTGAAATGATCAAAGAGTCCCACCACCTCGACCGCGCCGAGAAGAAAGCCGCGAAGAAGGACGCGAAGGCGCTCGCTGTTCCTCGGGAGGACGTCAAACCCGCCGTCTTCTGGCCGCTCCTGAGTGTCGGACTCGCTTTGATCGTCTTCCTCTCCTACGAGATCGTTGTTGCCCTGTAAAACACAAGTCCGACCTGCAAAACGCAAGTCGGACTCTTATTTTTTTGCGAAAACCTCTTATGTTATTGCGAACCTTCCATCAATTCTTGCGATTCTTCCTATCCTCCACCGCCTCGTTGAGGCACTTTGCTGCATACTGCTGCACCGTCCATTTGAGGTCCTCCAGGTATGCCAGTCCCACCACGTCCACCATGCGGTGGATCTCCGCGCGCAGCTGCTCCGCCGCAAACTCCTCGCTGATTCCCAGCGCCCATCCGATCTCACTCATTTCTCATACCCTCCCCGTGCTTTTTTGCATTGTTCGCTTTCACGTTCGCGTGCTTGCTTGCTATAATGTACGCAAATTCCCACTTCACCGGATACACTGTTTCTTGCCGCCGACCTCCGGCCTTGCGCCGCATCTCATCGCCCCCTTGCATCGTCATATTACATCTGTTAATCCGGTACGCAAAGTGAGAAGTTTTGCTGTCTTCATTGTACATACAGGAGGTGTTTTCTCATGGCACAAACGCTGGAGTCCTATCACTTCAACCCCCGCAAGGCCGGGCAGATCTTCCGGCAGCTCTGCAAGGAGCGCGGCGTCTCCCAGGCTTCCCTGGCCGCCCAGACCGGTACGTCCTACGACACCGTCGGCAACGTATTCGCCGGCAAGGTGCAGGATATCCCCTTCGAGAGGGTCTTCAAATTTTGCTGTGTGCTGGGCATCCCCGTCGAGTCCTACATGATGCTCATGCTCACTGATGATGATATCGACTTCCTTGATCGCGTCCCCCTCTACGACAGCCATGAGGGCGAGATCACCGCCGCCTCCAACGTTGACCCCGCCCACGTTACCGCCCCCGTACCAGATACCGTCGTCGCCGTCGCCGAAGCCGCTGCCGCCGCAGATCCTACACCCGCCGACGCACTTTCTGCCGCATCTTCCCCCTGCACTGGCTACACCCGCGACGACGTCTCCCTGCTCCTGGATCGTATCGAGCGCCAACACCTCCGCCACACCGAGGATCTGCGCGCAAACCAGGCCGTCATGCACGAGCTCATCAAAACCCTTGTCTCCACCCTCAACCGATCCGATAAGGAGTGACTCCCTCCATGCCCCGCGTACCATCTCACAAACAGCAGTCCTTTGCCGTCATCTACGCCCGCTACTCCTCCGACTCCCAGCGCGACGCCTCCATCGAGGATCAGCTGCGCGAGTGCCACGCCTGGGCCGACGCCCACGGCTACACCATCATCGAGGAGTACTGCGACTACGCCATGACCGGCCGCAACGATGACCGCCCCGCCTTCCAGCGCATGATCGCCGACTCTGACAAGGGCCACTTCACCGCCGTCATCACCTACCAGACCAGCCGCTTCGCCCGCAACCGCTACGACGCGGCAGTCTATAAGCACCGCCTCAAGCGTGCCGGCGTCACCGTCCACTACGCCGCCTCCGATATCCCCGAAGGCCCTGAAGGCATCCTCCTGGAGGCGCTCATGGAGGGCATGGACGAGTACTACTCCGCCAACCTGTCAAAAAACATCCGCCGCGGCCAGGAAGGCAACGCCCGCAAGGCGCTCTTCTCCGGCGGCGCAATCCCCGTAGGCCTGCGGATCTCCCCCGACCGCACCTATGAGCCCGACCCCCTCACCGCTCCCCACGTCCTCCGCGCCTTCCAGATGATCGACGAGGGCAAGATGCAAAAGGACGTCATCGACTACTTCAACACCTGCGGACTCCGAACCAACAAGGGCAACCCCTACACCAAAGACTCCGTCGCGCACATGTTTTCGAACCGCAAATACCTTGGCGAATACCGTTACCGCGACGTCGTCATCCCCGGCGCTTTCCCCGCCATCGTCCCCGAGGATCTCTTCGAGCGCGTCCAGCAGCGCCTCGCACAAAACCTGCACGTCAAAGGAGGCCACGCACGCGCCATGGTCGATTTCCTTCTCACCGGCAAGCTCTTCTGCGGCCACTGTGGCTCCCCCATGGTGGGTGACTCCGGCACCTCCCGCAACGGCACCACCCACTATTACTACTCCTGCTCCTGCCGCAAGCGCGGAGAAAGCTGCACCAAGAAGTCCGAGCGCCGCCGGCCCCTTGAGATCGCCATCGTCGAGGAGACCGTCCGCCACGTCCTCCAGCCCGACATCATCACCGCCGTCGTCGACCGCGTCATGGAGATCTACGAGCGCGAGCAGCGCGAGGATCACGTCCTCGCCTCCCTCCAGGCCGAAGAAAAGACCATCACCACCGCTCTGACCAACCTCATGGCCGCCATCGAGATGGGCATCTTTACGCCCACCACCCGCGACCGCATGCTGGAGCTGGAGGCACAAAAAAAGGACGTCGCCGCCCGGATCACAATCCACCAGGCAACCCGTCCCCGCATCGACCGCGACCGTGTCGAATTCTTCCTCCACTCCTTCCGCCTCGGCGACCCCGCCTCCACCGACTATCGCCGCAAAGTCATCTCCTCCCTGATCGACCGCGTCACGATCACCGACCTCCCCACCCCCGACGGCACCCCCACCCACCGTCGCCTCGACCTTGTCTACAACCTCACCGAGCACCGCACCTCCACCGCCTCTCTGTGTTCGGATGCAGGCGGGTATCCTCCACTTTACCCGCCCCATCCGAACACTATCTACATCATAGATGGCCAGCTCCGGATGTGGACAACAATAGAGGCGCCGATCTGATCGGCGCCCCCTTTTTTATTTTCGCGCGATGCACTCATAGTACATCCGCGTCTTGTCCTCCACAGCGTCCGGGTCCTCGACGAAGCACTTGGCCATCATCGCGTAAAACTCCGGCCTGTCGACTCCAAACTTCTTCGCCGCCGGCCAGTAGTCGCTCTGCATGGCATTCATCGCTGCGTAAAACTCGATGAGCCTCTCCTGGCCCGTGATGCCCAGGTTGCGACCGTACTGCTGTGCCTGATGCCAGGTGTACGTGCCGCCCTTTACGCCGTCCTTATCCTCCATGCCTTCGACCCACTTCTCCGCCTGCTCGCGGGTGAGTCCTTCGTCGCCCATGCCCTTGGCCCCGCCCATCTGCATCTGCTGCTTGTGCTGGGCGCCACCGTGCATGCGTGCCGTCTCGTATCCGCGGGTATCGTAGCCCTCGGCCCTGCGCTCGTCCTCGTTGGCGCTGAAGCCGATCTGCCGTCGGTCCTGATAGTCACGGATGTTGACCACGTTGTTGTCCCTCATCCGCTCCGGCGCACGCTCCATGCGCTGCCGGTCCTCCAGATACGGAGGCATGTGCGGCTCCGGCCACGGGCGGTAGTTACTCTCGCCGCGGGTCGTCATCCTGGGGCTCTCCGGCTCCTCCATGTACCGCCCGCGCTCATCCCTGCGGCGACGCATTTCAGCACGGCCTTCCATCTCCCGGTCATCATTTCCCATGCGGCGCATCTCGTTTTCCATGCGGCGCATCTCGTTGCCCTCGGCATAGCGCCCGCTTTCGTCACGCTTGCGGCTGGCCATCGCCACCATCATTGCCATACTCATGCACCAGCACCTCCTTCAGCCACCGGAGCAGTCCCGTCAATACTCGTCAGCGCGTAGTTGGGGCTGCAGCAGGCGCGGCCCAGCAGGCGGAAGTTGCCGCCCGTCGCGTCCGTCACCACCTTGGTGGCGTAGCGGGTGCGCGTCCTGATGCTGCACGCCGTGAGCTGCTGGCAGCAGCTGCCGAGCAGAGGATAGGTCTCTGTGCCGGTACCGATGGTGATTTCCACCGGCGCGGTGATGGTCGTCGTAGCCGGGATCGCCTGCGCGACAACGATGCAGTAGGTGCATCCATTTCGATAGGAACCAGCCGGTATATTGATCGTCAGCGTACCGTCCGCAAAGGTTACGGCCTGGCTGATCACCAGCTGGTCGCAGATCTTACACACAGCTTTCCTTGCCATGTACATTCTCCTTTCTCAGGGGGCGACGGGATTACCGCCGCCCCCGATTTCACCCTTTCGGGGATCAGGCCGCGCAGCCGCAGCCGCAGCCGCCAGCGTTACCCCATCCCTGTACGGGCGCGTAGGGGTTGCAGGCAGGGTATGCGGGGACAGGGCAGGGGCGCAGCTGCTGCAGCAGATACTCGTTCTGCTTCGCCTGGGACGCCTGCAGACGGTATGCCTGCACCTCGTCGCGCAGGTTCTGCTGCTCCTGGTTGTTCAGGTATCCGATGATGCGGTCGCCCAGCTTATCGATGGCCTGCAGCGTGCCGCAGTTTGCCTGCGCCGCGTCAAAGCGGTTCTGCAGATTCATCTTTTCCACGTCGCAGCAGCAGTCGCTGATCTGCTTGGACAGATTCCAGCCCGCGCGCTCGATGCCGGTGCCGAGATCCTTGATGCCTCCGCGGATATCGCAGCAGCAGTCCGCCAGCTGGCGGGACAGGCCGTTCGCCGCCGTCTGATTCTGGTAGCCCAGCGTACAGATCGCGTTGTCCACGCCGTGGAATCCCTGCATGATAGCAGTATTCAGCCCGGCAAAGCCCTGGTTGTTGTAGTTGATGGCATTCGCCTGGCCCAGGGTGATGTCGTTAAGTCGGTTAAGCACCGCGCTGTTGTTGAAGCCAGCGGCCAGATCGGCCTGCGTTGCGCAGTTGCCGCGGTTTCCGCCGCCGAAGCCTCCGTTGCCCCAGCCAAAGATGCCCGCCAGGAACAGCAGCGGGATCCACTCGCCCCACATGCCGCCGCCCCAGCCCATGCCGCCGAAGCCCATACCAGCGCCCATGCCCATCATCCAGGGCCACATGCCGCAGCCCATGCCATTGCCGCCCGCGTCGCTCTTGCCCGCCAGGTAGCCGGTCATCATTTCATTATCAGCCATTGTAGTAGCTCCTTTCTGTATATGCTAAAGGCCGCGTGCACTCAGCCCTTGCACCATCACTGCCCCTTGTAGGGGATGCCCATCTGCTGGGCGAGGGTGTCCAGCGTGATTCCGCGCTGCTGTGCCATGTTGGAGGCAGTCTGCATCAGCTGCTCATGGTTCTTTCCCTGTGCGATCTGTGCGATCTTCGCCACCTCCGGGTTCCCCGCGTACTGCTGAAAAAACTGCTGCGGGCTCATGCCCTGCTGGGCGGCCTGCATCATCATCTGGACGATCATTCCGTGTCAGCCTCCTTCCTGGCTTTCCGGCTCTTGACCTCCTCCGCCGGAGTCAGCATTGCCGTGATGCGCTGCTCCAGCGCGGTCAGCTGCTCCACCGTGGCGTACTGAGGCGGCTGCTCCTGGGTGACGGGTGCGTACTCCATCAGCGGGCACAGGCCCGTCTGCGGGTCGAAGCTCTTGCAGTAGAGCCGCCTGGAGGATGTGTCCAGGAAGAAGTAGGGCTGCCCATCGAATGGCACCTGTGCCACCTCTGCCTGCGCCCTGCTGGTCACCATCGTGACGGACGATTGCTGCACCGGAGCCGGGGTCGTGATCGCCTGCTGCGGCGGCTGAGCCGTCTGCTGGAAGTAGGGCATCTGGGGTCTGAATCCGCCAAAACCGGGAGGGGTGTAGGGGTTGTTGAACATTAGTCATCGCCTCCTTTACGGCTCAATTTTCGCAAAAAAACGCCCTGTCCACGATGAAAGGACAGGGCAATATCAGTGCAAGGAATGTGCAATTTTCGGGCAACAAAAAAAGACCCCCACACCGAAGTGTGAGGGTCAATGTCATGCGATTGTGTCTTTGTGCCGCTGCACGACGTATTTCACGCCGCGCGGAGACATGCCGACCTCCTCAGCGATGGCCTCATAGGTAGCGCCGTCGATGAGCTTACGCGCCATGATCTGCCGGTCGCGCTTTTTGTGGATCCGTTCCCGGATGTTGGCCGCGATGACCGAGTTGTCCACCGCATCACCACCTTACTGCCCGTCGGGAGGCTCCGTCTCAAACTGCCCGGGCACGACATAGAGCATCGCACGCTCGCTGTCGGCCATGCCGGGGGTGGTGGGGTCGACGATCACACCCAGGCCGCCGAGGATTGTCAGCACGGTGTTGACCAGCTGCATGACGCTGTCCTGCGTGATGGCCGGGGCGATCTCAAAGAGGGCGAGAATGTCAAAGACAAAGGCCACCAGCAGCGCCAGCGCAGCGGCCAGCCAGGTGCGGTTCTTCAGGCGTACAGTCCAGTTGATCTTCATGATGGTATCTCCTTCCGAATCATAGTATGTAGGTGTACAGACTTATTCAACGACGTACCAATCCTCGCTGAGCATATCCGTCTGAGATGCCAGCCACCCAACGCAGAACTGATCTCCTGCCGTCTTCATCACGATAGACGGAAGAACAAGGTTTCCATGCAGATCACTCACACAGGAGAGATCTGCATCCGTATGAAAGTCGATAGCGTCAGCGAGGAAGAGGAACATATTCTTCCCATTCCAAGCGTGATTTGCCACCTTCTTGCCCTGCTTCATGGCTTCAATTGCCTGTCCAAAGTTCATGGTGCATTCTCCTTTCAAATTGAACATTTGATAACAAAAAACTTCATTTTCATATCAAAAATCGCCGTTTTTGATTATTAATTTCATCCACGGCATACAATTTTGACCTTAACGCTCAAATTTGGCGTTACCTGCTCAGGTTATCCTGCGCATCGGACATCCTCCTCCACTCTTCCTCGGTCGGGAGATTACAGTACCGCTCGTACTCCTTCTCCTCGCCGTGGTTGCCGCCCCGGCTCTGATAAGCCTGATGCATGCGGTCAACCCTTCGCCGCTCTCCGGCAGTTGTGTATCCACGCTCTCGGGCCTTGTCGATCAGATAGCAGATGCGGTCATCCAGCAGAGACAGGTCGCACTCCAGCGCGGCCGGATCGCTCGCATGCTTTGCTTCGACTGTCATGGCCAGGCTGTCCACCTTGGTCTGCATGTCCGTGATCGGCTCCACCAGCTTGTCCGTCATGGCTTTGACCAGCCACTCGCCGATGGCCTTAAGGGGATTTCCCATCATCCTCACCCCCTCTCGTCAAAGCAATCAACCTATCAGCAAGCTGGCCATCTTGCAGTACACGCTCATGGCCAAGCTCGATGATATAGTCAATCAGACTTCTCACGGCCTCCAGCAACCAGTCTTCGCGCTGGGATGATGTCATCCGGTCCCACGGTTCCGTCTCCTCCGGCTCATCGTCCTCCGGCTCCTCCACCGGTTCACCATCCAGCGCCGTCAGCGCCGCGATGGTCTTCTTCCCGGCGATTCCGTCCACCGTCAGGCCGTTGGCCCGCTGGAAGTCCTCCACCGCCGCTTTAGTCTTGCTGCCGAAAACGCCGTCCGCCTTGCCCAGCTCATGCCCAGCCGCCAGCAGCAGCTCCTGCAGCCACTTGACCGTCAGGCCGCTGTCTCCCTTCCGCAGCGTCTTGAGGCTGTCCAGCGTGACGCGGTCAGGCTCCACGCCCGTGTAGTCCACAGCAGACAGCGTGCCCCACTCGTCCCAGTCGGACAGGTCGCTCTCGATCACGCCGGAGCGCGTGCCATGGGCCTCGATGCACTTTCCGTCGCCTACGTACAGGCCGATATGGGTGCGCCTGCCTTCCTTCACCTGGAAAACCGCCGTGCCGGGGAGGATCTCCACCTCCCCGTACAGCATGCCGGTCTTGCCGGTGTACTTGTCGAAGATCGTGTTACTGCCGTGGAAGATCTTCTCGCCCAGCTCGCCGTACGCCCACACAAACAGCCCTGAGCAGTCCGCGACGCGGCGGCCCACCCACTTCTGCCCGTACTGCACGGTCATCTCTCGGGTGGCCTTGTCCTGCATTTCTTGCGTCCAGACCTGGCCACGGCCATCCCAGATGTACCCCCAGCGCTCCTTGCGTGCCCGCCAAAAGAGGTTGATCAGCTCTTGTGCTTTGATCGCCATCAGCCATCCCTCCCGCTCGCCGCCATCAGCATGGCAGTCATATAACCGATTGTACCCACCAGAGGCACGATCCAGATCAGATGCAATGCGCTAATCATCACTGCGTCCTCCCTTAGATTTCCTCGTTGACGGTAACGATCAGGTTAGCACCCTTGCAAGGATTGAGGCTGACTCGGAAATATGCCACTGCACTTGTTACGCCTGACTGGTTTTCTGTGTAACCAGTGATCAGCGTCGACCCGTCTTCCAGCGTTTCCGTCTTGCCGAATTTGCCACCCACCCACGTCTCTGGGTAGTCAGCCTTAACGAGCCCGAAGCTGCTGTTGTAGTAGCAAACGTAGTTGCCGCTACCGCTCTGCGCAAATCCTCCCTTGACTTTGATCCTGATCACATCGCCCTTTTTCACTTTCATGAAGCCGGTATGTGTCGCCGTTTCGAGAGGCGAACTGCTGACGCCGCCGGAAGAGCTCAAGCGGTATCCGTCCTTGTATCCCTTGCCGTTGTAGATGCTGCCGTTCGTGTCCACGGAGGTCGGAACGAGGTTAGTGTAAGCCTTCGGCTCACGCCAGATTTCCACGCCGTTGATGGAGATGGACTTCATACCGATGCCCTCGATGGTGATGGTTTTCATGTCGTTCAGGTTCATGGTGTTACCTCCTGTCAGCTACCGTAGATCGTGTAAGTGTGGGTCACGCCGTCAGCGTCAACGCCTGTGAGAGTCAGAGTAGGCAGAGCGGCTTTAACTTGGCTTACCATGTTGGCCTTGTCTGCCGCCGTGAAGTAGTCCGTTCCCTTAACGGGTGTCTTGCCCGCCGTGCCCGTGTCTCCCTTATCGCCCTTGTCGCCCTTGAGGTTCGCAGATGACGTGCCGGAAGCACTTGTGACCGAAAGCGTCGTGCCGCTCCAGCTGTGCGTGCAGGATACGCCATTGCTGCCGGCCGGCCCCTGGTCGCCCGTTGCGCCCCTTGCGCCCTTCAGGTTTTTGAAGGCAAAGGCAAATGATCTCGCGCTCGCAGTCCCACCCGCCGTCACAGTGACGCTGGGTGTGCCCACATTCGCGTCTACGGTCGCTGTTGCACCCGTGATTGTTGCGTTTGTTCCGTTGCTTCCAGCAGGCCCCTGAGGGCCTTCGGGGCCGGTATCTCCGGTGCTTCCCTTGCTTCCGTTTTTGATGGTTACTGTCTTTCCATCGGAGAAGGTCACGACATTGCTTCCCCCATCGGCGTTGCTCTGGCTTACGTTCTTTACGTTCACCGATGTGCCTGCCGGGCCTTGTTCGCCCGTCGCGCCCGTATCGCCCTTGCTTCCTTTGCTGCCGTTCTTTACAGTAAATTGCGCGCTCGATCCATTTGTCAGCGCAACTGTGAATACATTGTTTCCTCCGTCTGCGCTGCTTGTCGTTGTCTGCTTGATGGACGCGATGCCAACTCCATCGCTGCCGTTATCGCCCTTAGCGCCGTCCGCTCCGTTCATGATCGTCGCCGACGTCGTCCCGGACGCATCCGTGATCGTGATGACAGCTCCCGTCGCCGTCTGCACTACGTTGGCGATGGGAGAAAACCCATCCTGACCTCCGCCCGATCCACCGCCTGTGTTGGATCCACCTCCCGTGTTGGATCCTCCGCCGGCATGGGCGTCCACATATGTTTTGGTGTCCACCACATACCCGACAGCGGTCTCCCCGGGCATGCTCCACAGCGCATTCCTGCCCGCAAGCATGGTCACGCTCTGCGGCTCCAGCTGCACGATCACCGGCTCCGCCAGCTCGTACACAACCACCAGCGGCTCCGCGTCAAGCTTGGCCTTCCACTGCGCCAGCGTGAGCGAAGTCCCGAAAAGCACGTTGCCATTGCGTGCGCCCAGGGCCATCTGCCCCGGCTTCATGCCGACCGTGCTTCCGACCTTGACAAAGCGGTCGCAGTACAGCATCGCAGCGTTTGCCCTGTCCGGAATGACCGTGTAAAAGTTGCCTTCGCCCGTCTGCCAGGTGCGCCCAGTTCCGGCCAGCTTCGCCACCCCGTATGTGAGCTCCAGCTCGCCGCTGATCCAGTCGTATCTTCCTCCGTAGACTCCCTCCGGCAGCTGCACGGTATGCGCCGGGCTCGCCGCCTCGTCATATTCCGCTGTATGGTAGAGCATCAGTGTGGACGTCTCCACCAGCGGGCGCAGGTTATCCTCGCTCGGCGTGCCGCTTCCCTCCTGCTGCACAGGGAGGATTGTCACGACCTTCACCGCGTCCCTTGCGGATGCGTCGTTTGCCACGACGATTGTCCCGGTCTTATCCGCCATGATGGGAGGAGCGGCGGACAGCTGCGTGGCCTTCATGGCCTCCACCGCCGCGTCCCTGGCCTCTTCCGCCCCAGCCTTCGCCGCCTGCGCATTCGACGCCGCCGTGATCGTCTGGTTGACAATCTCCTCCGCCGGCGCCTCCGGAACGTCCATCATCTGTCCGGGCATGGACTCGTGGATCTGCGTCCTGACGATCTTGCTGCGCAGCTCCTCGTCCGCATCTGTCAGCAGCTTCACCTGTGCGATGCCGTCTCCGGCGATCTCCACGTCCGCCCTCGTCAGCGTCCATCGCACCATGCGTCCATCCTGCACAACCGCTGCCGGGTAGTAGTCCTCCTCATAGGGCCGCTGCACCAAAATGCCGATGTGCGCTCCCGGCCATTTGTCCAGCCATTCGCCGACGTCAATCTCAATCGTCCTGACCCGGTTTTCTCCTTGGTATCCCAATTCAAGCCTCGTCAGCCTGCTGATCTCAAACAAGTACATCACCTCCTCGCGCTCACGATAGCATACAAAAGCCGCGGGTGGATAGTCCACCACGCGGCCCTTATTGGATTCACATCATTCCAGCCACTTGGCGATGTCCTTGATCTTCTTCTGCCGATCGTATCCCAGCAGGGTATACGCATTCAGCAGCCGATTCTGCAGGTTCGCCGCGGCGGTCTTGTTGGTCTTGTACAGGCGGATGTACTCCTCCTTGTACTGCTTGGTGATGTTCGCGGCCAGCTCCTGGGCCTCAATACCGTGGGTCAAGTACTCCTGCGTTACGGTTTTGATGTTCACGCCAGTCTCGACGGCCTTGTAGTAGTCCGCATACTTGGCGTACCCATCCGTCGACCCGCCATTGGCCTTGCCCCAGTCCTGCTTGCGCCTCTCCCAGTACCAGTCGTTCGCGTCGAGGTCGCCCTTTCCCGCGTGCTTCTTCGCCAGCGTCTGCACCTGTGTCCAGGTCATCTTTCCGTTGCGGTACTGCTCGATCAGGCGGCTGTATACCTTGGACTCTGCCTCCTGCTGGGTGTACCCGTGTGCAGTCAGCTCCTTGACGGCCGCCTTCACGCCGGCGTCGCTGCCCTTGTCCAGCGCATCATACAGCGCGTCGTAGCGGCTGAATTCCTCATCTGGATCCGTCTTCTTCACGTCCTGCTCGCGGAATGTCCAGTACCAGAAGTCCGGATCGCTGACCTCCTCGGCCTTGTATCCGCCATGCTGCTTGAGGATCCTTTCGGCCTCGCTGCGGGTAACGTTGCCCTTGCGGTACTCCTCGTAGACATGGCTGCGCAGCTCCTGCCGCACCTCCTTGTCCGTCCACCCGTTGGCGGTCAGCTGCTTGATCTCAGCCTCCACCGCCTTCGCGTCGTAGTCTGCGATGCTCTCATGCAGCGTGTCGTATACGCCGTAGCTGTAGTCCTTCTCGCCCTTGTGCTCGGCCTTCTCGGTCCAGCCGTCCACCGCCCTGAAGGCCGCCTTGTCGTCCTTGACCAGGCCATTTATGAGCAGGAAGGCCTTCGCCTCCGCTTCGGTCAGCTTCTTGTCCAGGTACAGTTCCCCGACCACGCCCTTCACGCCGGAGTTGACAGCGTCTTCGTCCTTTCCCTGCGTGCCCAGGAAGACCCGCAGCGCCTCCACCTCCTTGACGTCGCCCTTCTTCATGGCCTCGTACAGCTTGGTGTAGTAGGCGTCGTTGCTCACGTCCACCCAGGGCAGGAAATTGCTCATCGCCTCCTTCCGCAGCACCTTGACGTTGACGTCACGCTTATCGGTCGTCATGTCCTTCCAGGTGTTGATGCCGGTTGTCACGTCGCGCCAGATGTTCTTGAGCGGTACGCCCAGCATGTTCGCCAGAGCAAAGGCCATGTTCTTCGCGCCCTTTGCGGGGTCATCCTTGTATCCGCCGTTGATCCACTTGGTTGCCTCGTTCAGCAGCTGGTCCACCAGCGCCATGTCCGCGCGCTCCACGTCGTAGCCCTCTAGCAGGCTCATCGCGTCTCGCGCATAGGGGATCAGATTGAGCGGGTTCAGGCTGCCGCCGTATCCACCCAGCTCGCCGCCCATGGCTGCCAGGTACTTCTCCAGCCACGGTTTCTCCTCGTCGTCGTTGCGCCCAGCCGTCCACAGGGACTTCACCGCTGCGGTTGCGAGCTGCGAGAGGACGAAGATGCCTGCGGCCTTCACGATGCTCTTTTTGTCCTTCCGGTTGTAGCCGTCCAGCAGCATGTTCAGCGTCAGCGTCGGCTCGGCCATGAAGGACGTCGCCATCTTTGCAAACACAGATTTGCTTCGCATGTTCTGGCTCCTGACCAGCGTCGAGTCGTACACCTGCGTCAGGTTGACCACTTCTTCAAATCGCTTGGCCGCCATCTGAAGGAATTCCTCGCTGTTGGTGTTCATGCTGGGGTTCTGCTCGGCCATTTCCGCCTTCGCAGCCATCCACATGTACGTCCATGCCATCTGGTCCGCCTTCTGCGCACCCAGTCCCAGCAGCTCGTCCGCTTGCCTCTTCGCGCCAGCCAGCCGCTCGCCTTCAGCATTCACGCCCACCAGCGCGCCGGCCTTCTTCGCCAGGCTGTAGGTATCCTCTGCCGTTCCGGCAAGGTACCCGCCCATGGTCCTGGTGCTGGTCATGTCAAATCCGCCGATGCTCTTCAGCACGGCCGCGCCACTGTATTTGCACAGCTGCTCCCATTCCTTGCGCTCAGGCGCTGCGGTCTTCCCGCTGAGGGCCTTCAGGTAGTACTTGGGGTTCTGCACATACCATGCGCGGATGACGGAAAGCGGCTGCTGCAGCATCACGGATACGCTTGCCATCACGGCGCTGCGCTTGTACAGGCTCATCAGCTTGCTGTTCTCCCGTACGCCCGTTCCGCCGTTGAGGTCTGCCAGGTACGTCTCGAGGTAGGAGGTGAGGCTGTCGCCGTACTTCTGCCGGAAAAGCGCACGCACGGTCATGCTGCTGACGTCCTCGCCGGTCTTGGACTCCCCGCTCGGGTCCTTCGTGTAGTTGTAGTTCAGGATGGTGTTGAAGTTCTCGATCGGGACCGCAAAGTTACCGTAGAGCAGCATTTCGTTGATGTGGTTCGCCGCCACCTCCGTGAAGCTGCTGATGGCCAGGGGCTTCCATGCCCTTTCCACGCGTCGATGTGCCGATGACATGCCGGCGATCCGGTTTGCGTCGGGATTCTTCGCCGCTTTGTTACTGGACTGTGCCACCTGATCCCTCTGCACGCGCATGGGGAAGTAGTGCGCCTCCTTAAACTTCCGGATTCCGTACATCCTCATGGATGCCCGGTTGCCCACTTCCGCCATGTCCTTGGACATGTATTCCACAATGGCTTCCGCGTAGGCCTTCTGCTCCGACGTCAGCCACTTGTCGATCACCGCCATGTCCGCTTCGGAAAGCTTGTTCGGCGTTTCATCCTTGATCAGCTTTCCGTTTACCTTGCGGTATCCATTGTTCAGCACGATGCCGCCCTCAGAAAGGTGCGTGGACTCAAACAGAGGCGTCGTGTCCTGCTCGCGCTTCCAGATTGCCCAGACGGACATTGCCTCGTCCACCGTCATGGAGAGGTCGTGCTTCCCGTCCTTGGTTCTCCGGCCCTGCTCGGTTGTGAATTCCAGCGGGTCAGCGTTCTTCCATGCCCAGTAGTTGTACTTCGCCTGGATTCCCTCCAGCTTCTTCTTCGCCGCAGCCAGCTGCACGCCGTATTCGCGCTGACCCTTCACGACGTCGTCGTTCATGGTCTGCATTACTTCGTTACCCTCCAGCATGTTGAAGAAGTAGATGGGGGTCATGTTTTTGTTGCGTGCGGCCTCCACAACCTTTGCCCAGACGCGCCCGCCCACATTATCCCTGATGGCGTAGTCACCCTTGGTATTCAGCCCTGCCACAGTCCTTTCGGCCACGTCGGAGAGCTGCGCCTGCTTTCCGCCGATGAAGATCTCGTTCCACTTGGTGATCTGGCCCCAGAGGATTTCCACGATTTCGTCAATGGCTTTCAGGCTCTGGTTTCGCAGCATGGTCTTTTTCTTGTGGCCCTTGGTCGACGCCTCCCCGTACTCCTCCAGGTATACCCGCAGTTCCTTGAAGGCTTCACCCAGCTCTTCGGCGATCAGGTCGTTCAGCTTCCCCTCCGTCTTTGTGTCGTACTTTTTCAGCGCGCCAAAGTACTTCTGGATTTCCGCGACCTCTGTTTTCTTAAATACCCGCAGCACGTCGTTGTACTCTGCGAAGATGCGGATCGCGTCCTCGATGTAGGGCTTGAGCTCCTCGGGCACGTTCTTGCGGTCGGTTTCCCTGCGGATGCGGGTCACCATCCATCCCACCGTGCGCCGGATCCTGTCGCGCATCACGCGGTTTTCTTCCATCACGTTCCTCTCCGCGATGATCTCCTTGATGCGCTTGTTGCTCTCGTCAGCCACCTGCCGCTCGATTTTCCGTTTCGTGTCCAGATCGGCCAGCAGCTTTTCCTGCACTTCCAGGTGCGTCAGGTACTCTATGACGTCGCCCATCGCCTTGTGGCGCTCGTCAGCCTTCCATGCCGCCGCACCGGCAGCCCGTCCAGCCTTCGTCATTTCGACTCGCAGCTGGCGCACCTTGGCCGTCAGCGCGTCGGAGCCCTCTGCATTCTTCGTCAGCGCATCCATCACGGTTTTCACCGTTTCCGCTCCCGCATCAACCAGAGCCGCTTCAGCAGCGATCCCCATTACGTCGATCATCTCCGCCTGCAGCTGCTCCTGTCCGTAGCGTCCGACAAACGTGTCCGCCGTCTTCGCGCCCTTGATCAGGTTATACAGGTGCAGGATGCTGTCGCCCTCGCTCATGTGTCCCTCGAAATAGGGCAGCAGCGGGTTCGCGCCGCCCTCTGCAGCGTTTGCCTCGTCCAGCAGCACATCCAGCGTCACGCTGCCCTTTCCCTTCGGCACCACCTTCACCACCGGGCGCACCACCGACATAAACTCCTTCATGCCGATTTGGCTGTTGATCTCCTGGCGCTGCGTATCCGTCAGCGAGATGGTCCCGATGTACTCCTTCAGTGTTGCCAGCATGTCGTTTTCCTGCTGACTCTTGCTCCTCAGTTCGCGCACCAGCTCCTCGCCCAGGCGCATGTATTCCGCCGTGGCGTTCTCTCCGCCCCGCAGCAGCGTCGTCTGCATCAGGACGATCCGATTCATCAGCGTCTTCTCGGAAATCCGGCTCCCGTAGCGCTCCTTCAGCTTCTTCGCCGCCGCGCGCAGCTTCCTCTGGTCGAACAGGCTGCGGATCGTGCTCCACATGTCCTCCTCGGACTTTTCGCCCAGCTCCTCCTGCACCGCAGCCAGCTGCTCCGTCACCTTCGCAATCTGCTCCTGCAGCGCCTGTGTCACCTCCGGCAGCGAGTCCTTCGTCGTCAGCAGGCGCACCATCTCTCCTGCGGTGGTCATGAGCTTGGCATAGCCTCCCTCTTTCTCCGCATCGATCAGCGCGCGCTCGATGGCAAACATCTGCCTCCTCAGCCGCCACAGCTCCTGCTTCGCCTTGCCGCGCTCCTTCTCCGGCGTCTCCTTGTTATCCCGGATGGCAGTCTGCGCCGCAATGGCCTCCGTCACCTCCTGCAGCCTCAGCACGTTGCTCTGATACCTGTTCAGCAGCGACTGTTCCGCCGGCGTCATGTCCGTGAAGTTCGTGATGGCCATCATCGCATCACGCACGCTCAGGTCGGGCTTTCCGCGGCGCTGGGAGTAGCGGATGTCCGGGTTTGCAGGATCGAAGGTGCCCACGTTGTCGGTGGCGGATTTGACTTGCGTTGAATCAAAAACGACTATCTCGTCTCCTCTTTCAGCCTGCAGAACCCCATCATATCCCTTTTCTTTCAGTTCTGTTGTGAAACGATCTGCAGTTGTTGTATCACCACCAATGTAGTATGCTTCTGGAGATACGACGTGTTTACCGCTATATCTCTCTGTGAACATCATTTGAAGAGCATCGTTGATGAAACCTTCGTTTGCTTCTTCTTTGCTTGCATACGAGTTTTTGCCCGTTGTCGGCCACCATCCGTTGTAATTGTATGACCACTTGAACGTACCATCGACATACTCAAGCAAATCAAACTCTCCGTCTGCCTTTGCCTTTTCGACCATTCTCCCAATGTCCGACCAGGGTATATCTATATCTTTACCCGTTTTATTGTCATATACTCTGTATGTCCTCTTGCCGAAAGTTTTGTTCAGCTTCGTGGCAGCGTTTATCATAAAGAGCATTTGGTCTGCGATTACGTTTGCATTATCGAGTTTGTGAGCGTTCACACCTTCGTATTCATACATTTCCTGTTCAAATACAAACGGCCTTTCGATTTTCAGATATACAGGCAACACTCGGCTTCCATACGCTTCAGCTTCTCCTTTCCCCGTTGCAAAGTAATGTCCACGACCGTACCATCCCGCATCAGCGCGCTGCGTGTGTCCCCAGTCAAATTCCCAGAACTCTCCCCCGTTTGTTCCATGGTATACCACCTTCGGGCTTCCATCCTCGTTGCGCACCACGCTGTTGCCGAACCAGGTCTTGAACTCTTCGCTCTCTGTCTGGAGTTCTCTACGTCTCTCAGAGAACTCCCTCTCCTCCACCACATCTCCCTTCTTCTCCGTCGTCTCAGCCGCCGGTTCTCTCCCCGCAGCCACTACCAGCGCATTATCCCAGAGCCTCTGCAGGTCACCGATGTACCGCTCGACGCCGTCCCTGATCTCGGTCAGCGCCTGGGCCTCCTCGCTCGTAGCGGTGATGCCGCTGAAGGCGCGCTTGACCCAGCGGGAGAATCCCGCCACGAAGTCCTTCAGCCAGTCGGTCATCTTCTGCCACAGGCTGGGGTTGTTCTTCGCCATCATCTCGGCTGCCGCAGAGTCCTTCAGCATCATTTCGCAGGCCTCTGCGATCACTTCCGCCTCCGCCTGTGCGCGGGTGTTGACGTTGCCCAGGTTGCGCAGCTTCTCGTCGATCAGCTTCGCGTAGGACTTCCCGCGCTCCTTCAGCAGCTTCTTTGCTGCGTCGCGCAGCTCGGCGTATTCGCCCTTGGTGTTCTTCTCGATGAAGTGGGTCAGCTCATGGCCTGCGTACTTGAGGATCGCGCTTTCCACCATCGCCTCTCCACCCCTGGAAACGCCCGCCTGCAGGTCGATAAAGATGGAGTTGGTATTCGGGTCGTAGAAGCCGTTGTGCGTCTGAATCTCCTCGCCTTCGGCCACCTTTGTCCTGAACAGCGTGATCCCGATACCGGAGGCCTCCGACATCGTTTTGAGCACACGTACCGCTGCATTCTGCTGCGGCGTCAGGTCCTGCATGATGGTCTCCACGTCCTCGCGCACGCCCGTGTCCGTCACGTCGGGGGTGTTCTCGACATCGCCCATGAAGGCCACGCCGCCCTCTCCCCGCGCCCTGGTGCTGATGCCCTCGGTGCGGTTCTTTTCGTCCGCGGCGGCCTGGCGCTTGCCCATGCCGTGGCCCATTTCCATCGCAGTCTCCAGCGTCTGCACAGCCTTGTCGCCATAGGGAGTGCGTGCCACGGTCTCCAGCGCGGGCTTGTCTTCCCCCGCATACCCTGCGCGCACGCCCGCCTCATAGGCCGCGATCACCTGGCTGCTCGTCACTTTCTGCTCGGCGGTCTTCTCGGTCAGACCCACCAGCGCGTTGATCTCCTCGGTCGTCATCTCGCTGTGATGCTTCGCGTACACAAGCACGCGGGCCACGCCCGTGCCGCCGACCTGCACCAGCTCGTCCATCGAGACCTCTGTGTCCCCTTCCGGGGTGCGCACAACGGCCTGAATCTCTCCGCCTGCGTTTTTCTCCACGCGCACCAGTTTTCCGACCACCTGCGGCTTGTCGCCCTTCTTGAAGGTGATCTTGTTGGACACGGCTTCCTTGGCGTTCACGCGGCCTGTGAGGGCGTCCACTTCGTCGCGGGTGTCCGCCTCCACGTCCTCCATGGTCTGCACGCCTTGCTTTTCGGCCTCGGCCCGCTCCTGCCTGCGCTTCTCTTCCGCCGCCTGACGCGCCTTTTCGCGCCTGCTGGGAGGCAGCAGCTCCTGCAGCTTTTCCACCTGCTCCGCGCCGCGCGTCTTGTTGATCATGTTGTCAAAGGACAGATCCACCGCCCACTCCGCATTGCCGGAGCCGTACTCGTTGACGATCTCCATCGTCACCCTGTGCGTAGCGATAAACCTTCCGACCTTTGTTTTCTTCGCCTCCGGCGTCAGGTCGTAGACCACTTCACCGTTGCGCTGCTGATACGCCTTGATCTGCCCGTCGTTGCCAAAATCCACAATGGCCCTGGCGATGGCGTGGGGCTTGTACCTCTCGCTTTCCGGCAGCTGCAGCTTCCGGTACTTTTCGCCGATTGCCTCCTCCACCGCCTTGACGCCGCGCTGTGTCAGCTCGGACTGATGCTGACTCTGCGCCTCGGCCATCATGGTGCGGTACAGGCGCCCGATCTTGATGCTGCTGGCTTCCTTGGGTCGCTTTCCCTTGGGCTGCTTGGTCTTGGGCTGCTTCTCCTCCACAGGCGCCGCCTTCGCGTCATCCGACGCCCTCGCCGCCATCTGGATCTCCTCCACCTGCGCCCTGGGCGTCTCAACCTGCGCCTGCTTGGCCTCAGCCGCCTGCTCATGTTCCGACTCCCTGGCCGCCGTCTGGATCTCCTCAACCTGAGCCCTGGGCGTCTCGACCTTCGCCTGTGCTGCCTCAGCCTTCGCATTTACCGACTCCCTGGCCGCAGCCTGGATTTCCTCCACCTGCGCCCTGGGCGTCTCGACCTTCCCCTTCTCGGCCTTAGCCTTCGCATCTTCTGACGTCCTGGCCGCCGTCTGGATCTCCTCCACCTGAGCCCTGGGCGTCTCAACCTTCGCCTGCGCCGTCTCCGCCGCCTTCGCGTCATCCGACGTCCTGGCCGCCGTCTGGATCTCCTCCACCTGCGCCCTGGGCGTCTCAACCTGCGCCTGCGTCTCCGCTTCACCGGCCGCCGCCTGCGCCTGCTGCTGATCGTAGAAAGCCTTGTACTTGCGCATCATCTCATCCGCAAGCGTCTGAGACTCCGAGCCTGCCTCCATCTGAGTGCCCATCTGCATCAGAGGCAGCGCATTACCGCCCTCTTTGATCCTCGCGCCGGTGCGGTAGTCCGTCACAGCCGTATTTACAGCATTCGGTGCGCCCATGATTTCGCCCGAAGCAAATCCCAACGCATACTCATAGCAGAATTCCTTCACCGTGTCCATGAATGCATCTTGGTATGCATCATCATTCCCGGAAGCCTGGTACATTTTACGCAATTCTGTGAAGTCGCTATCTGTCGCCGTGATGGTAGATGCAAGAGAATCAAGGGCCATGTATGCTCCCTTTGAAAGCACTTCCTCCATGCCTTCTGCGTGGCCTACCTTCGCAATATAGCCGAGTGCGCTTCTTGGGTTAGCCATGAATTCCCCAAAACCTATGCGTTCGATTGCCGTTTCGATTGCGCCAACGGACAGACTCATTACGACCTTTGCGCCGCCTGGCATGTCATCGTCTGCCAGCTGCGTCATAGTTGAAGACGCAGCTTCTGCGCCCATTCCAAGCATTGTAATATTCTCGACGGCCTTTGCGCTCAGACCACCAGCCGCGCCAATTCCTCTGGCCAGAGCATACATTGCCAGGAAGTCTGCGGAAGCAGAACCAGCATCATAAGCAAATCGCAAAGCTTTTCCGGCTGCGCCACCGTTATCGATTCCCTCAATGGCCTCACCCTGTGCGCTGCGTACATCTGTTGTAAGGTATGCAAGGTCGTGTACCGGATTATACGGGTTGTCTGTATCATGTACCGCCTGATACCACTTTTGCAGGATCATCATGGCGTCTGGGAATTTAGCAGCAACAGATGCGGCGAAATATGGCACAGATGTCAGCGGGTCTGTCGCAAACAACTCTGTTTCGGCCTTATTCGCAAGACGTCTGGCCTCCATCAGCTCCGTCTGTTTCAACACATTATAGTACTCTTTCGCCATTTCACCCGACGGATCGCTCTCCTTGAGGTATGCATATCTTATCACTTCGGCTGAAGTCATAAGGTCGCTGTACCCGTCGGAAGCCAGTTCGCTTCTGTATGCGGCTTCTTCCTCTGGCGTCAATGCGAAATTCTCCGCGATAATCTGCTGGTCAACTTCGTCTGTTATCGACTTGACGTTTTCTCTCCTTCTCTGCTCATCCGTTGCCGCGTCGTACTTATCTTCAGCAGCTTTCACATAGTCAGGCATCCTGTGATATTCTGCCCTTTGTCTGTATAGATCAGCATCGTCTCCACCGAAGAAATCAACAACATTGCCAACCAATTCATTGACGCCTGCGCTGAAGCTCAAAGGTGCGACATTGCCGATCTGTGTCAGCGGCCCATTCAGGTCTCCATTTCCATTGCCCCACGCAACATTTTCGAAGCCCTCTTCGCGCCCCGCGAAGCATGCAAGCCCCCACATGAACAGCTCATCCTGGTCATCTTCATCGAGGTTGTCAAACCATTCGACGGCTTCTTTCTCGTTGTAGTTTTGCAGGTCTCCTCCGTTGATGATGTGATTGAGGATGAGGATGTTTCCGATCAGTCGTTCTTCTGCCGACGGGGCTAAATACTCCTCCGTTGTCGGGTCCCATGCGCTCTCAATGTAGTTGGCGTCTTCCATTACGCCCCTGTAATCGAGATATGCGTCATATAATCCGCTGTGACCAAAGTACTCACCCTGCGAGTCATACCATTCCTTGTTTTCTTCATAAAGCTGATAGACATTGTCTGCGATTTGCTTTGCCCATCCTGCCCCCATTCTGCCTGACGCAAGTCCCTTTTCATCGTCTGGGTACCCTGCATCGTATGCGTATTCCTGCACAAGATACGGGTTTCCGCTCGCCCACGCCGCATTGTGCCTTGACAGGTTTGCTTCGTTTCCCGTTTGTCGCAAAAGTGTTTGGTATCTGTACCGTTCTTTCGCCTCGGCCAGTTCGCCGCCCTTTATGTTGACCTGCTGTGACAGGTAATTATCCGAGACGAGGTTTACATTCCCCGGCGTAATATTCCCCGGCACGTCAAATCGCCCCGCCGCGCTTGCCGCGTCAAGGAGCGTCCTGTTATCTCGCACCGCTTTGTAAATGCTTCTGCGTGCGTCGTTGTAGTTAGTCATGTACTCCCATGCAGATATCTGCGGCTTGTACGCCTCCCCACTAAGCAGCTGATTCAGCTGCTCGTTGGTGGGCATATACCCCTGCATGCTCATGCCCTGCATCGCCCGCTGCGTCGCCGGGGCGGATGCATTGTACAAATCAAGGCCCATGCCACGCACGCCGCCTCCGGCATAGGGCGTATACGTCGTCGGGTGCACCTTCTTCACGCTGTCGAGCAGCGCCTGCGACATTCTTACCGCGTCCTCCGTCAGCGCAAAGGGATTTGCCTGCTGCGTCTGCGCGGGCGCGGCAGTGCCCGTCCTCGTCTGCATCTGCTGCCTGACGTAGTCCTCATAAGTGGCAGGAGCGGCAGCCCCCTGTGCTGCCGCCGCATCCTGCCGTTGCTTTTCCGTAGCTGCCCTCTGCAGCGCTGCCTTCCTCAGCTCTTCTGCCGTCGCTATGCGTGCCATAGGCCCTCCTTATTTCTTGGTCTTGTCCTTCTCGGACTGATACCATTTGTTGAAGAGATCCAGCGTATACTCCGGCGTCAGCGTCGGCGCCTTGAAGGTGGGCGTCACGCCTGCGATGGCCGGCAGCGCCATCTGGATGGTGGGTGCCGTCACCGTCGACGTCACCGTCGGCGCAGTGGTTGTCGTTGTGCTCGCGCTGTCCGTCGTTGTATCCTCCGCTGCGGTCTTCTTCGCCGCGCTCGCCGCCGCCGACCTGCTCTTGGCCAGCTGATACCGCGCCAGCAGGTCGTCTCCCTCGTCCTGCCACACCTTGTATGCCCGGTCATACAGGCTGGGCACCATGCTGTTGAGCTGCCCCAGGTACCCCTGATAGGCCTGATTGCCCACCAAGTTTGCGTAGGAGTTGCCGTATCCGCCGGTCAGCGCCGCCGCGGTGCCCATGGTGTCGCGCATGGCCTGCTGCCCCAGCTGGCTGTACTGATCCGCGTACTGCCTGTAGAGCATGTCGCCCTGAAGGTCGTATCGGAAAGGCCCGCGGTTCATGAGTTGCTGATAGAGGGCATTGGCCTGTGCCGCGTAGGGGTCCTGCGTCGCGCCTGCGCCACCGCCCGGCGCCTGGGGCGCAACAGGCGCCTGCGGACTCCTCTTGTAGAGGTTGCGCACCGCGTCGGGGTTGATGCCTCCAGCGCCGTTCACGCTTCCCACGCCGCTGCCTCCGCCGTATCGACTGGGATTGCCCCCGCCCATCAAGCGGATCTGCTCCGCCTCGTCCCTGTGGGTCGTCGTGAAGGGCGCGCCACCGATGCGGCCATCCGCGGGCATGTATTTATCTTTCTGTTGCGTTGCCATCGCGATTACCTCCCGTCTCTATGGCCGTCATGGCCTTATCAATCAAACTGAGCGCATTGTTGAGCGCCTCCGCCAGCTGCCAGAGGTAGCTGTGCAGCCTTGTGATCTCCTGCTCCGGCGTCCCGCGGGGGCGCTCAGGCATCGGCAGGTCTGGAAATCGGGCCATATCCTCCGTCTCCTCCTCCCGCATAGGTCCTGCTGATCGAGTAGATCTTCGCGTCACCGTGCCCCTTGAGCACCACCTGCATGTGGTCGCACCGCCTGGGCACAATGGGCAGCAGGAAGGTGCGCAGGACCGGCGTCCTTACCACGCCCATGTCATGCCATACGCCGTCGGAGTCGTACATGATCTGCATGCTCATCCTCGCCCCCGCCGCCAGGCGCGCGCGGATGTTGAAGCGGCTGACGTACTTCTGCCGGGGCTCCGTCACGCCGAACACGCCGAACCTCACCATCCAGTCGAAAGGCTCCTCCACCGTGCCCGTCACGCCGCCTACGCAGCGCAGCACCGGCTCCCCGCCCTCCTCGATCATGTACATGTCGCCGGATACCGTGGCCATGTGGACGGCCTTGACGTCGTCCTCCCTGTGCCATAGCCCCTTGATCGTGTCGTATACATACACCGACCAGGTCATGCTCTCGTCGCGCATGCACAGGTAGTACTTGTCCAGGTGCGCCGCGCCGCTTGCCTCGTACCATCGCGTCCTGCCCAGCTTCTCGCCGATGGAGTAGGGCATGGAGCCGTCGTAGGCCATCACGTCCATGCGGGCCTTGTACAGCAGCATCTCGCCCACCATCGCCAGCGACCGCCAGCAGCCGTCCTGCACGCCCCTGCACATGGTGGTATTGAGCGTAAAGTTGGCAGGCTCGGTTCCGGAGATCTTGTGCAGACAAGTCTCCTTCCAGAAGATCGGCTGCCCCCGCACCGTGCATGCGCCGGTAAACTTTCCGTCGGATCCGATGGATACCGTGTAGCTGTCCATCGAGGTGCCCTGGAAGGAGTACCAGTTGCGGAAGTCGCCCAGCGCACAGGCCCTGATCTCATTGGTCAGCACACCGTCCGCGCGGGCGTAGGAGCATCCCCACAGGCGGTTGTTGGCCTCGGTGACGTAGTCCAGGTCGGGAATTTTGATCTCCGCCACCAGCGTCTCCGCCAGGGTGACATTGCGCCGGATCGTGCCCGCCACGATGATGTAGTCGTCGCCCGCACCGTACACGACGTTGGTGGTGTTGAGGGCGTCCAGCTGCTTGCGCATCTGCTCCTCAGTGGCGCCCGTGGTGGCCCATGTCACCTCCAGCGTGATGCCGGAGAATTTGATGGATCCCGCATGGCTGCCGGATACGGTTGCGTTGTTTCCGCTCTGGAAGCGGAACAGCAAGGACACGTCCCCGTTGCCCTCCACCTCCACCGGAATCTCGTTGGCGCCCACCTGCGCCGACTTGCCGTTGACCGTCAGCAGCCGCGTGGAGTAAAGCGGGCTGCTCGCGTTGAACTTGACCACAGCACCCAGCACCACCGCGCCGTCGGGGATCCCGCTGACTGCAATGGTCTTCGTCCGTTCGGCGATGGTGGGCGTGGTGCTCACCCAGCTCGTCCCGCCCTGGTGGGTGGTGGTGAAGGACGAGGAAAGGTTGAAGTCCTCCGCGGTGAAGGAGAGCGTCTCGGAGTCCTGGCTCATGCCCTCCGCAGCCGCTGTCTCCGCGCCCTTTTCCGCCACGCCGGACAGGTGGATGACGTCTCCCTCCCTGATGCCCTTGCCGATGCCCGTTGCCTGGATCTTGATGTAGGTGGTAGCCACCTGGATCCACTCGGCGTAGATCACGCTGTACTGCATCAGCTGGTCGACGCTGCCGGAGGTGTCGATCCATAGCTGCTTGTCCACGGGATCCTCGGGCGCCGTGTCGGAGATGGTGACGTCCTCCATGTCGTAATCCCGGCCGTCCTTGCGGGTCATCATCGCGCTGATCACCGCGTCCCCCTCATGGGCCCACCTGGCGCCCATGGGGCCGTAGTCGTCAGGGTTGGCGAGGTTGAGGTACACCTTGTCCGGCCAGATGCACACGTACGCGCCCATCGCCACCATCATCTTCGGTTGCATCGATGCGTCCGTGGACAGCCGCACGCCGCTGTGCTCCACGCCGTCCACATAGATCACGCCATCGTCGGCCATGATCAGCCGATCCGTGCCCAGCAGCCCCTGCGGATTGACGCAATGGACATGTCCGCCTCCCTCCACGCCGGGGAATGCGGGAGTCCTGCGCCGCTGCCTCGTGGACAGGATCGGATAATTGTCGGAGGTCATGTTGCGCATGTCCTCCATCTCTCCCTCCGCCACCACCATCCCGCGGTTCAGCCCGTAAAAGTTGGTGGTCGTGAGGGTCTGCCGCTGCACGGCAGGAATCTGAGGCAGATATGCCATGTCGTCGTCCCCCTCAAAAACGGATGTGCCTGCGCCTGACAATGGGCATGTGCGTCCTCCTCCAGAAGTCCCCGAAGGTCTTGTAGGCCGCATTGTACAGCGCCAGGTCCTGATTGTACTTGTCGTCCTCCGCCGTCGCCAGATCCATCTGCACGGCCATGTAGTGCCGGTACACATCCCCGTAGGGCTCCGGCACCAGCAGCTCCGTGGACGGATCCGTGTCCTGGTCATATCCCTCGAAGTGGCTTTCCGGCGGCATGCCCTCATGGGTCAGGTAGATCTCATGCCACACCATCTTGTCCAGATCACTCAGCCACAGGATCTTCGTCTCCGGCGGGAAACCATTGGGCTTGAGCAGGTCGATTTCGTCGATCACCTGCTGAATGGTCTTGCGTCTCATGCCGCTCATTCTCATTACTTCCTTCCAAGCAAAAAACGGAGCAGGGGCTCACAGCTCCCGCCCCGTTCAGGGTCGTGCCTCAGCGCATGCGCATCAGCTTCTGCTCTTCCTCGTAGGCCTTCTGCGTCACGCGCTCGCGCTCCCTGTGGGCCATCTCCTCCTGATCAAGCATGATCTGGAGGCGCTCATACAGGGGCTTGGGCACTTCGACGGCCTTGCCGCGCGGCACCTGCCACTGCTGGCCGTTGACGCCGACCAGCACGAAATTCTGTTCGCCGCCACGCGCACGGGGCAGGATGATGCTCTGCATCTCCTTCCAGGCGTTCGAGATGGCGGTCGGCACAGGCCGCGGAGAAGCATCATGCGCCTCATTCAGCGCCTTCTCGCGCTCCTCCAGCTCGGCCTGCTTTTCAGTCAGCTCGGCCATCTTCACGGCCATCTCTTCCTGCATGCGCTGCAGCTTGGCCATCATCTCCTGCATCAGGGTCTCCTGCGCCGGGGCGTCCGTCTCGGGCAGGTCAATCTTCTTGGTGGTTGCCATTGTTGCTCCTTTCATTCATGCCCGGCGGGCAGTCACCCACCCGCCGGTCCGCTGATCATCAGGCCGCAGCCTTGGTCAGCTCGACATTGTCCTTGTCGACGTCGCCGTACTCCTTGGAGCCGCACTCGATGACGATCATGTTCTCCGGATACAGGACCTTGACGGCCATGGAGAACTTGACGCCCACGGTGCAGAACTGCTCCAGGGGTCCACCGGCCTCGGCGAAGCTCTTGTAGATCATGCGCATGCCGGCGCCCTCAGGCTCGACGACCGCGAAGGCGTCCTTGCCGAAGATCATGGGCATGTACAGCGCGGGCGCAGACTCGTCCGGGCGGTACACGGGGGAGAAGTTGGACTCCGTGAAGCGAACGCCGTGCAGCTTTCCGACCTCGCCGGTGTAGATCTCCGTGGGGGAGGCGTACTTGTGGGCGTCAATCCACTCGGGGCTCTGACGCAGGTCAAAGGTGTTGGAGGGATTGAGCACGCCAACGTATTCGCGACCGGCGAACTTGGGCGCATCGGCCTTGTTGAGGATGGTGACCGCGCGGGCGATGGTGCGGGGGGTGAGGGAGGCGTTCTTGCCGCCCTTCAGCGCCGTCAGCAGCTCCGCACGGGTCTGGGGCTTGCTCTCGATGGTGCCGTCATTGGCCACGACCTCAGCGTACAGGACGTTGGTGCAGGTCATCAGCTCGTTGCGGATCAGCTTCTCGTAGGTGTCGCCCGCCGTGTGGCCCAGGGTCTCATTGGTCTTATCGAGGATGGGATCCAGCGCGTGGGTGTCCAGCACGTCGGAAATGGGGTAGTAGACGCCGTACTGCGCGAGCTCGACATTCACGGAGCTCATGCCGAGCTTGCGGCCCTTGGGGATGACGGCCTCCTCCAGGAGCTCCACATCCTCCATCTTGTTCATCTTGCGCCACTCAACGATCTTGCCGTTGCCGGAGGGCAGGCTCTGCACCATGCCCAGCTGGTGGTAGACGCGGGTGGCCTTGTTATGCACCAGCAGCGCCTTGTTGTAGTACTCCTTCATGGTGGCGGTCAGGTCGTTGCTGCCGCTGAAGGGGGTCACATCGCCGGTGTAGGCGTTGACGTAGCCCACCGTCGCGTTGACGAGGGTGCCGGCGTCGTCAAAGAGCTGCAGGTCGAGGACAAACTTGTCCTCGCAGGTATACTTCTTCATGATTTGCTCCTTTCTGCGCGTGTGCGCGTGCACTCCCGCCGCAGGAGCTCAGGTCATCCTCCGGGGATGATCTTGCGCCCCATCTGCGCGAGGCGGGAGTTTTGCTGGATTTGCTGCAGCGTCAGGTTCGAAAAGTCCGGTGCCATCGCTGCCTGGGGCCCTGAGACCCTACCCGCATTTTCGCGGGGCCTTGCCATGTTGGCCTGGACGTTGCCGGCTGCGATCCGCTGACTCTGCTGGGCGGCTGCCTGCATGGCGTATGCCTGCATCTCGTCGTGATGGAGCGCCGCCCATGCCTGCTCCACCGTCAGTCCGCTGCCGGGTGCAGTCAGACGCACAAAGCGGTCGTCCTGCATGGCTGCGTTGATGTCAAAGGCGGGATACCTCTGCTGGAGTGCAGCGGCCTGCTGCATCACCTGGTCAAAATGTTCCTGGAACTGCTGCTGCTGCGCTCTCTGCTCCACCTGCTGCTTATAGGTGTCGCGCTCGGTGCGCAGCTTGCGCATCTCCTTGACCGTCTCCACGTCGCGTCCCGTCTCGATGGCCTCGGCCTCGTAGAGCTCGTCGCTATCCATGTACTTGTCCACCATCGCCTGGTAGTCGCCCGCTTTCAAGCCCATCTGCGTGGCCATCGCATCGAGCATGGGCTGCAGCGTCTGCAGGGTCTGCTGGTGTGCCGCCGACTCCTTGAGGCGGCTGCGGACGATCTGCTGCACGTCCGCGTCGTACTGGGCCTTGTACTTGCTCTTGGCCTCCTGCCAAGCTGCCGCGCTGTCCTGCTGGACCTGCGGCTGAGTCCCCTGATGCCCGGCGGCAGCACCGTTTACGCCCGTATTCGCAGCGGCGGCCTGCGATGTTACGCCCGTAGCGCCCGCGCCCGCGCCCGCGCCGCCGTCACCAGCGCCGCCATCGGCAAAGAGCTGCAGGTCGAATGGATAGATCATCGTCTATCTCCTTTCCGGCGGGTCACGCCCGTCACCGTCAAAATATCACAGAGAACATGCGCCGAATAGTCCACCACAAAAGGGTTTACAGGCCCGTAATCCGCAGGCATTCAGGGCGATTCTCAGCCACCAGCTGGAGCCCCAGACAGTAGCCGCGGAAGATGTGGCGCAGCTCCTCATGCACCGTCGCATCCGGATCCACGCGGGCCAGCATGTCCCCCTTGTCCATCATGATCTCCATGATGTGCCCCGTCCTGGTCCCGGCGTATGCGTACCCCTGCATGAGAGCGGAAACCGCCGCGCACACCAGATCGTGCCCGTACTCATTGCGCGGCCCCTTTGCGTGCCCTTTCGCATGGATGGACAGCGCCTCTCGGTCGATGGTAATCACGATCATTTCTTGCTCCTCCTTACGGCCTCACCGCATCGGTGACCCTCTGCCGCATTCGGTCGGTCGCGGGCGTGTGGGCCTGGGCATTGCGGCCCGTGCCCGCCTCGGTGGCGTCTTCCTCCGTGGGCGTTGTGGCCCCCTTCTCCACGGGACCTCCACCCTGCATGGGCGCAGGCGCACTCGGAGCCACGCCGCCCATCTGGGCCATGGTCTGCATGAAATTCTGCTGCACCAGGCGCACCATCTTTTCTTTGCCCGTGAACTCCATCATTTGCAGCATGGACAGCGCCTGCGGGGCCTGCATGGGATTGAACAGGCCCATCTGGTAGAACTGCGTCGCCAGGTCGTTCAGCGCCATGCGGGTGTAGGCGTTCTCGCGCTGCACGTGCACGTCCACGTCAAAGTACGGCATCCTGTAGCTCACGCCGTAGGGCGTCATCTGCGTCTGCAGCTGCAGGCCGGTGTTCTGGTAGTGGAGATAGGAGACCATGCCGTCCTCGCCCACGATGCGGAACTGCCGGTCCATCGTGTAGAACTGGCGCATCAGCTCCACCACCATGAGGTACAGCTTCTTCATCGCGCGGTAGCTGGCGCGGTTTGCGTCTTTACTCTGTCTGCCGCTATGTTCCTGCATGGCAGCGTACATGACGCCGGATGTCACGGATGACGGCACATCTCCATTCGCCACGTCGGTGTTGCCGGTAATGGTCTTCAGCTCCTCCACCTTGGAGGTGTAGAAGTTGAGCGTGTTGGCGTCCATCTGCGGCACATCCACCTTTTGCAGCGTGTCGTTGCCCAGGTTGGCGTTGCAGTCGATCAGCGGGATCGACCAGTCCAGGAATTGCTCCGGGTTGATTCCGCCGTCCTGGCGCATGAAGTACCTGGGCGTGGCGTTGCAGATCGCATTGGTCACCGCAGCCTGGTTGATGGTGTCGATGTCCATCTGGGTGTCCTTGGCCTCGTCCACCAGCCCCTGCCCGTATACGCACTCCGCATCCGGCAGCAGCGTATCAAACACAAAGGGGTACAGCCCGTGATCGTAGTGCCCACGATCCGGCCTCTCGTTCTCGGACGAGTACAGCACCACGTCGTTGACGTACTGGCAGTAATGCACCACCTCGCGGCCGTTGACGTGCGTTTTGTAGTACCAGTCCACAACGACCGTTTTGTCCTCTTTGTCCTTGTGCTCCAGCGGCTCATACTCGCTGGTGGTCACCGCATCACGTCCCAGCCTGCCCTCCAGCTGCGGATACATGGCCAGGAGCTTTGCGTTGTCCTCCATCCGGGTGCAGAAGACATTGTCCGCGTCCTGGATGTCCTCGATTCCGGGCGTGGCGAAGATGTTGAGGGCGTTGATTCGCCGGATGGAGATCTCGCCCATGCCGTTGTCCGCCTGCCCGTCCCAGGTGATGCCGTAGATCCCCGTGCCCTCGATGTTCTTCTGCCAGCCAACCTTGGAGTACGTCTCCTCAAAGTCGATCTTCTTGAGGATGACCGGCACAATCTCGGAGAGGTGCTGCGCCTCCGCCTCGTCCTCCTGATTGCGGGCCAGGAAGATCGGCTCCGGGTATGCCTCCATGTAGTCGCTGTGCTTGCCGATGATGGAGGTTTTGAGCCACGCCGTCGCGCTCTTGCGCGGCTGCGTCCCCTTCGTCCCGCGCTCCCGGTCGATCTCCTTCCAGTTGCGCTGCCTCCACCACTCCTGAGCATGGATGATCCGCTTGTCGATGGGGCTCTTGGCGCTCATGTAGTCCTTCAGCCGCTGCGTCGCCTGCTTCAGCCGCTTTTCGTCCACCGGCGCCTGGGGCTGCGCGTACTTCACCGGGTCCGACCGCTGCGCCCCCGTGCCCTCGTAGGGAGCATCCTGCTGGCTCATGCGCTGCGCAAGCCTCTGCTGCAGCACCTGCCGGAATCGGTCGCCCGCCTGCATCCCCATCGTCTGCTGCCCCTGTGCCCATGGATCCTGCCGCACAGGAGCCTGCATCCCCATCGCGGGCGTCTGCATGCCCTGACCATAAGGCCGCATGCCCGCGCCCATCATCGCCGGAGGCATCCCCTGCGCCATCATGGGCCGCTGCATGGCCACCATCGCCGCACCCATGCCGGGCATCCCCTGCCCCTGCATGGGCTGTCCGGGCTGCACCTGCGCCTGACCGCGCCCCTGCATCCCCAGTTGCCTCTGTTTCAGCGCGCTTCTGCGCCTCTGCATCGCCATCTCAATTTATCCTCCGTTTCTGGTCGAAAATTTGGTCGAGGGGGTTGCTGCTGTACGCCGGCCGGAAAGGCTCGTCCATGATGATCGGCTTGCAAGGCCTGGACATCAAGAAGTACCTGCACGTGTCGGCCAGATGATCCTCTGACCCTATCGTCTCCAGATCCTCGATGTTGTGCTCGTCGTATACCAGCGTTGGCAGCGTCCGGATGAAGTCCCTGCAGCTGTCCAACACATAAAACCTTGGATATCCATCAGGTTCCATGAACTGTAACCGATAATGCAGTTGGAGCCACCCTGGCACTCGAGCGTTATCGCCTTTGATGTAGTGCAGCCCGTACTTCGCAGCTATCTCTGCCGTGCTCTCTCCGTACTGAGCATCCCATATCGCCGGGTCTGCCACTCTGTATGTGATTTTTCGCCCCTTCAGCAACGGATGTTCCCGTTCGAACCGCTGTAGCTCGCTGAACACCTTTTCTCTTGACCATTTCAAGCCTTCATTCGGCTGCACCATGCCCTGCACACGCCTGACTCCGTAGTACTCTGCGATCAAGTAGACCACGTCATCTGGCGAAACACAGTAATAAGTCGCCGCGAAAGGGGCGTGGTAGCCCCAATCGAACGCCCCATAGAGCTTCCAGTGTTGCGGGACACGGAACCCTTCAGCCGGTATGACGTGAGTCCATCTCTGCTCCTTGTACCACTCCGGCCTGTCCACGAAGTCCTCGAAGTACATGCCTTCCATGACGCTCCAATCCCCGTACAGCCAGGCTCTTCGCAGCTTGTAGGGGAGGGCCAGCAGCGTTTTGTAATAATTAGGGGTAGCACGCAGTAGCGCTCTGTTGTCCGTCACCAAAGCCTGGATGAAGGCGTAATCCTCCGGGTCTTCCGTTGGCTCGTAGACCCGGTCGACAAAAAGTCTCTTTACGAATTGGTGGCTCGGCCCGCCAGGGTTGGTAGTCCAGCAGACCTGCTTCGGGAAGCTGTTGACGCCTCGCACCGTGGCCGTCAGCACCTGGATCCACTCCGGCTTTAGCAGCGTTGCCTCCTCGATGTAGATCACATCGTTTTCCAGGCCTCTGTACCGGCCCTCGTCCGCGTCTGAGTCGAAGTATCCCAGCAGGATCTTGCTGCCGTTGGGGAAGTAAATCGTCTTTTCGCTCTTGACGTAGGTGACTGCCTTGCCCAGCATCGCCATCAGCGGGATGATGTGGTTGTTGCGCAGCTCGTCCAGCGTCCGGCGGACGATCAACTGCGTGATTCCCGGGTACTTGTACGCAAGGATGATGGCCTTCACGCGCACCACAAAGGACTTCCCGCCGCCTCGCGCTCCTCCGTAGCAGAGGTTTCGTGTTGTCTCATCCTCCACAAACCGCAGCTGCTTCTCGCTCAGCGTCCAGTCAAGCGTCAGCTTCTGGATCTGTGCAGATGCGCTTGATGCGCTCGATCTGCTCATCCTCCTCTTCCACCTCCCGCCTGATCACCAGCTCCACCTGCTGCTTGCCTCCTGCGCTGTCCTCGGCCATCTCCTCGCGCCTGGCCTTGCGCTCCTCCAGCTTGAGGCGTGCGCGTGCAATCCTCTGTGCCTCCACCTGGGCAGGAGTCTGGATGCCGTGAAGGATGACAAGGGCGTCGGTGTTCGCCTTGATCGCACTGCCCAGTGCGGACAGTCCCCTCAGGGACATGATCACCTCGTCTGACGGCTTTTTCTCCAGCGCCTCCACCGTCTTGTCCAGCAGCTGCGCCATCCGTGCCGTGGCGCTGCACATGAGCTCGATTTCCCTGGCCCTCGCGCGCGCGCGTCGCGCGATGACAATCTCGTCCGTTTTCTGCTTGATTTTGGCCTTTTTCTTTTTCCAGCCATCAGATGTAGCCTTTTTGTAGATCCGGCTCTCGCTCACGCCGTGCTTTTTACCGATATCCCGCACCGACATCTCGCCGCTGAGATAATCTGCCTCAATCGCTGCCCAAAGCTCCCGATCCTTGTCCTCGACCACGCCCACGCCTCCTTTCTTGGCCTTCACGAACATCGTAGTGCAAAAAAAGGTGGCGGAATAGTCCACCACGCCCGCGCGACCCTCCACCGAGGGCCGCGCTATTTTTGCGCAACAAAAAAGCCCGGGATCTCTCCCGGGCCCGTATCACTCGTCGTATTTGCTTGCCATCAGCAGCCTGTAGTGCTCGCAGCACTCGTACCGCCTCTCACAATACGTTTTCTGGTAGAACACCTTATCCTTCACGCGCTCAAAGAGCAGCGCACTGCTCGTCCTGTCCATCACGCCCTCGCAGCGGATCTCCCGCGTCGAGTGCCTACGGAAAAAGGGGCATTTGATCTCCACGGCATTCCAGGTTTTTGACGTTTGCGGTCTCGACTCACTCCTTTCCGGCATTTTGCTCCCTCCCTTACGCCTGCTCATCCGATACCCTGACCGGCTTCTCGCTGTCCTCGTCCTCTGCCTCGTCGCCGTCTCCATTTTCGGGCTTCTTCGGCAGGTAACGCTTCGCCAGGTCCCACATGCTCTCCGCGCCCTCCGCCATGCACTTGGCGCAGATCTCCGTCTGCTCGTCCACGTCCTCCGGCGCGCAGTTCTCGCAGGTCGGGCAGTGCCTCTCCGCCCTGAGATCTGCCGCCAGATTATCCAGGATCTCTCCCATCTCGCCCAGCACCCTGCCATTGAGCAGCGCCATGCTCTCCATCCTGTCGCGCTTGTCCACCAGCGCCGTTACCGTGGCCGACTGATTGGCAATCACCACGTCCTGCAGCTGGATCAGCGCGCCCGCATGCCGTGCCATCGCATTCCGGCAGTCCGGGTGCTCGCGGAAGGAGCATTTCTGGCAGTTGACGTTGCGGCCGTCGCAGGCCATCATGTCCTTGATCATCTTCTCGTTCATGGTATCCCTCCTCAATACTTCACCGTTGTAAACTTCTGCGGGTGTGCTACATCGTGCTTTCTGATGCAGCCGTAGCTGCAAAACACCAGAATCTTCCCGCCGTATTGCTTGCGCCATGCCCACTGCGGACCTGCGTACATGTCAAAGGTCTTTTTGCACTGGGCGCATTTGCGGTCGTTGCGCATCACCCCGTACATTTCTCCGTTGGAGCTCTGCGCCTGCAGCGTCCCGTCCGTCCTCACCAGCTTGACGTACTGCCCGTCGTGGCCGATCTTGCGCGACTGAGGCTTTACTTCTCTCTGCCTGCAGCCGCAATTCGGCCTCTTCGCCTCAGCCAGGTACTGGCCGTTTTTCACAACCTCTCTCCCGCAGGTGCAGCGGCAACGGTACCAGTTGTATTTCCGCTGGCGCTTGCTCTCTGTCTCCTCGGGCCGTTCCGTCCTCTCGATCACCGTGAGGTCGCCGTACACTTTGCCGATCATCTTCGCCGCGTTATTCTGGTGCATTTTTTGCAGGTGCTCTCGCTGCATGCATCCGCAGCTCTTTGTGACGCCATAGCGCAGGTTATCACTCTGCGCGATCCTCGTTCCGCCGCAGTCGCACCTGCACTCCCACATCTTTTTTGTGTGCCGGTGCTCCGGCTTGCGCTGAGCCTCCCCGATGACCACCAGCCGCCCGAAGCGCTGGCCCGTCAGATCAATCGTCTTTCCCATTGGCCTCACCTCAAATACTTGTGCTGCTGCATGTACAGCCGCATCAGCCGCGTCCTGTTCTTCCGGCGCTGGCGCACCTTTTTCGCACGCTTGCTGAGGTGCCTTGCCCTTTCCAGCGTGCGGTTGTACTCCTCCACCGCCCGCTCCTCGGCGGGCGAGAATCTGATGACTTGCGCACCAATCACCTGCCACCCTTCGTCTGCCAGCTCCTGCGCCCGGATAGCTTCGGCGATATGGCCGTAGCCATCCCGCTCCAGCATATACAAGATCTCCCACTGCTTCTTGCGCTCCAGCTCGCCGATCTTGACTTTCCCCGACGTGTAGAGCTCCGTGATATCACACATTTACGTAAAACTCCTTCCTGATCTCCTCCTCCGTGACCCTCACGACCCGCTTCCAGTTTTTCCTGCGCTGCCTGCTCTTCCTTGCGTAGATCGCCAGATGCCCAGCGCGCCTGTCCGAGCAGGCCAGTGCAGTACACAGCCGCTCCTGCCGCAGGATGTCCCGCCAGATCACGTCGATCCCATGCAGGATTCCGATCACGCCGTCCGCCAGCTCCCGCATCTCCGGCGTCTTCTCGCAATGCTCCAGCGGCACCAACTCATCAATCGTCACATAAGGCACATCCCACCCGAAGTCCTTCGGTTGCGGATCCACCGCCACCATACCGTGGTTCAGTTCGCTCATTCGTCCACCCACTTCCGGTAAATCTCATGGGTGCCGTCCATGTACTGCTTCTCCTCCAGGCACATCCGGTACCCGCAGGCCGTCAGCAGCTCGTAGAGCAGCGCCTGTCGCTCGTCCAGCTTGTAGTCCAGGCCCTCGTTGTCCTGCCAGTTGTCCGACCAACAGTGGTATACCTCCCGGTCGCACCGCATCCAGATCAGCGCCAGCGCCGTCGGCAGCAGCTTGGTGTTCAGCGCATGCCGCAGCGCCCCTTCCTCCGGGTAGGCCGCGTATCCCTTCTCCTTCACCTTCACCCCTGTCAGCTCGGTGAAGCGCTCTGCGTTCCAGGCGTCCGTAGTCGTTCCCAGCATGCCTCGGTTCACCACCTGGGCGTAGGCCCGCAGGATCGCCTTCTCGTCGTATCGCAGATCAGGGCTGTTGTGCAGGAAGTCGTACCGCATCTGCCGCAGCACCTTGTCCACCTGCTCTGCCTGCTCCCGCTTCTTCCGCTTCCAGGCTCGCTTGCGGTTTTCCAGTGCCACCGCCGGATCCTCCGGCGTGCAGACGAGCGCCTCCCGCAGCAGCGTCACGCTTCCCGTCGTCCGCAGCCAGTAGTACCGCACGTCCGCCAGGTCTTCCGGCGGCCTCAGCTCCGTCACGTCAGCTTCCTTGAATGTGTACCATGACCTCACCGTGGTCATGTTCACTGCCTTCACGCCGACATAGCCGTGCCTCTCCACCTGCGTGGCAAAAAGGTCAAGCCGCTTGCATAGCGCATCCTTCAGCTTCTCCTGCTTCTGCTCCTCCAGCGCCCAGGTGAGCTGCCGCCGGAAGCTGTCGCTTCCCATCTCCTTCAGCAGCCTGTCGCGCCTTTCCACGTCCTCCACCTTCTCCAGGTCCATGAAGTCCGTCAGGGATCCACCCCGTGCGATGGCTGCGCCCGCCATCGCTGGGTCAAACTTCAGCAGGGCCGCCCGCCGGTTGATGGCGTCCTTCCGCAGGCCGGTCTTCTTGGCGATCTCGCCGACCTCCATGCCCAGGTCCATCATCATCTGCACGCCCTGGGCCTGCTCCAGCAGCGTCAGGTCTACGCGCTGCATGTTCTCCGCCATCATTGTGGCCAGCTGCGTCTTGTAGTCCATGTCGCTGATCAGGCAGGGGAGCTGCTTCAGCCCCGCCGCCCTGGATGCCTCCAGGCGCCGGTTGCCGATCACTACCCAGTAGCCCTCCACCCCGTCGCCACGGGGCACCACCGTCAGGTTCTGCATCACGCCGGATTCCCGGATGCTCGCCGTCAGCTCCTTCAGGTCACCCAGATCCTTGCGCGGGTTGTCCGGGTGATGCTCCAGCCACTCAATCGGCAGCATCGTCAGCTCATTCATCCTCGCCGTCCTCCTCCTTGTCGTAAATCCCGCTGACCCAAGCGGTCAGCCCCATCATCAGCAGCCACAGCCCCAGCACCACGCCCAGGCCTATGGCTATTCCCTCGTAGTAGGTCATACCCCTTTCACCTCCGGCCAGTCCGGTATCCTCAGCCATTGTGTGACCGTTCCGTCGACACAGCCTCCTACCGTTCGCCACTCCCACTGGCTATTGATCCAGCCAAGCCTCAGATATTCGTCATCTTCTTTCCTGACGATGACCGCTACCTGCTCGCGCACCTCCGGCAGCTGGTCCTTAACGCAGATCCACCTCGGCACCATAGCAGCCGAATCCGCCGCTTCGCACATTGCAGCATCGTAGCTGTTCAGCGACCTCTCGTTATCCCGCTCAAGCTGATTGATGTACATCAGCGCGTTCCTCATCGCCTCATGCTTCTCGTTCTCAGTTCCGCCCAGCACAAGACAGCACATCAGGTCATACTTGATCTTATCCGGCTCGGTCATTTCTCGTTCACCTCCGTTACTGGATCCAGTACATATCCGGCATCTGCTTCACCAGTTGATCGAAAGCTTTTGTCGGCTTTCTCCACTCTTCGAATCCATCTTCCGCAGCCGCTTCATACTGTTTCTCGATCTCGCGTACAAGCTGCATGTGGCCGTCTACCTCGCCTCTGATGATATCCATCGTCGCCTGCAAACAGTCGTATCGATATCTCAGCGCAGCGTATGCAAGCACAATGGCTATCGTCACGTGTGCTGCCTCTATGATGTCTCGCTTCCTGAGTCTTTCTAGCCGCGTCGCCGCCTCTTCGCATGCAGCTTGCGCCTCAAAGCCACCGATCCCGAAGTAGTCATGCTCATACGAGTCGTATCCTTCCAGGCCTCCTCCGTGGTCACCAGCCCTCGCAGCCACCAGCAGATCGTCATAGCACTCCGGCACCCATTCATTCTCAAGATCTTCCTGCAGGCGTTCCACGTCAGCCAGAAGCGCCGAGAACTCCATCCGGAATCCGTACGCTTCGTCCACGCTGTCCAGTACATCCGCGAGCTCATCCATACCCTGCGAGTCGAACATCCATCTTACGTCCTCGCATGCCGCACCGATCTCCCACAGCTGCCTCTGCACTGTTTCAAGGTTCAGGTCTCTCACAAGGGCGTGTTTGTATCTCATGGCACGGGCTTTGTCGCGCTTTGCCTTCTTTGCGATCTCTTTTGCGTCACACGGCATTCCTTCTCACTCCCTCCTAACCATCACCGCCCGGACATAAGCGCCTGTCACCCACTTACTCGTCCTGACGGCCATCTCCAACACCTCGTACCCCGGATAGCAGCGCTCCAGATGCGCCCTGGCCACCACGGGGTCCCTCTCCATCTCCTCCGCGATCCGCTCCACGCGCCGGCGGCTGATCTTCCTGTCCGCCTCCGTCGCCTGGGGGAGCCTGAGTCCCTTGCTCGCGCACCACCTGTGCCTCGACACAAACCCGTCCGCCGACGCCGTGGAGCAGACCTGCTTGGCCATGTACTTGCCCAGCCCGATCAGGCCCTCCTTCATCCGCTTGACGGATTTGGTGTTCGCGTGCCCGTGCCCGGCCTTTTCCCACAGCGCCTCCGCCTCCTCGCGGGTGACGTCCGCCTGAAGGATCAGGTGGTGGTGGTACTCCGTTCCCCTCTTTTTCTCTTTGATTTCCGTGACATAGATGTACTTGGGAGCAGGTGATCCGCGCCTCTCGCACATCCGCCGGATCCGCGCCATGTAGTTGCGCATGTTCCGTCCCGCCCGTGTGAGGTCGCCCGGCTGCCGGTCGCTTGCGTAGGTGCAGGTTACGAAGAGGTCACCCGGCCCGAAGTTGGCGTTGACCAGCTGCACCAGCCGCTCCTCCGCCTTCCGGGCGTTCAGCCTCTTCTGCGCGTCCGAGGTGCCCTGCCGGTCCTTCTTCGCCGCCAGCTTCGCCTCCGCGTCCCTCCGTGCGCTCGTGTCCCAGATCGGGAAGGAGTCGCACCACAGCAGCTTCCCGGCCTTTACCGTCTTCGTCCGCTGCAGCTCCACGCCCCGCATCAGCCCCACCAAGCTCTCCCTCTCCGGGGAGATCTCCATCAGCAACCGCACGTCCCTCTCTGTCACCCCTCACACCTCCTCCGTGTCTCTCCGGGTGGGCCGCTCTTGGGTGGGATTCGCTGCGCTCATCCCCCCCGCCGCGGTGGGCATCCCCCCCTCCCTTGGTCGGTCGACGTCACGGCACGCAGGCAGGGTGTATGTCCTTTCGTCCCCGCTCCCCACCGACTCCGCCGTGCGCCATTTGTTAATACCGCATTCAAGCCTGCCCAGCGGCTCATTCGCCGCTTTTTTCTTACGTGGCAGCGTCAGCTGCCCACCTCTCAAAAGCTCCCTCCCCGAGCCCGGAGCCCGGGTGGCAGGAGCTGTCAGCTCCGCTGACTGAGGGAGTTTTGATTCGCATTTTAATAGTAGAAACTCGTCATTTTCCTCTGATAGTCCGAATGCCACACAGCCCTTTCAGACCATGTGGCATGTCGTCACTTCAGAGCGCCCATCAATCCCTTGATTTCGCGCATCGCATTCTGCATTTCCTCAACATCGCTGTTGACCAGCTTGACCAGGCGGGGCAGGTCTTCCAAGATACGTTCGTACATCTTCTTCGATTCATCCGGCTGCCCGCTCACATCAAATTCGACGTTGCCGCTCTTAATGTGGAAGCTCAGCCCGGGCCCCCATTCCTTCACGTAAGGAATCACGGGCTCGTTCTCCAGCCGCACAACGGGGATCCCTTCGTCTCCCACAATTCCTTCCATCGTATCAAGCAGGCCGTCGCCGTCGTACTCTCCCTCCACCGTGTCGTGGAGCTCGCCCTTCGTGTCGTAGATCTCAATCTTCAGCTTCTTCTTGTCCATGGTCATCCTCCATTCTTTTTCGCGCCTCAGCGCAAGAGCAGCAAACGGGACTCGAACCCGCACGGCCAGCTTGGAAGGCTGGAATGCTACCGTTACATCATTGCTGCAAAGTGGATCCGGCGTAAGCCTCCACCGGATCCGTGCATCGTTATGGCCGCTCCCGACTCAGATGCACATATGCAGGCCGTGTCCAGCTTGTGGCCGGGCCAGCCTGTTCGGGCCCCCCTTGACGGGATTCCTCTGCCGCGTACCCAGCAGCGCCCCGAGGGCAGCCAGGGCCAGCGTCCTTTAGCGCCCGCCCCTCGCCTATAGCATGTGCAAGGAGGTGCACAACGGGGGATTGCTCTCACAGTCTCCCGCGACGCGCACGTCTTCCACCGTGCGCGTTTCGGCTGCCGACCACGCAGCCATCATCAGGCGGGTAAATCAATTCATGGCAGCCTCTGCTGCCTTCCTCGCAAAGGCTCCCTCCCCGAGGGAGCTGTCAGCGGGCTTTCCCGCTGACTGAGGGAGTTGTCGGCTCCACCACCTCGCCCGGCTGCAGCCGCAGCGTGGCGTCGCGCAGCGCGTACATTGCACCCATCAGGCGGTACAGCTCCTCCGGCTGCATCCTTGTGCCCGTCCGGAGGTTATCCGCCATCCGCTCCTCACAGAAGCGGTACAGCCTGTACAGCTCCTCTGCCGGCGCATTGATCACGACGCAGTCCTGCTCCGCCTTGTCGCTCGCAACAGGCGCCTCCGTGGCTTCCTCCTGCGCAGCGCATGCGTCCTTCGTCTGCTGCCTCGCCATTGCGCAG
>ERZ1032001.10-NODE-10-length-44900-cov-9.701282_pt1 | contig 44900 bp, 38 predicted proteins | sample MGYA00517102_ERZ1032001 | MGnify/ENA primary metagenome ERZ1032001 (study PRJEB33719, sample SAMN04261291) | wastewater metagenome | biome: rural village; feature: human; material: feces | host: Homo sapiens | place: El Salvador | collected 2013-01-07 ... | reverse complement strand
ACCAAGTAGAGCTTTTCCGCTTCCTGCATTTCTCTGACTTCATCGGGGGTGATGGTGCCAGCCTTCAGCTTCTCTTGCAGTTCCAGGCATTTCTCATAGGTGCCTACGAACAGCACCGGGCCAGGGAACAAAACGGCATCCTTGTTGAAGGTGTACTGCTGGATGTAGGTGGTATCCTCCGGTGCGGTACGGTGGAAGTTACTGACCAACCGATATTCATACCGCTTGGCAGCGCCGGTTTCCTCCACCGGTTCTTGGGGGATATAGACCCGCTTGTTGATTTCCGCAAGCCGGTCTGTCAGATCATTGAAGCGTTCATCCTGTCCGTAAATTGCCATCATATCCAGGAGAATATCGGACAGAGGGCGAAGATCTCCGGCTCGGAGTTTTTCTTCTACCCACGCACATATCCCGTCTATGCCCTCGGCAGGAATACCGGGGATGGGTTCACCGTTGGTCTTAATCATAAGGTGTACAGTAAAGTCACCGGCAAATGTGGAGATTGCATCGTCTGTGTTGACAATGGGATCTCCACCGGACACGGTGGGCGAAGTTTCTATCACCGGCACAGCTTCAGCCGGAGCATCGATGGTGATACCACGCTCCTTGCAGATTTCCTTGAAATGCTGCTCAATGCTGGAAATAAGTTCTGAGGAAGTGCGGTTAATGGTTTCAAGACTTGCCCGGAGTTCCTTCAGCTCTTTGCCTTGTGACCAACTGGCGATGTAGCCGAAGCTGTTGTCTGCGGTTTCGATGCCGAAGTATTGGCAGACCGCATAGGAAATGCTTTCCGCTTCCACTTCCTCGGTGTGCCGGTCCTTTTCCTCCGGGGCAAGGACTGTAACACCATCGTCAGCCAGTTCGGTCATCTTATCGTAGTTGTGGAGTTTGGAGTGGGCAATCTCATGGACACCGGCGCAAATAGTCTGGACTTGGCTCATGCCGTCCTGGATGGTGATTTGCTGGGCGGTGAGGTCAAAGAAACCGTCCACATCCCGATCCGTATGGGCGATCACGATGGGAACCGGTGAAGTGCGTCGAAGTGCTTCCATGAACACTTCATACTGCTGTACATCACCGGAGAGGCTGTGTGCCAGCACCGGTAAAGGCTTGCCGTCGGTCTGGGACACATCAAAAACGGATACCACTTTGAACATGGGGACACTAACTTCCTTTTCCTCTTTGACTAAATTCCCGTCCTTATCCAGCATGGGTGCTTGGGTGTGTGGGTCGAGTTTTACTTCATCGACCTTCTTTTTGAAGGGAACCGGGGCGAGAATCTGAATGCCTCGTTCTCCCTTTTTCACATGACGGCCAAACTGATTTTTCCACTTATTGAACCCGGCAACCAAGGTGGCGTCGGGGCGTTGGGAGTGGATCAGCATGACATTGTTCAGCGAATACTTATGGAACCGACTCATGGTGGAAAGATATTGCCGGTATCGGTCACTTTCAAAAAGTTCTTTGATACCTTGTTCGATACCGGCAGTTATTTCCTTGATTCGGTCTTTGTTTGACTGTTTTTCAGCCATGGTAAATCTCCTTTCGTTTGGATTTGGGTACAAAAAAAGAACGCTCCCACGCAGGCCGAAGTGAACCTACGCAGGAGCGTTGTGCGATGATTATGAGAGAATTGCTCCTGGTGTGGAGGTCTGGGAAACGGAAAAATGTAACGCTCTTAACCCTGTTTTTCGGGGTTAAGGTCAAATGATAAGGGGTGCTTCATTTTCGGAGGAAAAATCCCTTGCAGCACAACGATTTTCGCCCCCAAAACCGTTACACCCGACCCCGGTGCCGCCGCACACGATCACGGGTATATTTCCTGCGCTGCTGCAAGGCACATTGGGGGCAATACTTTGACCTTGGCCCGGAGGGAAGAAAGAAACGGTTGCAGATGGCGCATCGCTTATGGGTAGCGGAAAGATCAATCAGCTTTTCGTGTAGGGGAGGATTGTTGGGTAGAACCGCTTTATGGAACCATTTGCACAGCAGAGAGTAGGTATGCCACTGGGGGCAACGGTCATCAATACCGTCATCCAGGGCAAGGCAATGTCCGTTGTCGTAGTTGCAGCACTTGGCTTGAATGAGCTTTCGTGCTTGCTTTAGCTGCCCTTCATTCATTCTTGGAAGCCGCTTAATCTCCATTTTCAGCGGTGGTAACGGTGGGTAGTACATCCGAAGGTGTCACCTGCTTTCAAACTCCAATTTGAAGTTCGTATGCTTACCGTCATCCTCCAACACTACCGTAGCATCGTAGGTAGTGCCGGTTTTGGGAGAATAGCAGCCTTTTAACCGTGCGCTGCCCTTTTGCAGCAGATCGGCGGCAACAGATTTGGTCAGTTCCTTTTTCTTTGCTGCAAAGAACCGATTTTCTTTCCACAGGACAAAACTGCACTCCTTATTCTCACAGAAAAAGCCACGCTTACTTTCTGTGACGGCACTTCCGCAGCGGGGGCAGCGACCCACAATTTCATTCCGGGAGGGAAACAAGGTGTCAGCACCGGGAACCGGGGTATATCCTTGGATTAGCTCATGGATCATGGTTGCGATGCCGTCCATAAATGCGTCGGGGGACATTTCTCCACGCTGGATTTTGGTCAATCCATTTTCCCATTCTGCGGTGAGCACAGGAGATTGAAGCTGATCGGGAAGCACCGTAATCAGCGCCATGCCCGTTTCCGTGGGGAAAAGATGCGTCTGCTTTTTGGACTTCCTACGCTCTGCAAAACCGGAAGATACCAGCTTTTCCAGAATACCGGCACGGGTTGCCGGTGTTCCAAGTCCTTTCCGTTCCGCATCTTCGGGCATATCCTTGGCACCGGCTGTTTCCATGGAGGAAAGCAGCGTGTCCTCGGTGTAATGCTTGGGCGGTGTGGTTTTACCCTCCTTGATGGCAACTGCATTAAGGGGAATCCTCTGCCCAGCTTTCAGATCGGGCAGTTTCTCCGCCTTTTCCTCTCTCGCCGGTTCGTAGAACTTCCAGCCAGGAACAAGCACCGTCTTTCCCTTGGTCGTGAACTGCTGCCCCTCACATTCCAGCGTTACCACGGTTTCCGCATACTTGTGGGGCAGACTTACGCCTTTCAGCAGTCCCAGGGACAGCAGCTTCATTATCTCCAGTTCGCCTTTGGGAAGCGAGGATAGATCGAAGCTGCCAGCCATCGCCGTGGGAACAATGGCATGGTGATCGCTCACTTTTTTGCTGTTGCAGACCTGGCCTGCATCCACAGTTCCCGGATTTTGCTTGCCGCAGATAGCGGCAGCAGTAGGAACAAGATCGGCAGCGGTAGCTTCCATATCATCGGAAAGATACCGGCTGTCTGTTCGGGGGTAGGTACAGAGCTTCTTTTCATAGAGGGATTGCAGATAGTCAAGAGTCTGTTGCGCTGTGTAACCCAACAGACGGTTGGCATCCCTTTGAAGCGTGGTCAGATCGTAGAGGGCAGGCGGATTCTCTGTCTTTTCCTTTCGCTCCACGGAAAGAACGGTAGCGGTTTTGCCCTTGCAGGCACCGGCAATCGTCTTGGCTTCGGCTTTATCTTTGGTTTTCTCCGAAGCTGCGGTGAAGCCACAGTCCAGATTGACCGTGTAGAACGGCTCCGGGATAAATGCGGAAATTTCAGACTCCCGCTGAACAAGCAGAGCCAATGTCGGTGACATGACTCTACCGATATTCAGCGTGGTTCCGTAGAGTAAGGAAAAGTACCGGGTTGCATTGATGCCCACAAGCCAGTCAGCTTTCGCTCTGCACAAGGCAGATTGATGGAGGCCGTCATACTCTCTGCCGGGGCGAAGATTCTGAAATCCGTCCCGGATTGCTTCATCTTCCATAGAGGAAATCCAAAGACGCTTCATTGTCTTACTGCAACCGGCAAGGTGGTACACGCTGCGGAAGATCAGTTCTCCCTCGCGGCCTGCGTCGCAAGCGTTGATAACAGCGGTCACATCCTCCCGACGCATTAGCGTCCGCAAAATGTCAAATTGGTTCCGCTTGTCCTCAGCGATACGGAACCGGAAGGAAGTGGGGATGATGGGTAAATCCGCCTTTCGCCACTTGGCATACCGGGAATCATAGTAGTCCGCATCGGCAAGGCCAGCCAGATGCCCGAAGCACCAGGATACGATGTAGCCGCCTCCCTCCAGGTAGCCATTTCTGCGAAGATTTGCGCCGATCACCTGGGCGATGCTCTGGGCAACGGACGGTTTTTCGGCGATTACAAGCTGCATATCAGCACCTCCATAGATACTCCCTGGCGCACATCACGATAGCAGGGACGCATACAGCTTTCACCAAAGCGTTTGCATCCATAACAGGGATGGCACTTGGGGAGGGCAGGCTTGCTGCCCTCCCGCAGAGGTCTGGGGATACGGTTCATCATTCTCTCATACTTGCTTGATGTGAAGTAGCTCATGCGTCATCCTCATCATCGTAGGACTCGAACTCGGCATAATCGTCCTCGTCATCCACGCCGTAGTCGTAGTTGTCAAGATCGGTCTTGCCCTTGGTCTTGGTTGCAGACTTCTTGTTCTTGATGAAGAAGAAAATACCGGCACCTACAACGCCGATCACAACAACCAAAGCCAGCACAGCGGTGGGCTGCACTTCACCGGTAGGTTCTTCCACCGGTTCAGAGGGTTCCGTGGGATCGGTAGGCTCCACAATGGGTTCCTTTTCCTTGCCGACACACTCAGTCATGTTGGTGGTGCAAATGGCGCAGGCAGTATTCACACTACCGGCAACACATTTTTCGGTGCAATCACAGGTGGCAACGATACCCGCTTCCTCCAGTAGTGCCTGGATGTCAGCTTCGTCCACCATGTTCAGGAAGTAGGTTTCATAGTGATCGCCTTCCTCGTCAAGAGGCTTGTCATAGTCGATGATGATGTAGAAGGTTTCACCATTCCGGGTCTGGACGGTGATAAACTGCTTGTTCGTGTTCTTATCAAAGAGAAGATCACGGGTAATCAGATTGCCGTCCTCGGAGAAACCGGAACCATCCTCGGCAACAGGAGTTGTTGCGGGGGTGGTTTCCGTAACGGGAGGAATATCGGAAGGTTCCGTTTCCTCAGTCGCGGTAGTTTCCTCGGTAGGGATGGTGCTATCTTCGGGATCGTCCGCATAAGCAAATGCGGTGGTAGCCAGCGTGGTCATACACATGACCACTACCAGCAGCAGAGCAAGGATGCGACTCTTAATCTTCATGGGACGCAGCCTCCTCATTGGGTTGGATCTGCCCAAGCAGTTCTGCGAACTCTTCCATGGACAGACCCTTTGCACGAACCAGACCAACGATGTCCGTATTTTCCAGTTCCCGGATCTGCTGTTTCAGCTCAGCATTTCTCGCCTGGAGCTTGCCGATCTTATCGTTGTTTTTCTCCATCTCCGTGCGGAGTTTCTGAATTTTGGGATTCATTGATGTTCACTCTCCTTAATTGGGCAGACGGCCATAGGCATAGAAATGGGTCTGCCAGTAGTTAGTATTTAGGTATGCGTAGGAAATGGGATCTCCGCAGTGGATCATCACATTGTTGCCAACATAGATGCCAACATGGGAAACTCCATCGGTGTCATAGGTTCCTTCAAAGAACACAAGATCACCGGGTTTGACATTGGCGCTGGAAACGGGGGTGCAGATGTTGTACAGACCTTGCGCTCCCAGTCTGCCAACATTCCAGCCGCTGTGATTGATAACCCAGGACACGAAACCGGAACAGTCGAAGGAGGTATTGGGGTTACTGCCGCCCCACACATAGGGGTAGCCCAGATACTTCTCCGCTTCCTCAATCATCGCTGCGAACACTTCGTCCTCCAGCAGTTCGGGAGGAATATCATAGTCGGTATAACCGTTGGTGTACCTATCGATGTACTGAGAATCCGGGAATAGATCGGGACGGTTGCCCAAGGTAGCCATATAAACGGCATACATACTGAGCGGATCTTCACCCATGATGTAAACCGGAACATGGCTAAGATTGAAGTTTTCCAAAGTGACTTTGCACTTATAGTAGGTGTAAGGCACTTCCACTTCGTACTCATATTCCTCCATGATGGGATCACCGTATTCATCGTACAAGTAACGCCCGGTGTTGGGATCTCTTGCGTGACGCTCTCCGACTTCCGTTTCGGTACGGTATCGGGTTTCTGTTTCCACTTCTTCCGTGAGAATGTACTGCTTTTCAAACAGCATATCCATCGTTCCCTCCACATCAGCCAGCGTCCATTCGCCGGGATGCAAAGCGGACAGTATGGAAATCAGCACATAGGGATCGTGTTCGATGGTGTCCAGATCATAGAAATACTCATCGTAGTCGTGATCGGACTCGTAGTTATCAAGCCGGTCTTGCAGCTCCTGCTCCAAGCCCACATAGTAGGCTTCGGCACCAAGCATGGCTTCATCCGATGCCGGATAAGTACCGGCTGAAACGCCGGAAACAACACCTTCCACTAGAACACCGCAAGAGGACATAGCATTTAGCATAAAGGCAAGCATCAGAAGAATGCCAAGGGCAATAGCAAACCCTTTCTTGTGCTGCCATACCCATTGAGCGGCTTTCTCCGTGGTTTCCGCAGCTTTCTTTGCTGCCTTTGCGGTATTCTCGCCGGTCTTTTTTGCGGTTTCCGCAGTCTTACCGGATTTGGCAGCAGCATACTGCCGCTTGATTGCCTGCTTCTGCTGCCACTTGGATGCCGGATTACTTGTGGGATTCTCAACCTGCGCTTTCTTTTGGAGTGCCTGGACATTTGCTTTTTCCAGTTGGCTTTCCGCTCTTGCTGCAGCACGGTATGGCTGGAGCTGGTGGGAGCGGTTGGCCTGCTGCATCAAATGACCGGCACCCTCTGCGGTTTCTTCCAGCTTGTGTGCGGACTCCACGCCCACATTGTCATCCTCGGTTTCGCTGACTTCCTTATGAATATGCCCCCGGACAACAACTCCGGGGGCATCCTGTGCAGCGAAAGTCAGTTTGGAGGGCGGCTTTTTCTGGGCATCCTCAAAGTTCAGCTTCACTTTGATTTTGCCATTCTTGGGATCAGCCGTCAGCTCTGGTTTTACCACTTTCTTTGTGGGGATTTTGGATTGTGCCTTATCTGCCTTGGCAGCGGCTTTCTCCGCTTTGCGAACAGCCTTCCCCATTTCGGGGGAGGCTCGTTCTTCATCGGTGAATTTGAGTCGGGGTTCTCGCTTACTCAAACCAACCACCTGCCAGCAGATCACCCAGCAGAACTTCTACTTCTGCATAGGCGGCAAACTGCATCACAGAGAAGTTGGGGTAGCAAACCAAGTACCCCCACTTGCCCAGCAGACAGACTTCCGCATCGGAGATCGGGTCATTCTTGGGGCGAATGATCTTCAGCACCCGTTCATGGTTCAGCAGACTGTCAATCCGCTCCATGCCTGCTTTGCCCTTTTCGTTCAGCTCACGCTTCTGCTCCTTCATTTCGGTGCAGTAGTCGATGGCTTTTACCAAGGTCATCAGCAGAGTGCCGTGCATACGGGTAGCGGCAACGAAAAATGCCTGCCCATCTTTGATTTCTTTGGCGGTCATGTTATCCCTCCTTAACTTCCTGGGGTTTAGTGGTCATAATCTGATACAGTTCCGTATCCTTCGGGAAGTGATCCACAAACGGAATGATGGTATTGCCATAGAACAGCAGTCCCTCACCCTCGCTGGAATGGGTCACATAGGAAAGCTGATGGGGAGAGATACCCAGATGCTTTGCAAGAATCTGTCTATCTCCGGGGGCTTGGTTGAGCATATAGATGAAGTCGGAGTTTTCAAAGATATTCTCAACCTCCCGGCTGCTCAGAAGGTCTTTGACATTCTGCGTGATGCCGGTGGGGATGCCGCCCCATTTACGGAATCGCTTCCAGATTTCTACGGAATAGGCTGCTGTCTGTTCCTCCTTCAGCAGCAAGTGGAACTCGTCCATGTAGTAGCGGGTAGCTTTCTGCCCCAAGCTGGCAAGAATGTCATCGGGCAGAGGTTCGCCGTCCTTGTCATGGGTGAGCCGAATCTTGTTAAAGCGGTTTTCTGTAACACGGTTCCAGACTTGATCCTGGACAATGTGCATACCGATCTTTTTAAGCTGCTTGCCCAGCTCCCGGATGTCATAGCAGACAACACGGTTTTTGATATTCACATTGGTGCGGTGATTGAACACCGACAGAGAACCGGTAACATAGATTTCCAACGCCGTGGCGATGTACTGTGCTTCCTTTTCTGTCTGCTCCCGGAGCTTGTTGTACAAGTCCTCCAGAACCGGCATATTCTCCGGTCGGGGATCATTCATGTACTGCTGATATACCAGCCGCACACAACGGTCAATGATGGTCTTTTCCACGGGGGCAAGACCGTCTTTGCCGCCGACGATCAGTTCGCACAAGGACAGAATGAAGTCGGATTTCAGCGACAGAGGATTATCGTCGTCGCTGTAATTGAGGTTCAAGTCCATGGGATTGATGTGATGGGGCGAAGTGGGAGAGATTTTGATAACCTGTCCTCCCAGCCGTTCCACCAGCGGTGCGTATTCTCCTTCGGGATCGCAGATGATGATGTCATCCTGCGTAACCAGGAAAGCATTGGAGATTTCACGCTTTGCGGAGAAGGACTTACCGCTGTTGTGGACTACAAGGCCGTTGTCCAGCACGAAGTTCAGATGCCGGGGAACGCTCATATCGTACACCGGGATCTTCTCTATCAGCTTTTTGCGGGTCACATGGACAGCCATGTGCCTGCCGCTGAGTAGCTGACCGGGACGAACCTCCTTGGCCTGGATGAACTTTCCCCGCCGATCCATCAGCAGATGCTCCGGTGTACACTTCACAATGGAACCGTCCAGCAGTTCGATCTCAAAGAGTTCATCCGCATATCTTTCAATGCGAATATCCTTTGCGGTGGCAATCACATACTGATGCCGCTCGGTGTCATAGGCTTGTACCTTGAGGAACTTCGCTTTCTGATCCACAAGTTCTTTGAAAGATACCGTGGAATCATCGGCGCAGCGGATACGGGTATCACCGGCGAAGCAGCCGGGAGTACCCAGGATCAAACCGTTGGGGTTTTTAAGCTGCTTCCGGTCAACCATGATAAGGTTGTTGGAAAGCGCATTGACACCGTAGTACAATGCCTCACTGCCGGTCTGGAACAGCTCCTGGGTGGTGAACGGGACGAAGATCGCCACACCGGAGGAAGTAAGACCACGCTGGATCTCAATCTGATTCAATCCCAAGGGCAGGCTGCTGACCATTCCTTCCTCCTGCTGATAGTCCAATGCAGTGATATTGCAGTTGTACTTCTGTGCGATGGAGTTGGTCTGGAAGATGTTGTTGTCAAGCTGCCGCTTGCTGTCAGCGGTGTTCAGAATGAGGAATGTCACAAGGAACATTCGCTGGTTTCTGCTCTGGAGGTCTGCCAGTAACTTCTTGGCCTCGGCACCATAGGTTGCGAGGTCAGAGGGAATGATGTCCATGTCGTACCCGGCACGGACAGCTTTCTTCTGTTCCTCGATCTTGGATTTATCCAGATCGGTGATGGTGCGCTTGATGGTCTTGATGGCACTAACTTGATCGATGGACTGGATATGCAGATTCACAACGATGTTGCTTTCAATATCCAGGAAGTCTTTGAGAATACGATCACTCAGTTCCGGGGCAAGAATCTGAAGATAGCTGACGGATGCGTACTTCTTGCCCATCATAAAGTTCCTTGCCGTCTTAAAGTTGAAGGAACTGGGGGCGATGAAGTCCTTAGTGGACAGACCGGTGGGAGCCAGCCAGTCCCAAGAGAAACGGAAAGGCTCCATGGTGTCCATGCGGAGGATGTCATGGAGTACCCGGAGCCGTTCATGGCCATTCAGCACTTGTGCGCTGACGCCCATTCTCTTGAAGTTGTTGATAAGATCGGTTTCAATGCGTTCCAGTCTGGGCTTTGCAGCCTTCAGACTGTCGGCATCAATACCGAAAGTCAGATACTTGGTTTTCACCAAGCCGTTGTTGCCCCTGGCAAGCTGGTTTTGCAGCATTTCCGCATACTCGGTACGGATGCTGTCAAAGTCATCCCCCTGGGGCGGGATGGTAATACTTTGAGCAAAAGACTCCTGGGAAGCGGTCAGATTCACAAAGGAAAGCTGGAACTTCACGGAACTGTCAAAGTAGTTGAGGAAGTCACACCAACCGTCGAAGATCTCCTGCTTGTCCTCGTTGCTGGAGAGCTGGTAGTTGATGTCACGGAATTGGATGGTTTTGGTGAAATGCGTTTCCGTGACCCGGCAAATACCGTCGGGTCGCATACGCAGATAAGGGATGCTGTCCTGGGCGGAAATCTCTTTCTTATCCGTCTTTTTCGCTCTTGAGATAGCGGCCTGTATAGCCTTTCTTTCCGCGCGGGACAGTTTCTTTGCGCCGGACAATGTTATAAACCTCCTTATCTAACTGGTTTTGCCGCTCGATCACGGCATAGAAATTGTTGGTCTTGTAAAGGCGCTGCTTCGGACGCAAAAAGACAGAGCGGATCATGTTCCGAAGAATGACCTCCAAATGCTGACCGTTCTTTTCGTACAAGGCGAGAAGAAAGGCAGGCAGCATCGTGAAGATCATCAGCAAGGTTGCCATGGTGTTACCCAGAGGTTCTTTTGTAAGAAAGAACAAAGGCACACCGATCAGCAGACCGCCGCCGAAACAGATAAGCTGCCGTTTGGTCAGATTAAACAGCACCTTGGTTTTGACTTTTGTAAGGTCTTTGGGAACAGTTACATAGGGCATCCGTAGCCCTCCTTTACTTGATTTTGAAGCATCATGCCATCCTTAATGAGCATTGAATACAGACTTTGCCAAGCTGCCGGTTTTGAACAGACTGAAACACAGCAGCACCGTGTATCCCATGCAAGTCCAGATAGCAGAACTGATGTCGGTAGATACGGCGATATTCTGAACCAGGACTGCGTAGATCGCCACGCAGACAACGATCAAAAATGCCTGGAATCCAAGGGCAAGCAGAGAACGGAGGTAGTTCTGTCCCATCTGACCCCATTCCCGGTTGACCATTGTGGCCATGGGGATCGGGGCAACAGAAGTGACCAAGTACACCTCGATCATGCGCCCGTAGATTACGATGAAGATGCAGATGGTGATTGCCCAAGTGCAGATGCCAACGAATAGGGATTGGAACCACAGACCGAATAGCGGCCCGATGTCCATGTCCATCAGCCTGTCCTCCATATCAACCATCAGCGTGGTCATGTCTATGTTGGTGTTGCCAACTATGACTCCCGCTGCTGACGATACAACGCTTTGAGCTGCATCAAATATGCCCATGACGATTGTCCAGGTATTTGTAACAATAAGGACGGCTGCGGCACTTTTGAATACCCATTTGAAGAACATCCAAGTGTCCACATCGTTAAGGTTGTTTTTGTCGGTTATGAGCTGGATCAGCTCCAAGGTCATTACGAATGCCAGAATTGCACCGGCGATGGGAAGAATCACAGAGTTTGACAGGTTCTGGATCATGTTGAAGATCCCGCTGTTCCAGGCTTGGGGTGTCAAACCGACTTCGCCGACAATCTGGCTGACCTGCTGGTTGGTTGAGTCGAACATACCGGTTAGGTTGCTGATGATACCGCCGACAAGCACTTCTTTCAGCCACTCTGTGATGCTTTCCCAGATCATATCCATAGAGTCGCCTCCAATACATTAAGTTGTCGGGTGATTGGTGGGTTCTACACGCTCACAGAAAACCAAATACCGCTGCCTGCCACCGGATGCGTAGGGGTGACAAGTGAGTAAGGTCAGCAGCTCCCGTCCGTCCTGGATCAAGATTTGTTCTACCTCGTAAGGGTAGATAATCTTGATTTCCACCACCTTGTAGGTCAGCGTTTCCCACAAGTTCGTGATGGTGATTTCATCCCCAAGACGGAGTTTTTCGATGTAGCGAAAGTAGCTGGCACCGGAGTATCCTCTGTGACCGGCAATCACGCAGTTGGTGTTCTCGCCGCCGATGGGCAGGCTTGTCTGACTTAGATGCGCTGCACCCTCAGCCATGTGGGAATCGGTTGCACCAAGGAAGATGGGCATTTCCAAGTCCATAGCCGGAATGGAAATGACACCAAAGGTTTCATCTTCTAAGCCGTATTCCCGGAGAAAGAAACTGGGTTTCTGATAGTCATACTCACAGGACAGACCGGATTGCCCCTGGGCATAGATGGTGTTGTTATAGGCAACCATATCCTCCCAAAGCTCCGGGTACTGCCTTGGCTCGCTTTCCACCGGCTCCGTTTCCTCCGGTTCTGTGACCTCAATCAGCGGTGGTTCGTCCGGGTCAGTTATTGCCGGGATAATATCCACCCAGCTTAAAAACGCTTCTGCGTTCATCGTGATTTCATGGTCAACGATTGCCCCATAAATGTAGGGATAAAGCAGCGTACCAAGACCGGCAAGGAAAACCATAATCATCAGCAGAATCAGTATGGCTTTCCACTTACTTCTTCGCATACTTGCCACCTCTGCGTCTGCGCCGCCGTCTTGCTCGGCGATTGTTGCGGATAATCAAGCAGATAATTACGATCAACGCTACGATCAGCACCGCAAGGACACCAAGCCAGATGCCCAGCATATACATTTCCTCCCAGTTGGATCGGGGCTGTTCCTCTTGCTGGATTTCTTCCACGATGATTTCCGCTTCCTCATAAGGAATCCGGGTGCCACGCACCAAGAGCCGGTGTGTGTTTACACCGTAAGGGGTACAAGTGACCAGGGTGCAGTAGTCCTCGCCGGAATACACACCCAACAGGCTTGTGTCATAAGGCAGCACCGTTTTGATGTTGTCGACTTGGTAAGCCAGGGTTTCATCCAGGATGTGCAGATAGAACACATCCCCGATGGTTAGCTGCTCCAGATCGGTGAACATCTTCTGTGTTGCCATGCCGCTGTGACCGGTAAGAATGGCATGGGTGCTTTCGCCACCCACGGGGAGAGAACTGCCCAGCAGATGCCCCACGCCACGCTCCAAAGAGTCGTTATTGGTGCCGTGGTAGATGGGCAGATTTACGCTGATCTTCGGGATCTCCACATATCCCATTGTGCCGTTTCCGGCAATGTTGAGCTGACTTTCATAGTCCACGGAGGCTTCCAGCAGCGCAGCTTGGGAATAGGCTTCACCCGCCGTTCCGGGAGTGATTGCTTCATTGTAGGCAGCCGCCAGTTCCTTTGCCTCAAGCAAGGCGCTGTTATCTGCCTGCTGGATTACTTCTTCGTAGGCGGTGTGGATTTCAGATGCGTATTTTTCATTGACATAGTTGCTGATGACCGGATACAGGGTCATCCCCAGCGCCAGTATGAATGTGATGACAGCCAGGACTATTGTGATTATCTTGCGTTTCGTATAGAACCCTCCTTCCGGGAAAACCCGGAGGGGATGAACCCCTCCGGGCGAGTGTTAATTAGCGGACATTACGCTTCTTGCGGGATGCCAGGACGATCACCGCAGCGGCACCAGCCATAGCCAGGATGCCAAAGACGGTGAACATCATGGTGCCGTTGTCACCGGTTTCGGGCAGATCAAAGCCACGGGTGTTCACGACAGTCAGAGGTGCTTCTGCGTTAGCAGAGCCGTTGTCCTCCAGCATATTGACAGCGTTGCCGTCAACAGTTGCGGAAGCGGTCAGCAGGTAGTGAGCGAGCTGCTTCTGGGGCATATTGTTCAGAACATCAGCCAGACCGCCATCGGTCTTGATGTAGCCCTTTGCCTTGGCCTCGGCGATGATTTCCTCGGCGAAGCGGGGATCGTTCTGAATCAGACCGACAATATCGGACTCATAGATGTCGCACAGGACGGTGGACTCGACCTGGGAGATCACAACCTCGATGTCCTCCTTCAGCAGAGTGTAGCCGTTGTCGGTACGAACTTCGGTGATGGTGTAGGTGTCATCTTCCATACCCTTGACGATCACCTTGTAGTCGCCAGCGTCAGCGTCCAGGGGTCTTGCCTGGGGAACGACGGGGATGAAGTGGGTAGCATCGGCTTCATTCTCAACATGATCGGTTACATAGTAGATGCCTTCTTCCTCGTTCAGCTCGGCCTTGACGAAGTAGTTGTCGGTATCATTGTGGATGATGAACTCAACATTGGCGAAGTTGCCCTTGCCATCGGAGAACAGCTTGGTCAGTTCAATGCCGTAGGTGTAAACATGGGCATCGTCAACCAGAGTATCGTAGTAGCTGGTATTGGAACGCTTCCAAGTCAGAACAACATCGTTGGGGTTGCCCTTGTCACCGAATACGGTAGTAGCATCGGAATCCATGGTTGCAGCGTAGGTGATACGCAGGGTGCAGTCGGAGAAACCGGAGTTGACCATGGATGCGCCAGGATACACAGCCTTAGAGCTGTTGATTTCAGACAGACCACGGGAGGTCATTTCGATGGTCATAACATGAGCGCCTTCATTGGCATCGGTGTACTTTACGGTGAAGTAGCCGTCAGCTTCCTTCCAGGTGGTCACAAGATCGGTGCAAGCCTCGTCGGTGAAGAACTCCAGAACCACATCGTTCTTGTTGTAAGACAGACCGGAGGACAGAGTATCGACGAAGGTGTAGCAGGTCAGATAAGTGGACTCGGAAGTGATGCTGGGCAGAGTGGAGATGATCTGATAGTCGATCACATCGCCAGCGGAAGCGGTGCCGGTGTGGGCATAGCCATCATTGATGTCGGAGGTGGAACCCTGGTTCTTACCGGTGTCAGCAGCGGACTCCTTCAAAGTTTTCTCCAAGGAGGGAATGCCGGTGAGGTTCTTCGGGAACAGGCAAATGTCGTAAATCCAACGGGTGCCGCCGTCATTGGCATTGGTGCCGTCAACGGAAGTCATGGGGACAGATACCAGGAAGGGGTTGGTAGTGGACACGACCATTTCGGGAACTGCGGTTTCAACGACCAGATACAGGCCCAGCTCCAGATCGGTTGCCTGGGTCTTGCCGTAGGCATCGGTGGGAGCCATCTTAACGCCGCCGTTAGCAGCCATGTACTTTTCCAGAGCGTTCTTGACGGTGGTAGAGTTGGCTTCCAGACCGGCAGCCAGGGCATCGATCAGAACATCGGACTGATAGAAATACTTGGTGGAGTCGAGCTGGTCAGCGTTGGCATAACGCTCTGCACCGTTTTCCAGACCCAGTGCCTTCAGAAAGTCAGCGCCCTTAACCTTGTCGATGCCATACAGAACTTCAACATGGTTGTCGGTGCGGCCATCAGCGGTGGACTCGGAGAACTGGACAATATTGGCGATCTTCACATAGCTGAACTCAACGCCCTTGATAGCGTAGCCGTAGCTTGCTTCGCCATTGCCCAGATCGGACTTGTTATCGGTGTCACCGGCACGGTTGCCGCCCAGGACATCAACCACACCGGACTGATCCATCACGCCGGTGGAAACATAGGAGCTGTCCCAAACGCCGTCCTTCTCGGCATTGGTGAGATCGTACTTGTAGATGGTCAGAGAACCCTTGCGGGACTCGTCGATGGTAGCGTCAGCCACCTCAGCCGCAAACGCAGCGGGAACACAGCTCAGGCACAGCATCAGTGCCAGACACAGAGAGATGATCTTCTTAAAGTTTTTCATAAAGCATTATCCTTTCTTAGTTGAAATTGAATTTTGTTGATATGGTTTAGGAGGTAGGAATGAGAAAATGAATTGGAGAAACGGAGGGATGAAAAAAGCCAGGGGCTGATCCCTGGCGTAGTAGAAGGTGTTTATGGGATTACACCTTCTTTCGGCGATATGCGGTTGTGACGATCACAGCAGCGCAGGCCGTCAGTCCAAGCAGACCGAACAGCGGCATGAGCAGCAGCGTGTTGGAGCCGGTCTTGGGCAGCTCATAGACCGGGAAGTTTGTTACCTTGATGGTTACAAGCAATTCACTCTCAATGGAGAGGCCACCTTCATAGGCAGGCTTGGTCAAAAGCTGGTAGCCATCGGGGGAAGCGATTTCTGTCAGCCGGTAAAGCCGCTCCGGGTGCAGACCGGTAAAGGTAGCGACTCCGGTTTCATCGGTGGTCAGAGTACCGTTGTTTAAGCCCTGGGAAGTACAAGTTCCCTCGGTCACATACTGGGAATCCGTAAAGGTCACACGGTTCCAGGTGGTGCCGTCAACAGACCACTCCAAAAGGAACTGAGCCCCGGCAAGGGGATCGCCCTTTTCGTTCACCTTCTGAATGGCGATTTCACCGGGCTGCAGCCGGTTCGTAAAGGTGACTTCTGCGGTCTGTCCACCGGCGATTGTGACTGTCTGGGGGTTGGGAGATTCGCATACATACAGAGAATCTTCCGGGATGATTTCCTTGATGACATAATCACCGGGCAAGAGGTAGTCGGACACAATCGTGCCGTCCTCGGCGGTGGTGTAGGTTCCGATCAGGGTAGTGCCATCGGCCTTATAGACCTCAAAGACCCATCCGGCAACGCTGCCGCCGTCGGGCATCGACTTAATGATCTTCACCTTGCCACTATGGGTGTTGGTGAAAGTCACGCTTTTGGTATCACCGGCAACCACAGACACTTTGCGAACGGTGGTGTCATAAGTCCAGCCGGGATTCTGCTCGGATTCATCCACTTCCTGCACATAGTAGTCACCGGGCAGTAGCCGGGTGGTAATGGTGCCGGTGGCACCGGTGGTAAAGGGGCTGCCCTCTACAAGCTGCGTACAAGCCTCGTCGGTGTAGATATTGAACTTCCAGCCGGAGAGGTTATCGCCGGTATTCGTCTGCTTGACGATCTCGGCATAACCGTAGTGGATGTTCTCAAACCAAACACTTGCGGTTTCACCGGCATTCACAGTTACGATGTGACAGCCATCATCCAGATCCCAGTCGGGGAAATCAGCGGGAGGGTTGATTTCCTCGATGAAGTAGGTTCCGGGTGCAACCTGTGCGATGATCGTGCCGTCATCCTTGGATGTGAAAGGAGAACCGCTGACAAGCTGGGTGCAGGCAGCATCGGTGTAGATGTTGAACTGCCAGCCGCCAAGATTTTTGCCGGTGTTGGTTTCCTTGATGATCTTCACATAGGTTTTCTGACTGTTGGTAAAGGTGACACTCTTGGTGTCACCGGCAACAACCGTAACCGTGCGGAGCGTGGTGTCATAGACCCATTCGGGATTCTGAGCAGACTCGTCAATTTCCCGGACATAGTAGGTACCGGGCAGCAGCTTCACGCTGATCTTGCCTTCATCATCGGTAATAAAGGGAGAACCGGTGACGATGTTCTTGCAATCAGCGTCGGTGTAGATATTGAACTTCCAGCCGCCCAGGTTCTTACCGGTGTTGGTCGTCTTAACGATCTGGGCATAGCCATAATGGGTATTCTCTACGGTTACGGTTGCGGTGCTGTTCGCACTGACCTTTACCGTTTTGACCCCATTATCTGTGACCCAGAAATTATCGCTTCCATTAAGCTCCTTCACATAGTAAGTGCCGGGTGTGAGGCCGGTAACGGTGACAGTGCCATCGGAACCGGTCTTAAAAGGAGAACCGGAGATGGGATACTTGCAGGCAGCATCCGTGTACACACCGAAGCTCCATCCCGACACATTCTTGCCGGTGTTGGTGATCTTCTTGATGGTCAAGCTGCCTGTGATCTTCCGGTTTTCTGCGTTGATGGTTACGGTTTGGTTGGGCGTGTCCTTGGACAGCGTGACCGTCCAGGTGGTATCGCCGCTTGCTTCATAGCCATCCGGGAATACGGTTTCCGTCACAGTGTACACACCCAGGGGCAACTCGCCGGACTTGGCATAACCGTTGGCGTTGGTGGGGCCGATTACAAACTTATCGCCGGTGGAGTTGTTCACAGCGGTGAAGTATGCTCCAGCCAGAGGGGTGCCGTTGGGATCGGACTTGTTGACTTCAATCCAACCGGTGCTTTCCACTTGATCGTTCACATCCAGGTGATACCATGCGGAAGGGGTACTGGATTTGGCTCCTGCACTGGCCATAAATTCTGCCGTAGAAATTTCGGGGCCACGGCTATTGCCAACATGAATGATGAAGTGAGCAAGGCCACCATTACTGCCAGACTTGGAGTACAGATAATACTCGCCTGCATAAATAGCAGCATGGGCAAGACTTCCATCGGAGTGGGAGAAAATGATGACATCACCGGGAACCAAGTTCGCATAGGCGGTGGTAGCGTCTGTGTATCGGGTTACACCGCTGCCTGCCTTGGACGCAAGGTTCTTTAAGCCGGTTTCCCATGCCCACACAGATGCGGTGGAATAAGAGCCGTTATTCATCGTAGTTGCTTTAATAGCTTCGTGAATATGGCTTGTATTCACACCCTCAATGTTGGGCAGGTAGTTGTTGATAAAGTAGCTTACGAACGAACCACAAACAAAGCCCTGCTCACGGAACTTTGCCATGTTTGGTGCTTTGCCGGAAACCGTGGACGAGTCTGCCACAGTTTCATCGCCGTTCACAAACGGAGAATAGTCGTCATATCCAATGCCGGACAAAACATCTGGGGCATTGGTTTTCAGATTGCTGGAAACATACTGTCTGACATACAGATAGCCGTTATCTTTCAGCCACTGCACATCGAAGCCGGTATATTCCAGCGCCCGAAGAATAGCATTGTCGTACATTTCTTCCGGGATTGCAGCCATGTTGGCTCTCATCATGGCTCTACGCTGCACTTCTTCGGGGAAAAGGTTGTCTACCGGCACACCATAAGGGTAGGGATGTTCGGGATCGTCACCCTTGATGGCCTGGGGTAGTTCGTCGAGGATGCGCTGATGTTCTGCGGACAGTGTATTCACAGACTCCGTTTCCTCCGGTTCTGTACTCTCCGGTTCGGTTTCCAACGGTTCTGTTTCAGCGGAAGTAGGTTCCGTTGCTTCCGGTTCCGTTGTTACCGGCTCAGTTACATCGGGAGTGGTTTCGGGTTCTGTGGTTTCCGGTTCGGTTACGGGACTGGTATCATCAATGGACGCAGCCATAGCCGAAAAGGGCAAGCCCATAACCAGCAGCACCGCCAGCAGAAGGGACAGCAGCCTTTTACATTGAATACTCAATCTGCAAACTTCCTTTCTTTGGGAATGGAAAATGGCTCCAGCCGGGGAAGCTGAAGCCATTTCGTATGGGTTATTTTGTTGTGGATCAACCGTAGTTTACTGTGCCAACCATTACACAGCAATACCAACCATAGCTATCGTCCTGGTATTCGACACCGATGCCGATGTAGCTATACTCGGAACTGCCAACATACGCCCAGTGACTACCGCTGTTGCGGATCGCGTCTGCGATTGCCTTTCCCAAGGCTTCTGCATCATTTCCTCTTACCCCTCGGCAAATCGCTTCAGAGGTATCGGACTCATAGTAGCTATCACTTTCATCCAGACCGGCAAGCGTGGCATCGATCCACCTGCCATACTCATAGTAGGCAAGGGCGGCTCGTTTGTCTGCGGTGCTGTGGGAGAAGTTGTAGCGAAGTTGGCCTGCCCGATACTGTGCCACTTGGGACATTCCAGAAAGCACCGTACAAGGACTTGAACGGTACTGATTGATGTACTGGGCAGCGTAGGAAGCAACTTGCCGTTTGAACGCATAATCGGGTTCAAAGACTTCCGGCTCTGTTTCCGGTTGCGTTTCCTCTGTCGTTTCCTCCGTTACTTCCTCCGTGGGATCAGAAGTTGGCTGCGTTTCCTCGGTGGCTGCTTCCGTTGTGGGTGGCTCCGTCACCGGGGGCTGGGTTTCGGGTTGCTTGGTTTCCTCTTGTGCCGATTGCGTAGGCAACGGCTCCGTGGATTCCGTCTGGCGTGTGGGTGCAGATGCCGCCTCGTTAATATTTTGCGGATGCGTTCCCTCTGTTTCAGACGGTTGCGTGGTTTGTTCTTCCGTAGCCGCTTCCGTTGTTGGAGCCGCTGTGGTAGAAACTTCGGTTGATTCCGTGGGGGGCTGGGTCTGTTCGGTTGCCATGGTACCGGGCGGCGAACCGCCCGGAGTGCAGGCACATAGCGTACAGATCAACAGCGAAATGATGATTGCCAATGCTTTTTTCATGTAATACACCTCCATGTCGGTGATTTTACGGCATTGGCATCATTGCCGCAAGGATGCGGCGACTCTTAGCCGAACAGACCGGACAGCAGAGGCACCAGGGTGATGCCAATCAGCGCCACACCGCCGCCTGCCATGAGCTGCTTCATGCCCTGGGACTTTGCGCCGGGGTTGTCATTACCGTAACCTTCCAGAAGATTGATTGCGCCCCAGATGCCCAGACCGGCACCCAGTGCGACCACCAGGGTCTGAAGAACGCCAACTGCGGAATTGAAAAAAGCCATATAAGTGAACCTCCAAAAATTATAGATTTTGAAGGGACACTTTCACAAGTTATCTCTGAACCTTTCTTAAGATTCTGCCATTAGGCAGTTTGGGTAGTGCTGGACAGGTCAACTTGGTACACCTCGTAAGCATCGTCCAGCTTGAGCTTGAGGTGGTGGGACAGAAAACGCTCAATGTCCAATTCGTTTTTCTTGTCATAGTCGGATGTGTACTTGTAATTGGGGTGCTTGGTTAGGTCATATTTGTTCGATAAGAAGGGACGCACACCACGAAGCTGCAAGATGCACTTGCCGCCGTCCATGACGGCAAGCTCGTCCTGGCTCATAAGTTCCTTGCCCAGCTTTTGATAGTTCAAACTGTGAGATACTTCCCGGCCCCGGCTTTCACCGGTGTTGAAGGTGTCAATCGTTTCCTTACCCAAGGCCGCTGACAACTCCTTCAGCGTGGTCGGCTCTTTGCCGCCCAGGAAGATGGAAGTGTCCATGTTGCCGATGATGGTATCGGCATTGTCCTTGTACAAGGCTTTAAGCTGACTCTGTGCTTGCAGAACCAAGCAGCAGGAAACTTCACGGGATCGGATCGTGGCAACGAGTTTTTCCAGACGGGGTATCTGTCCGATGTTTGCCGCCTCGTCGATAAGGCAGCGCACATGAACCGGAAGTCTGCCGCCGTAAACATCGTCAGCTTTTTCACACAGCAGATTGAATAGCTGGGTATAGCACATGGAAATAAGGAAGTTAAAGGTATCGTCGGTGTCGCTCATAATGATGAACAGGGCGGTCTTGCGATCACCCAGGGTGTCCAGCTCCAACTCGTCATAGGCGGTCAGATCACGCAGCTCCTGGATGTCGAAGGGTGCCAGCCGTGCGCCGCAGGAAATGAGGATGGATTTTGCCGTCTTGCCTGCTGCCAGCTTGTACTTCTTGTACTGACGGACAGCAAAGTGGTTCGGCTTTTCCTTTTCCAAGGCGGCGAACATGAGATCCACCGGGTTTTGAAATTCCTCGTCATCTTCCCGGACTTCCATGGCATTGATGAACTCAATGAGGGTGGAGAAGTTCTGTTCCTCCACCGGTGCTTCATAATGGATGTATCCGATCAGCGCCGTGTAAAGCAGCGTTTCCGCTTTGACCCAGAAATCATCACCGGCTTTACCATCACCCTTGGTGTTGGTAATCAGAACCGTCACCAGCTTCAAGATGTCCTTTTCGCTGTGGATATAAGCGAAGGGGTTATAGTGCATGGACTTCTTGAAATTGATCGTGTTCAGAATTTTTAGTCGGTAGTGATTGCGGAGCAGCACATTACCGCACTCGGTCACGATACTGCCCTTTGGATCAGTTACAACAAAACTGGTCGGGTACTTTTCAGATGTGCATTGGAGCAGGTTAGGCTTCAGCCAGAAGCGGGTCTTGCCGGAGCCACTACCACCGATAATAAGAACATTCTTATTCCGGGCGGTTTTGGGATCGGCAGGCCGGTTATTCATGGTCAAGCTCTCCGTCTGGGTGAGGATGATGTTGTTTTCAAACACCGGATCAATATAGGGCTTGATGTCCTCTGATGTACCCCACCGGGCAGAACCATACTCCAGATTCTTACGGAACTTCTTGGCGTTCTTACCCTTCACATAAACAGCCAGCCGAATCGCTGCTGCAACGGCGATGCCGACACAGAGATCGACTGGATGGAAGCTGGGTGTGATGGTTGCGAAAGCTGTCACCAAGCCCTCCATGAAGTGCATGATTTTACCGGACAAATCTGAACCGGGTGCCAAGCGTATTGCCTCGCCCAATTTGGTAGCAAACAGGGCGATGAACACATAAGGGATGTTCGGCAGAATGAGTTTCTTCCAGTTTACTTGCTTCACCGTTCATGCTCCTTCTTCTTTGTCCGATCCACAACTGCGGATTTGATAAGATTCTTGAACTGTTCCAGTTTGGCAAGGATGGAGGGACGATTCTGCTTTTTCACGGACTTGGCTGCATACTCCTTAAAGGCTGCGGTCATGGCATCGGCATCCTGCGCTTTGAAAAACACAAGGTAGCGATCCTGGCCTTTCGCCTTGAACGGAGCGAAGTCAATTCCATATTTACGAGCAATCTTGTTGAAGGAGCCGATATTCTTATCGGAAACCTCGATGCTCTGTAATCCTTTGTTTTGGGCGGCAAGCTGCTTCACAGTCATCTTGCCGTGGGGTTGTTTACTGTGCTTCCCGGACTTCATCTGTTCCAGCAGCTTGCCCAGCGCTTTTCGCAGTTCTTGTTCGGTCAGCTTTGAGCAGTCAACGATCAGCGTGACTACTTTCTGTTCCACTTCTTCCTGCATCGGGTATCACTCTCCTTTCCTTGGATTTGCAGGGAGAAGATAGAAGTGACTAAGGCGGAACCACCAGCCGCCGCAACAGGTGTTTATTTGTCACGGTTCCGGCCCTGTCCTTTCACGGTCAGAATACCGTCCAGCGTGGTGGCTGCGATACGAAGCCGCTCTGCAGTGGCAATATCATTCTTCACCGTTTCATCTACGGTGCTGCCACAGACAACCAGGATGGTAGATCTGCGGAGGAAATCTTTTGCCATATCCAGACCGTCTTTGAGTTCCTGGGGAACTTCATCCCGGAGGAAAAGGGAATGGATCAGCAGAGGGCAGATAGGGGAGAACCCGGCATCGTAGACAGCTCTGCAAAACTTCGCTGCCCGTTCCTTGTTCTCATAGTCATTTTCGCTCCAGTGAGCGGTGATGTAAGCAAGGGGTCTTTTCTTCATGGTTTACCGTTCCTTTCTGTGGTTGGAAATGAAAAAAGCGACTCACCATGAGCCGCCGAAGTCGTGGTTATATTGCATTGTGTTGTAGCTATCAATCGTTGAAACCGAATTGAACAGAGTTGCCAATAGGTATGCTCTGGTGTTATACACCTGGGTTCGGTTATCTGCGATGCCCTCCATGACTCTTTCAATGTGCATGGCATTGATCTTGGATAACCGCTCCTGGACATAGGCTGTTGGATACTCCGCATCTCGCCCAATTTTGATCGTCGGGCTACGATTCATCATAACTTCCAGCATGATCTCAACCAACTCGTCCAGTTGTTCACCCCGGTAACGCTGCCGCAGGCAATCATACTCAATCTGATGCTTTATTTTTTCTCTCTCACTCATTCCGTCTTTCTGTCCTTCATCGTGTTCTTCCGAAGGAAGGAATGAATGAGTATTTGATACATAAGTTTTTGATTTTTTAGTTCTTGATTGATTAGTATTTAATTGGGGCCGTTTTTCCGTGATAGGTTCACCCAATGTTGGTTCACCCAATTCTGGATCTTCCAGAACAGGATTCTCCAATACTGGATTTTCCCGTTTAGGTGGATCAGCAGCATCTTCCGGTGGAATCGGTATCTCCAAGATGGTATATTCAACATCTCCCAGCCGTCCATGATCGTCCCGCAATCTGCGACGCTGAACATATCCGGCTTGCTCTAACTCTTTGACAGTTGAGGAAATGCTATCAACACCATCTTTGCAGATGAAGGAAAGCCCTTTCATTGTGTAGTCCCAGTTTTCTGGGAGGGATAGCATAAGGGACAGTAGCCCCTTTGCTTTAAGGGAAAGCGATGTGTTCCGCAAGTGATGGTTTGCCATCAAGGTATAATCGCTTACCTTGGGAACTCTAAAAACAGCCATATATCATCCATCCTTTCCGCAGAAGGATGATTAGGCTGTTTGTTCATCCTCCTTTGCGAATCGTTCTTCTAAGCGATCAACGCTCCAGTCCTTTTTGAATTGACCCAGGGGGCCGGGGCCAAACTGTTGTATGGCTCGTCTATCCAGTTCAAACAACTTTGCCCACAGTTCTGGGTGATGTTTGCGCAGCTTCCGCAGCTCTCCAATCCTCTGGAAAGGGCAGCACCAGCAAGATGCCCGGTTATAAATCTCATATAAGCCGCCGAAGTCATACCCACGATCATAGCAAATCTGTAATGCCTGGGCTTCGGTGATCCCCCATTCGACGAGGGGATATTTCTCGCCTTTGCAGCGCCATGCTTCATCAGCAGCGATACCAATGTAGTGAATGGCTCCCAGTTCGCCTTTGAGCCGCTTTACCTCTTTGTCGATCAGCTTTGTTTTCAGTGCGCCGGTACACCAGCGGACGCGAATCCCAGGCCAACCATTACCAACCAGCGGCACACCCAACCGAATACGGTTTTCGATACTCTTTGGTTTGGTCTTTGGTTCGTCGAACATAAGGTACTCAAATCCTTTAGGGTGACGCAGGATAGTGATGTGAATACCTCTCTGTTCGTAGAGGTAGGCATCCAGTTTGGCAATATGAGCATACATTTCCGGGAACTCCATACCGGTGTCTGCGTAGAGAACCATATCAATAGGCATCCCTCGCTCGATCATCAGTAGAAGCATTGCGGTACTGTCTTTACCACCGGAAAGACTTACGGCATGAAATTGTTTCTGAAGGCACCCACTCATGTGGGGTCAACCCTTGTACCCTCCTTTTGCCGGGTTAGGGTTCGTAGATGTGAAGCTCGTCATCTGCGGAACAGATGGCTTGGATCGCTTCCAGCAGATCATCCAGATCCAGGCTCACATCGTTATCGGGCCACTTGTCGCCTTTCAGTTCTCGGTATTCGCTGAAAAGTGCTCCATTGCCACAGTCGTTCATCATACAGGAAGTTACGGCGATGGTCATATCCTCGGTCAGCCACAGTTCCAGACTGTGTTCCTGCTCAATGAAATGACTCTCAATGATGAAGTCATAGCTGGAATATACGCAGATCGCCTTGTGAGGAAGCAGATTGGAGCCACGGTATCTCAGAATGTTGGGCATTTCACCGCCGCTTCTGAAGGCAGAAACGGTATCTGCTTCTCGGCGAACAAACCGATGCAGTGCCTGGAAGTCGATAGTATGCAGCATTTCCATGATGGTTTCATCATCGTAGCCATAACGCTTGCCGTTCTCGGAAAAGAAGTCGGTAATGACCTGGGTCAATTTTTCAATCTTATTCATGTAAAATTCCTCCTTAAGTTATCTGGCTTTATGCCGTTTGCGTTTTTTCTTCTTCTCAACGAGGTAGCCGTTGATTACAGAAGCATAGTAGACGATCTCAATCTCTCCTTGCTCTGCTCTTTTCAACGCTTCCTCATAAGCCTCGTCTGTGAGAAACAGGCGAGTCCGGTTGTGTCCTCCGTGGGGAGAACTATCATCATCGATGGCATCGAAGATAATCATGTGCTTGGTGTCGTCCCGAAAACGATGGGTAGAGTAAAGTTCGTGACCGGAAGTGACTCCGTAATCAGTAGCCATTTTTCGGCACCTCCTTCTTGAGATTGAATGCTTGTACACCGTACTTTGCTATGAGCGTGGCATTGATGATAAGGCGAAATGCTTCATCATCCACGATCTCACGGTCTGCCATATCCAGTAGCGTCAGCTTGACGGTGCCGGTGTAAAGGTCTTTGGCAACGGCATACAGCGCATAATCATGGGGGGAAATGTTTTGTAAAACGGCATAATCGAACTCCACCCCTTTGCGGTAAAAGCAGTTGGATGTTCGCCGGAACAGTTCTTCGCTGGTTGTCAGCAGATACATAACGGCATAGTAAACCGGTGTGTTTCGCTTGGGTATATAACCCAGGCGGTGATTAAACATTTCCATCCGGTCTTTGTGTTGCTTGTTGTGCCAAAAGGTTCCGGGATAAGACTGGATGGTTTCCAGTAATCTTTCAAAGGACAATCCCTTTCCAGGGAAAGCGGTAAGCACCGCCTCTTGGTAAGAAACATTACCGGCTTCGATCCGTTCAGCAATCCAGGGGCATTTCATCAAATTGCGGTCACACTTTTTATACTCGGTACAGAGCTTGCACTCCACATCTTCGGGCTTGTATGTGAATCGTCTGATGTACATAAAGTCCTCCTTGCGATGGGCATAAAAAATACCGGGCAAGAAAACTTGTCCGGTTCATGGGGAATATTCAGTTATCGGGATTGATTACGCTGCCTTTTTTGCAGCCACAGATCTAGCAGTTTGAAGATCGTGTTTTCCATTTGCAAGGGGGTATAGGACTTGGGAAAGTATTTACGCAGCTTTTCACCGGAGAGGGTAATGTCATTCCTCACAGGCTTCTTCTGTTCCATCATAATTTCCAACATAGTGTCCTCGTTCAGCCCACCAAGCTGACTGAGTTTCTTCATGCGCTGTGCCTGGGAAAGCGACGGGGTTGCCTGTTCACTTTCGATGGTTTCAAACAACAAGGCTTGTTCCCGTTGGGGAAGTGTGGCGATTTGATAAGCCGGGGTAAGGGCGATTTTCTTTTCATCGACCATCTGCATCAGCTCCGGTATAAGGTTAGTAAGAGAGATGTAGTTTCGGATGGTATCACCGCTGACACCGGCTTTTTCGCCCAGTTCATCGTCGCTGCGGAAATTAGCCGAAATTTTCGGCGAATTTTCTTTTTCGCTTTTCGACGGTCTGCCTGCTGTTCGCTTGATAGCTTCCATACGCATTTTATATGCTTTCGCTCTTTCAGATGGCAGCACATTTTCTCGCTGGATGTTGCTATCGACCAACTGAATGATGGCTTCATCATCGTTAAGGTTAAGCACGATCACCGGCATGAAGTCCAGTCCCGCCAGTTCACTGGCGTGTTTCCTGCGATGTCCAGAAATCAGCTCAAAGCCGCCGTCTGGACGAGGACGAGCGATTGCCGGTACAAGGACTCCGAACTTCTGAACACTATCGACGAGTTCCTGCATTTCGGGATCGTCACGGACACCGAAAGGATTGTCGGGGTGTGGGTGAAGTTCGCTTGTGGGCATACGGTAGATTACGCCCATCGTTTCGGGCTGCTGGGATGTAGCTGCTTCTGGCATATTGTGGCCTCCTTTCTTTGGATTTGTATATGAAAAAAGGCACCCATTTCTGGATGCCTTTGATCATTCGTATTTAGTTGTTCCCGATTATGTAAGCGAATTGGAATAAACGCTGGTGTAATAAGTATTTTTTGTGCTTCATAATGGGGTTCATCTTTAAGATGTAGAAAGTACATCTTCATCCTGAGCAGCCTGCATCTTGAAGCGGTCCATAGCCTCACGGGCCTGGGGGATGTTGATCTGGTTGTTATTAGAGTTGCTCATAATCATTCTCTCCTTTGCTTTCTTCGGAAAGATTGTGCTCTCCGAAGAAAGCATTTTCTGTTCCGTAACCATAGTTTGACCAAAGTCGAAAAAGGTATGAATGGAGAGTGGCGGAAGGCGTGGAAAAGTTTTCTTTTGAAAAATACGGCAAAACCACCCGCTCGGCTGGAGCGGGTGGTTCGTCTGTTCTGTGCTGTATTCGATTACATACCGGCCTTTATACGTCGGATTCCGGTTTCCAAATCTACGTTTTTGCTCAGACCGTCGTCATCATACAGTTCATAGGTATATTCCCGGTCCAGCCAGCCGTGCATCCGGATGGTATTGGGGTCGATGTCCTTGACCCGCATGGCGGGTTTTGCCATGGGGATAGCGGCATTTCTCTTGATGAAGAAAATCAGCTGGTCGGTGTCCACATCGATATAGTGGTCGCCCTTGGTCAGCTTTACTTCTTCAAAATCGTCCACACTGCGCATTCTCAGCATCAGCATGTCTTCCGGCAGGTAGATGTAGCGACCCTTTGCATTCTGCTCATATACCGGGGCAATCATGCATTCGCCGCCCAGCATGATCTGGTCTTCCACCCGCTTTGCCCGTTCATCGTCGGGGTAATCGAAGGCCAGAGGACGGTACATGCTTTCATCCCGCAGCGCACATTTCATAAACTCGCTGTAGAGATAGGGAATCAGAGCATACCGGATATTTACCATCTTTGCCATCTTCTCCCGGTAGGAGAACCGCCACAGTTCCTGCTGACGGGTACCCCAGGCAGAATGATTGCGCATAAGAGGAATGAACACACCCAACTGCAGCCAACGCAGCATCAGTTCATCGGTGGTATCCCCGTTGAAGCCGCCGAGGTCACAGCCTGTGTAGAGGTAGCCGCACAGGTTCATGGAGGGAATCCACTTCAGATTTTGCAGCAAATGACTCCACCAGGAGTGGTTATCCCCCAGCCAGACACCGGTATAGCGATGAGAACCGATATACGAGGACCGTGTGAAGAGGGTAAAGCGCATATTGGGATCGTATTCCAGGAAGCCCTCGTTGGTTCCCTGGGTCATCATGGCACCGTAAAGGTTATGGACCCGCTCGTTGGGAATCCGCTTGCCGTCGATGCAGTGCTGGAATTTGTCGCCTGCCTTCTCCGGATCAAAGAGGATCTTCTGGAATTCCATAAGCTCCCCGAATTTCAGAAAGCTGTATTCTTCACAAATGGAGTTCAGCTTTTCGGCACCCCGGCGGAAGCCTTCCGGTTCCGCAAATACCGCAGGCTCGTTCATATCGTTCCAGAACCCGTGGACACCCATATTCAGGTACCGCTGATAGCAATGGCCAAACCACTTGCGGGTCTTCTCCTGGAAATAGTCCGGGAAGACACAGGTGCCGGGCCAGACATAGCCGACGAAGTCCTCGCCCTGATCATTGTGGCAGAACACATCCTCCTCAGCACCGGAAACATATTCCGGGATGTTTTCGTCCTTGCGGATGGCCACATCCACAATGGGGATCAGATGGATGCCCTGCGCCAGCTTTTCCTTGACAAACCGTTCGGGGTCGGGGAAGTTTTCCTTGTGCCAGGTGAAGTTCTGATATTCATCCAGGCCGTCGATATCCACGCAGAAAGAATCGATGGGAATGCCCAGCTTTTCATATTCCGCAAGGGTCTCATTGACGCTCTCCCCACTGATACCACCGAAGCGGGACTGGATGAAGCCGAAGGCCCACTTGGGAGGCAGATAGCTTCTGCCGATGAGTCGGCGGAACTCTTTTGCGATAGCATTGAGGCCATCGTCCTCGATGATATACACCGCAAGGTCTCCGTACCGGGAGGTCATAACGGCCATATCCGGGTCGGAGAAGCCCAGATCAAAGGAGAACCAGGCTGGGTCATCGAAGAACACGCCGAATGTCCGTTCTTTGCCTGCCACAATGATAAAGTTATGGCTGGAATAGAGGGAATGCTTGCCCTCGGTCTCAGGAGCATCGTCCACATTGTTGCTGATGTAGAGGTAGCCCCGTTTGTTGATGCCCCGGACATTTTCGCCCAAGCCGTAAATCGCCTCATCTTCTTTCAGTGACAGGGAGAAGTGAAGCCCCTCCCCTGTCTGCTCTACAGAAAAATACGGGATCGGTTCTGATGCAGTGTCCATTTCCAAGACTGTGGCATAGGTCTCATAGGGCGTGCCATAGCTGTACTTTCTGATCATGCTGCCTCCTTACTGGACCGCCTTCATGTGATACAGTCTGCTGGAGAAGTCACGGAACATACGCATTTCGGAATTGAAACCGGTACCGGCAAAGGCCTGGCGGAGCATAACGCCGGCGTTCATCAGGCCGGAGCCGTAGGCTACGCAGTCTTCTCTTTCGTCCTTCTGCTTGCCCTTGGTAAAGGCTTCGAAATTATCCTGCAGAACGATGGCCGCATTTTCTTCCTGAGGTGCCTGCTCCTCTTCAAACTGGTTGGTAAAGCGGTAGAGCTTGTTTGCATCCAGGCCTCTTGCCTTGTAGCAGTCGGTGGGGTTATTGGGGATGGTCAGCTTCTGGAAGAACAGGCCAACAGCCTCTTCCTTATCCTCAGAAACCACAGTCCACTGCACCACCCGCTGATCGTTGCGGACACGGTAGAAATCACCATACTGGAACAGCTTCCGCAGCCGCTTATACTGGGCAACCTGCTCCCGGACAGCCTGCAGATCTTCCTCAGACATATTGCACAGATTAAACTCGTAACCCAGGCAGCCGAAGCTGGCAATGTTGTAGCGGGTCTCCAGAGGTGTGGAGCGCAGGGTCTGATGGTTGGGAACATCAGAAACGTGGCAGGTGAAGCTGGCGAGGGGATAGCCGTAGCTGACGTTGGTCTGAATGCCGCTTCTCATGATGGCATCGGTATCGTCACTGGTCCAGATCTGGGGGAAGTAGGCAAGGATGCCCAGGTCATAACGGTTGCCGCCGGAAGCGCAGCCCTCGAAGAGGATCTTGGGATACTTTTCCGTCAGCACTTTCATGCAGCGGTACAAACCGATCTGGTAGCGGTGCATCAGTTCACCCTGACGTTCCGCTGCTACTCCCTGGGAGTAGTAGTCACTGAAAATGCGGTTCATATCCCACTTGCAGTAGCGGATATCCGCGCTGTTGAAGATAGCAGACAGACTGTCGATGATGTAATCCTGGACTTCCCGCTTGCTCAGATCCAGGATCCGCTGGTTACGGCCCTGTGTATGGGGCTTTCCGGGGATCTGCATGGCCCAGTCGGGATGGGCGCGATACAGTTCAGATTCCACGCTGACCATTTCCGGCTCTACCCAGATGCCGAAATCTACGCCTGTGGCCTTGACCCGGTCTACCAGGCCCTTCAGTCCGTTGGGCAGCTTCGCGGGATTGACGGTCCAGTCACCCAGAGAAGTGGTGTCGTCATTGCGCTTGCCGAACCAGCCGTCGTCCATGACCACCAGTTCGATGCCCACGGAGGCGGCCTTTTCCGCCAGATCCACCAGACGGTCTTCGTTGATGTTGAAATAGCAGGCTTCCCAGCTGTTCAGCAGGATGGGACGCTCCTTGTCCTTCCAGTAGCCTCGCAGGACATGCTTCTTGATAAAGCGGTGGAAATTCTGGGACAGCGCGTTGAAGCCGCCGTCGGAGAAGGACATGATGGCTTCCGGTGCCTCAAAGACATCGCCGGGAGTCAGCACAAAGCAGAAGGACCGGGGATTGATGCCGCTGACTATCCGGGTCTTTCCGAAGCCATTTACCTCAAAGGAGGTATAGTGGTTGCCGCTGTAGATCAGGTTGAAGCCATAGCACTGGCCGTAGTCCTCGGTGGTGTGGGGCTGTGCCAGCATGGTGAAGGGGTTGCAGCGGTTGGAAGAGACACCGGCGTAGGTATCGTTCACAAACTTGCCTGCGTTGAGAATGGTGTCATTTCTCTGCATTTCCCGGGTCCAGGCACCGGTGAAATTGATGACCTTATAGCCGGAGTCGGGAAGATCCAGCTGGTTGGACAGCAGGCGGTTCAGCTTGATGGTTTCACCGCTGGTGTTGTGCAGCTTCATGGTTCTGGTGATCACATTGTCAGCAGCGTACACATAATAGTGCATTTCCAACGTCAGGTCATACTGGGTATCCTTCAGGGTGACCAGCAGGTGCTCTGCTTCGCCCAGATCGTCATAGGACGCAGGCAGGGTCTCCAGAGGCTTCTTCTCCCGGTCGATGGTGAAGTCAGCGAACCGGAAATCGGAGGTGATGCTGCCGTCTGCATGGCAGACCTCCAGCAGAGGCTCCCGGATGTCGCCCTTACCGTAGCTGCTCATTTCCAGCAGAGCATCTTCCAGAGAGAAGCCCAGATAATCGGGCTGCATCAGCAGGGTGCTGCCGGGCTCAAATTCCCGCTTCTGGCGCAGGAAGGTCACATCCCGGGTCTCGATATAGGGGCCGTAGTAGAGGTGTTCTGCAATACCGGCACCGTTGATCTCAAATAGATAAGAAGTATTCCGGGTATCCAGTTTAAAGTAATTGTCAATTTTCTGAATCATAAATTATCCCTTCAGTCCGGAGCTGGCGATGCCTTCCACGAAGCGCTTCTGCAGCAGCAAATAAACAACGATAACGGGGATGATGGAAATAACGGTGGCTGCGAACAGGGAGCCGTAGTCCGTCTGGTACTGGCCGTTAAACAGCTTCAGACCAACGGCGATCAGCTGCTTTTCGGGCTTGGTAATGACCAGATAGGGCCACAGGTAGTCTTCCCATGCCCACAGGAACTGGAAAATAGCGATGGAGAAAACGCCGTTCTTGTTCATGGGCAGCACAATGCGGTGGAAAATGAAGAACTCATTGGCCCCGTCAATTCTGGCGGCCTCCAAAAATTCATTGGGGAAGGTTTCCAGATTCTGCTTCATCATGAAAATGCCGAAGCCGCTGAACATGGCAGGCAGGATCAGAGCCTTGTAGGAGTTCAGCCAGCCGATCTCCTTGATGATGAAGTAACGGGGGATGATGGTAACACACCAGGGCAGCATCATGGTGCCCATGACGATACCGAAAGCCAGCTTCTTCAGCTTGAAGGAGTACTTGCTCAGAACGAAGCCGCACAGGGCACTGGTGTAGGAGGTAAGGACCGTGATGGTGGCAACCACGATGACGCTGTTGGTGAAATACCGCATGAAGTTGAACTGGGTATTCACCTTGTCATAGTTGCTGAAAATAAATTCCTTGGGGAACAGGGTCTGATTCTGGGCCAGAATCTCCAGATTGGACTTAAAGGAGCTCAGAAGCAGCCAGATAAAGGGTGTGAGGGTAATCACGGCCATGGCGATCAGGAAACCGTTGATCAGAATTCTATAAAACTGTTTTGTATTCATTATTTATCTCCTTCTCCGCCGGTAAGTCTAAAGGAAAGGGCTGTCAGAGCGGCAATAAACACGAACAGGACAAAGCTCATGGCACTGGCGCTGCCGAAGTTGTATTTCACAAAGGCTTCATTGTAGATGATGTAACTGGTCAGGTAGGTAGAGGTGCCGGGACCGCCTTCGGTCAGAACCAGAACCTGAACGTAAGCCTGCAGGTAGCTGATCAGGGAAGAAACAATAATGAAGAAGGTGGTGGGGCTGATGAGAGGAATGACGATGCTGCGCAGTCTGTCCCAGGCACCGCAGCCGTCAATATCAGCTGCTTCCAGAACGTTGTTGTCCAAAGACAGCAGCGCTGCCATATACAGAACCACGGCATAACCAAAGTCCTTCCAGATGGTCATGGCCATGACTGCGCCCAGGGCGGTATCGGCATTCAGCAGCCAGTTGATATCGGTACCGAAAATCTTGTTGATCAGACCGAACTGGGGGTTATACATAAACTTCCAGACGAAGGCAACGCCCACCATGGGGGAAATAACGGGCATATACAGCACGCCGCGGAAGAAATTCTTGTGCTTGACCATTTTGGAGTAAATGGCATAGGCACAGATGAAGCCCAGACCGGCACGGCCAATGGTAACGCCCAGACAGAAAATAATGGTATTCAGACCGGCAGTCCAGAACAGGTCATTGTCCAGCAAGCGCTCATAGTTCTTCAGTCCGTTGAAGACATACTTGCCGTTCAGAGGGTTCCAGATGTGGAAGCTGCCGTCCAGTGCGATGAAGATGGGGATGATGTAGAACACCAGATAGAATGCCAGCATCGTGCCGATGACGATGTTTCTCAAATACACTTCGCTTCTGCTTTGCAGCGGATTCTTTTTTAACATAACGACCTCCCAATGGATGGATAGATAGGAAGGAAACCAAAAAGAGGGTCAGTGCGCACTGACCCTCTTCATTGGAAACCCTAAATTACTTAGGCTGATAGTCGTACTCCAGAGAAACGAAGTTTTCCATCTCCAGATCCTGAGCAATGGCATCCTCAGCCTTCTGCAGAGCATCCTCAACAGACATTCCGTTGTAGAACACATCCTGCTCCATGATCTTCAGGTTGACTTCCCAAGTGTTGGACAGGGAGCCGGGATAGATGTACTCATCAATGTGGTCAGCGATACAAGCCAGAGCCTTGTTGGTCAGGATCTTCTCGTTGTCCTTCAGAACCTTCTTGGAGGGGAAGCAGCTGTAAGCCAGGTCAACGTTGATCATGTGCTCGTCGCTTGCCAGGAAGTAGCGCAGGATATCCTGTGCAACAGCCTGCTGATCAGCGGGGGCGTTGGCGTTGATGCCGAAGGTAGCTTCGGTGTTCAGTCTGTTGTAAGCATGGTTGTTCTCTACGTCGAAGACGGGAACTTCAAAGACGCCGAACTCCATGTCGGGAGCGTTGACAACGATGTAGTCGTTCAGCCAGCCCCAGGAAGCGACCATGGCGGTCTGACCGGTGATGAAGCTGACCAGAGCTTCGTCGGTGAAGTCCAGGGTGGAGATTTCGCCGCAGTTGTAAGCATCCAGCAGCATATTCATGATCTTAACGTTGGCTTCGTTGTTGATGTCGGGAGTGACACGGTCTTCCTCGCACAGGTACTGACCCAGCTGGTAGTTCAGACCGCGGATGTAGTTGGAGTCAACGTAGCCCTGGCAGTTCCAGCCGGCGCGGGTGATCTTGCCGGTTTCGTCCTTGACAGTCAGCTTCTTGGCAACTTCGAAGAACTCGTCCCAGGTCTTGGGGATGTCAGCCTCGGTCAGGCCTGCTTCCTCCCAGTAAGTGGCATTGTAGAAGATAGAACCGGTCATGTAACCGATATCCAGGAAGTAAACATTGCCGTCGATGATGTGGGAGTCCACGCCGTCGTAGTCAGCCTGCATGTCTTCCAGAGGAATTGCATAGGGAGCCATGTTGTTGACGATCAGATCGGTGTAGCCGGGATGCATGTTGAACATTGCAGGGCCGTCGCCGCCGCTCAGAGCAACGGGCAGCTTAACGAAGTAGTCTTCCCAGGGGTTGTTGATGATGTTGATGTGGACATTGGGATGGATCTCCATGTAAGCATCCATAACAGCCTGCCAGATGGCATCACTGGTCCACAGCCAATAGTCGATGGTGATTTCTTCACCGTTGTTTACGGGGAGAGTGGGATCATACTTGATAGCGCCGCCGAAGGTCTTGTCGGATACGGGGGTGTATGCAGCGACAGCTTCCTGTGCGGGAGCCTCAGCGGGTGCCTCTTCCTTTGCACCGCAGCCGGCGCACAGGCCTGCCAGCATGGAAAGAACCAGCAGCAGAGAGAACAGTTTCTTCATGTTTTTCATTTACGTCTCCTCAATTCTTTTGGATTAAAGAAAATCAACACAAACTGTGGCAACTTCTTCTGTTCTCAGTATATCACAAAAGCCAGAACTTGCAACCGTAAGCTTCTTGTAAAAATCGACGAAAAAGATTTCGGACCTTTGGTGAATCAACCAAATTCGCAATGTTATATTGACATTTTTTTAGACAAGCCGTATCTTGAAAAGAAAAAAGGAGTACGCATATGGCTGCTGATTTTGATCTGCACACCTACCTTGGCACAGACCCCTGCCCCCAGGACTTTGAGGCCTTCTGGAACCGGCAGATGGAGGCTCTTTCCGGGTTGGAGATTCCCTATGAGCTGAAGGACGCAGACTACCAGATCCCGGGGCATAAGTGCTGTGACCTGTACTATCATTCCTTCGATTCTTCCCGCATCCACTGCAAGGTTGCCATGCCCATCACCGAAGAAAAGCTGCCGGTACTGTTCTATTTCCATGGTTATAAAGGAAATTCCCTGGAGTGGTGGCACAAAATCTTCTGGGCTGACCGGGGCTACTGCGTCATCGCCATGGATGTGCGGGGTCAGGCAGGCGATTCCCAGGACCTGACCAGCGGCTATGGCAACACCAGCATCGGCCATCTGGCGGCAGGCATCCACGCAGACATCGAGGACATGACCTTCTGTAAAGTATACAAAGACATCATCTGTCTTGTGAATCTGGTACGCAGCTTTGATTTCGTAAATCCGGAAGATTTTGTAGTCCACGGCGGCTCCCAGGGCGGCGCCCTGTCTTTGGTGACCGCAGCCTTGTTCCCCCAGGTAAAGAAGGCAGCCGTCATGTTCCCGTTCCTGTCGGATTTCCGGGGTGCCTACAGCTGCGGTGTAGACGGCACCGCCTACGAGGAGCTAAAGTACATTTTCCGCTTCTACGATCCCCAGCATAAGCGGGAGGAAGAATATTTCCGAAAGCTGGCCTACATCGATGTCAAAAACTTTGCCCCCATGATCCAAGCCGAGGTACTGATGGCCTCCGGTCTGCAGGATGTTAGCTGCCCGCCCCGTACCCACTTCGCGGTATACAATAATCTAACCTGTAAAAAGCGTATGGAAATTTTCCCCGATTTCGGTCACGAAGATTTCCTCCCCGGTTTCACGGACCAATGCAGTATCTTCCTGACAAGAGAGTAATCCCCATTGCTGCAAAAAAGATCCCCACGAATGTGGGGATCTCAGGCTGTAGAAAAAGTCCCTAAAATTAGATGTCATTGCGAACCAGTCCGCAGACTGGTGTGGCAATCCCCTAAATTGAGGAAAAATCTACAAAGTATTGGTTTAAAATGTTTGAAAATCCGGGAGATTCCCACACCAGTGTGAACACTGGCTCGGAATGACACGGTTTATCGACACGCTGAGATCCCCACGACTGTGGGGATCTTTTTCATGGTGCAAATTATCTCAACGGAATCTGAATCGGACTGCGGTCTTTATAAATGGTGTAACTGTCAAAACCGGTGCGTTTCAAAGCCGCAGCAGCCTCAGCAAAACCTGCGCCCACATATTTGGTCACATGGGCATCGCTGCCGATGGTCACATACCTGCCGCCCAGTTCCCGGTAGCGCTGCAGCACCCAGTCCTCAGGGCCAACCCGATTCTGCCAGTCATAGGTCCCCCGTGTGTTGATCTCCAGGGCAATGCTCTTCTGCACCAGCAGTTCCAGCACCGGCTCGATCAGCTCCCGGTAAGGCAGCATACTGGTATCGGGAATCTTTCCCTGCAGTTTCCGGACGGGATAATCCAGATGGGCCAGGGTATCGAAACCACCGTAGGCCGCCAAATGCTGCATGGAGAGAAAATGCTGACGGAACATAGTCTCAATTTCTTCCTGTGTACTATAAGGAAGCTTATAGATGTCGCTGCCATCGGGCAGAAAATGGACAGAGCCGATGATAAAATCAAATTTTCGCTCTGCCAGAAACGCTTCCGTTTCCCGGGGGAATTCATGGGGGTTTCCCAGTTCTACGCCGTAGAGAACCTGCAGTCCGGTTTTGTCCAGCTGATGGTATGCCGCTTTCAGTTCCTGCTCGCAGGCAAGATAGGCAGAGATTCCCTCGGGACCGTCCAACATATCGCAGTGGTCCGTCAGAGCAAGAATATCCACGCCACGCTCCCGGGCGCTTTGACAGATTTCCTCCAGAGAGGCAGTGCCGTCAAAGGAATACCGGCTGTGGATATGTAAATCACACGTCATAGCTACCTCTTTGCTCATTCCGGCTGTTGAAAAACGATATCGGTTTTCTGCTTCATGGACTGGGGCACGTCGACACCCAGAAGCCTGCACATCAGAGGCGCGATATCCAGCTGGGAGATGGATTCCTCCTCAAACCGGCCGCACCGGACCTGGTCACTGAAGACATACAGCGGCGTATCCCGCTGAACATCATCGGTACCGCCGTGCATACCCATAGCATTCATCCCGTGGTCCGCAGTGATGACCACATTGTAACCTTCTTCCAGCCACCGGGCCAATGGTGCGGCAAGGACATTGCCCGCATAGGCGACGGCATTTTCATACTGCTCACTGCCGGAACCGTGGATATGTCCGATGTAATCGATGCACATGGTATGAATCATCAGAAAATCCGGATCAAACTTACGCAGCAGGAATTCTCCGTCAGCAACCACATGGGAATCGGGATACATATCTTCCCAATAGAAGATGCCGTGGTCGATCTGCTTTCCGGAGTTCAGCTGGATATAATCCCGCTCACTCAGGAAGGGACTTCGGTTAAACAGTTCACTGACCCAACTGTAGGCCGCCGCCGCAGTAACGCCGCCCTTTTCTTTGCACAGGGAAAAGAGACTGGGAACCTCCAGGGTTTTGCAGATCCGGTTGTGGAAAATTCCATGCTGATATACCGGCAGACCTGTCAGCAGGGTTGCATAAATAGGCCGGGACTGGGAAGGCAGCTCGCCCTTTACCTTATACTTGGCGCATTTCCCGTAATCCGCCAGATGTTCCAGAAACGCCAGATTTCGGGTACCGGCCTCATACTGGCAGGCATCCAGCAGAACAAAGATCGTTTTATTCATACCAAAGTGCTCCTTTTCAGAAAGGTACCGTGTCAGTTTGTAAAACATATGTATTATACAACAGCTTCCGTCAAAATGCAAATAGTTTTGGTCAATTCGCACACTCCTGCAGGGACTTGAAGAAAAAGCCTCCCGACATTGCTGCCGGGAGGTTCGCATTCATTTCACTGCCTTGCCCATGAGATAGACGGCGCTGACCTGGATATCGTCATCGAAGATCACCAGGTCTGCATCGGCGCCTACGGTGATCTCTCCCTTGATACCGGCATAGCCGCAGTGACGGGCCGGGGTCTTGGTGGCCATGCGGACTGCGCCCCACAGGGGGACGCCTGCCTGCTTGTACACGGTGCGCACCAGACGGTCGCCGGTGGCAACACTGCCCAGGAAGCAGTTTCTTGCCGGAGGCTTGCAGACACCGTCCTCAATAAAGACCTGCAGCTTCATGGGACCGAAATCCGCCTCGTATTCTCCCTCAGGGAAACCGCCCAAAGGACCGCAGTCGGAAACCAGCATCAGCTTATCGTAGCCCTTGCATTTCACTGCCAGCTTGATGAGTTCCGGAGGCAGATGGCATCCGTCGCAGATAATTTCCACATCCAGATCATCAAACAGCAAGCCTGCCTCCACCAGACCGCCCCGGCGAAAGCCGTTATCCCGGGTGACGGTAGACATAACACTGTACAAATGGACCACACAGGAATAGCCATTGCGCATGGCCTCCTCCACATCCGCCACGGTGGCATTGGAATGGCCCATACAGCCGGTGATACCCGCCGCTCTCAGGGCCCGGCCAAATTCCATGCCGCCCTCCAGCTCGGGAGCAGCCATCCAGCGGTTGACGATACCCTTGGCTTCCTTCAGGGCAGGTTCATAAATGTCCTTTGTGATGACGGGTGCCTTGGCATCCCCAACCTTCATATCCGGATGGGGCTGGGTCAGAGGGCCTTCCATAAAATAACCCAGATGATGGGGCAGGTCTTCCCGCTTGTCGATTTCTTCCTTGATGGTCCGCAGCTGCCGGATCTGCTCCGGGTCAATGGTACCTGGGGTCGGGGTCAGGGCGGTGACACCGTGACTCAGATGCATCTGCATTGCCTTGATGTGCTGCTCCAAGTCCGTGCTCATAAAGCTGCCGCCGCCACCGCCGTGGCAGTGGACATCAATAAAGCCGGGGGACAGATACTTGCCGCAGCAGTCGATGACGGTGTCCGCCTCCGGTGCTGCACCGGTGCCGTAACGGACGATTTTGCCGTTCTCTTCCAGCAGCCAGCCCTGAGGCAGCAGGCGGTCAGCCAGAACCAGGGTCGCATTGGTAAATACTTGTGCCATAATTTTTTCTCCTTACTCAGTCAGTTTCCGGCCGCAGCCGTACAAATGCTTCCTTTTTCTGCCCGGGCAGCAGGGTCAGATAATTGCCCGTATTCAATCCATTGGCGCTGCCGTTCACCGGCTCCACACACAGGAAACGCTTTCCCGCCTGTGCCCACAGCACATGGGTGTGGAAGCTCTCGTCAAATTCCATGGTCAGCTTTCTCCCATCTTTCCAGCTGAGCACCGTAGGACCTGTCACGCCCATGAGGGCTGCTCCCGTCTCCGGGGCACCGGGAGCCATGGTCACGCCAACGCTGCCGCTTCCGAAGGGCTTCTCCCCCACTGCAAAATCAAACAAAGTCTTTGCTGTGGTATCCACCCGGATGTTTTCCGGGTTATCCGTCAGGAAATAGGGATGGAAACCGTAATTATAGGGCATGGGCTTTTCATCCAGATTTTCATAGGTCTGCCCGATGGTCAGACTGCCCGCCTCCGCAGAAATGGTCAGGGTGACCCGGAACCGGAAGGGGTAAGCTTCCAGGGTCTGCCCATTGCTTTCCAGCACCAGACGCAGGGTATCCTCCCTGTGCTCCGCCACCTGCCAGGCGCTGGTATGGGCAAAGCCGTGGATCGCCATGGCGTATTCCTTATCCTCCCAGGTATACACACCATTCTGAAGCCGCCCGAAAATGGGAAACAGGAACGGAATGCCGCACCGGGGGCGTTCGGAAGAATTCAGATTCTCCTGATCCCGGTATAAAAAATCCATCCCATTCTTCTGCAGCCCCACCACAGTGGCACCCTTCTCCGGCAGGATCACCGCCCGAAGCCCGGCACCGTCTGTAATGACATATTCTCGCATCCGTATCCCCCTTTTGTGATTTTTAACATGACCCTATAGTATCATTATTACTGAAAAACTGCAACCACTCTTTTTGCAATCCACCGTTCCATGCATGTCGAAAATATACAACAGAAATATTCATCACCCCTCTCCTTTTAGTTTAATTATACAAAATATGTGGCTTTTTTTGTACATCTTCGTTGATTGCCGTCATCTTTCCCCTGTGCTATAATAGCTTTATTGAAGATAGACAACACCATCTTCAAATTCTCTGCCGTTTTCGGCAGAATGAAACAGGAGGAAACAAAAATGAAAAAGATCCTTGCTCTGCTGCTGGCTCTGATTATGGTCCTGAGTCTGGCTGCCTGCGGTGAAAAGGCTCCCGCCGAGACCGAAGCTCCCAAGGCTGAGGCACAGGCTCCCGTTGAGGAAGCCCCCGCTGCTCCCGCTGAGAAGACCCCCGAGGATTACACCGGTAATCTGGTCGTTTACTCCCCCCACGATGCAGACCCCCTGAACGCAGGTGTTGCCCTGTTCCAGGCTGCATATCCCAACATCAATGTCGAAGTCATCGCTGCCGGTACCGGCGAGCTGTGCCAGAGAGTGGTTGCTGAATCCGAGAATCCCCAGGGCGACGTCCTGTGGGGCGGCGGTGCAGATACTCTGGCTGCTTACGTTGACTACTTTGCTGCTTACGTCTGCGCCAACGATGATGTCATCGGCGACGCTTACAAGGACGCTGCTGACCTGTGGATCGGCGAATCCCCCCTGCCCATGGTCATCATCTACAACAAGACCCTCATCGACGAAGCTGACGTTCCCACCACCTGGGAAGGCCTGTGCGACGAAGCTCTGAAGGGCAAGATTGCTTACGCATCTCCCGCCAAGTCCGGCTCCGCTTACACCCAGCTGTGCACCATGCTGTTCAGCCAGCCCACTCTGGACGAAGGCTGGGCCATGGTTGAGAAGTTCATCGCCAACCTGGACGGCAAGATTCAGGATTCCTCCGGTAACTGCCACAAGCTGGTCGCCGCCGGTGAATATGCCATCGGCGTCACCATCGAGAAGTCCGCTGTCCTGTATAACGACAACCCTGACATCGGCTACATCTACCCCGCCAAGAACTCCGCAGTTCCCGACGGTGTTGCTCTGATCAAGGGCTGCCCCAACGAAGAGAACGCCAAGCTGTTCATCGACTTCGTCACCGGTATGGAGTGCCAGAAGGATCAGAACCAGACCTGGAAGCGCCGTCCCGTCCGCAGCGACCTGGCTCCCGAGGGTCTGTGCGAGCTGTCCACTCTGGACCTGGGCGACTACGACTTCGCCTACGCTGCCAACAACAAGGAATCCATCGTTGAGAAGTGGAATGACCTGACTGTCGGCTAATATTACAGTTTCAAAGGGAGGGAGTCCCCACGGGGACTCCCTTTTCCTGAATGATATCTGTTTTGTACCATTGAGAAAAAGCATTTTTCCAAAATGTTTTTTCTGAGCTGTACACGCTACGCATTTCTAGCATAAAGAGAGGACGATTTTTATGAGCAACGAAGTCATTATCAAGGATGCAGTAAAACGTTACGGTGATTTTACCGCATTGAACGGTGTTTCTCTGGACATCCGGGAGGGCGAATTTTTCACCCTGCTGGGCCCCTCCGGCTGCGGCAAGACCACGCTGCTGCGTATGATCGCAGGCTTCAACTCCATAGAAGGCGGCGATTTCTATTTCGGCGAAAAGCGTATCAACGATGTGGCCGCCCACAAGCGGGACATCGGCATGGTGTTCCAGAATTATGCCATCTTCCCCCATCTGACAGTGCGGGAAAACGTTGCTTACGGCCTGAAAGCCCGGAAGACTCCCAAAGCGGAGATTGAAAGCCGGGTAGCGGAAGCCCTGGAGCTGGTGCAGATCGCCCATCTGGCAGACCGAAAGCCCAACGAACTGTCCGGCGGCCAGCAGCAGCGTGTGGCACTGGCCCGTGCCTTCGTCATCGAGCCCAGTGTTCTGCTGATGGACGAGCCTCTGTCCAATCTGGATGCCAAGCTCCGTGTCCAGATGCGTACCGTCATCAAGAAGCTCCAGCGCCGTCTGGGCATCACCACCATCTATGTCACCCATGACCAGGAGGAGGCCCTTGCCATCTCCGACCGGATCGCCGTCATGAAGGACGGCAACATCATGCAGATCGGCACTCCCAACGAGATCTATGCCAAGCCCCAGAATCCCTTTGTTGCCGGCTTCATCGGTGTCAGCAACTTCATGGACTGCGATGTTAAGGGCGGTGAACAGGGTCTCGCCGATGTGACCATTCAGGGAGAGCTTTCCATTCAGATTCCCGTCCGGAAGGCCTATTCCGGCCCGGGCAAGATCTCTGCCCGTCCCGAGCAGCTGTTCTTCAGCGAAAGCGGCATGCCCGGCAAGATCCTGTTCTCCACCTTCCTGGGTGACTTCATCGAATACGAAGTGGAGCTGGACAACGGTCAGAGCCTCATCGTCAACGAATACACCAAGGACACCACCGAAGTCCATGTAGACGGCGAACGGGTACACCTGAGTTTTGATCCTGCCCGTATCAGCCTCTACAATGCAGACACCGAGGAGGTGCTTTCCCAGTGAAAGAACGGTTGGGAAAAGTCAAGCTTGACTTCTGGTTCTTTACCAAATTCTTCGTTATCCTCAGCATGTGTCTGTTCATCGTGTACCCTTTCTACACGATTCTGACCAAGAGTGTCTTCTCCAATAAGGTGGAAGGCCTGACCCTGTATAACTTCGTCCGGTTCTTCACCAAGCCCTATTACTATCAGACTCTGATCCGTTCTCTGGTGGTCTGCGGTGTCACGGTGATCACCACCACCATCATTGGCGTGCCCATTGCCTATGTGATGACCCGCTACAACATTGCGGGCAAGCAGCTGCTGCACATCTTCATCATCATGAGCCTTATGAGCCCGCCCTTCATCGGCGCCTACTCCTGGATCATCCTCATGGGCCGCAACGGTCTGGTAGCCAAGCTCTTTAAGCTCTTCGGCGCTACCGCACCCACCATTTATGGACGGGAAGGCATTATCTTCGTCTTCACCCTCCATCTGTTCCCCTATATCTATCTGTATACCTCCGGCGCTATGAATTCCATCGACGCTTCCCTGGAAGAAGCAGCCGAGAATCTGGGCATGAGCAAGCTCAAGCGCATCTGGACCATCACCCTGCCCGTCATCCTGCCCTCCATTCTGGCAGGCTGCGTCATGGTGTTCATGACCGCGCTGGCTGACTTCGGCACCCCCATGCTGCTGGGCGAAGGCTATACCGTCCTGCCCGTGCTGGTGTACAATGAGTACATGTCCGAAAGTGCCGTCAACCCCTACATGGCCTCGGCCCTGTCCGTCATCATCGTCTTCTGTTCTCTGGCAGTGCTGACCTTCCAGAAGCTGGTCATCGACAAGCGCAACTACCAGATGTCCTCCCTCCGCCCTCCTCAGGAAACGGAGCTCCACGGCTGGAAGCGGTTCCTGGTATCCCTGCCCATCTACATTGTGGTATTCCTGGCCTTCCTTCCCCAGCTCGTAGTTGTCTGCCAGTCCTTCGTGGAGCGCAGCTTCTCCGGCATGGTCAAAGGCATCAACCTGAACAACTATAAGGCCATCCTCTCCCGCCTTGGCACCAACATCCGCAACACCTATGTCTTCTCTCTGGTGGCCATTGTCTTCATCATCATTCTGGGCATTCTGGTATCCTATATCCTGGTGCGGAAGAAGGGCAAGGTGGCAAGCCTCATCGATACCCTCATCATGTTCCCCTATGTCATCCCCGGCTCTGTTCTGGGTATCGGCCTGATCGTTGCCTTTAACCGCAAGCCTATGATTTTGGTGGGCACCTCTGCCATCATGATCATTTCCTACATCGTCCGCAAACTGCCCTACACGGTGCGTTCCGGTTCTGCATTCCTATACCAGATGGACCCCTCGGTGGAGGAAGCTTCCATCAACCTGGGGGTGTCCCCCATGAAGACCTTCTTCACCGTGACCGCCCGGATGATGCTGCCGGGTGTCATGTCCGGTGCCGTCTTAAGCTGGATCACCTGCATTAACGAGCTGTCCAGTTCCATCATGCTCTACTCCGGCAAGACCTCCACCATCGCCGTTGCCATCTATCAGGAAGTCACCCGTATGTCCGACGGCACCGCCGGTGCTCTGGCTACCATCCTTACCGTCACCACCATCATCTCCCTGCTGATCGTGTTCCGCCTGACGAAGGGAAAGGTGAAGATCGTATGATCCGCAACATCCTTTTCGACATGGGAAACGTCCTGATCCATTTCGACCGGAATGCCTTTCTGAACCGGCTTGCTGTTTCTGAGGAAGAAAAGCAGCTTCTGATGCGGGAGGTATTCTTAAGCGTGGAATGGGTGCAAATGGACCGGGGCACCCTGACAGAGCCGGAAGCAGAGGTCCTCATATGCAGGCGGCTGCCGGAACACCTCCACGAGGCTGTCCATGCGC
>ERZ1032001.9-NODE-9-length-46490-cov-6.356628_pt1 | contig 46490 bp, 43 predicted proteins | sample MGYA00517102_ERZ1032001 | MGnify/ENA primary metagenome ERZ1032001 (study PRJEB33719, sample SAMN04261291) | wastewater metagenome | biome: rural village; feature: human; material: feces | host: Homo sapiens | place: El Salvador | collected 2013-01-07 ... | reverse complement strand
TTTGCTTGGCACCTGTTGTATAATGCGGATTGTGGCATTTATGCGGTATTGCCCTTATACAATCTTGCAATCTGTGCATAAAACCCTTTTTCGTCTGCGAATGAGGATAACCCACCAATCTGACTTAATGTTCCGATAAGCGGGATATTCTCAAACGCTGTATTTGTCAGTTCATTTACAGTTGCTTCAGCAAATTTCTCGGCAAAGATAACTTTGATATTTCTTCCAAAATAGCTTTGAATTTTGTAATCAACAAAATCTGTAAGGCCGCTTGCGTTGTGCATATCGGCAACCAACGCCTGTGCTTCGACGATCCTATCTTCCCGTTCTTCTAAACTGTTTGCAGACAAAGCAAGATTTATAGTGTGCTTGACCTTATCGTCCACATCAAGCCTGCTGAAAGCGGTTCCAAACCATTTACTGTACTGTCCTTTAGGTAAATGTCCTCTTTATCTAAAAACAGATAGAATCGTGGCCCCCACATATGATCCGTCGAAACAGGATCGTCATAGCCCAAAACATCGGAACCGTAGACAATCAAGCCTGCGGTATATCTTAAATTAGGGAAGTGTTCTTCAATGATACCTCTCGCACAGCTATTGAAGAATCCTTCGCACAGTTCCATACCTTTTACAAATTTATTCATTCATGCATTTACCTCTTTCCTATTGGAGGGATACCTTGCCTGTCAGTAAACCAAATAAAGTATATCAGAAAAATGTTTGAATTTCTACTATCTATACCAGAAATGTCCGAACATTTTTCGTCTGACGTTTCTGGTGTCATCATAAATCGGTGCAAACATTATGACAGCGTCTGTCTGATCTAGTTTATGAACACCCATAGAATGGGGCGGCTTTTCGGTTGCAGACAGAGAAATACTTTTATGTAGAAATTTCTGATGGGATATGGTATACTATTTAAAATACGCAGGAGGAGGCATGCTATGAATTTTTGTTTTTTTCCTGGAATCCATCCGTTCCGGCTCTTTTTTGGAGGTATCTGGAGGGCCATACTTCTGCGGATGTGCTTTTATCCTGTAGATAAAGAATTACGTAAAATTTGAAACGAAAGCCACCTGGTGGGTCCGGATTTGAAAAATGATGCATAACCTTAGTGCGGAATAGCTGCTGTGTCTCATGACATTTCGATGGTTTTCAAAGATGGGAGTTAAAAATGAATTACGCAACGATTAAAAATTGTGACATTGCCAACGGTCCTGGTGTCCGTGTCAGCCTGTTTGTGTCGGGCTGCACCCATCGGTGCAAGGGCTGCTTTAACGAGGTGGCATGGGACTTTGATTATGGAGAACCGTTTACCCAGAACACCATTGATCGGATTGTTGAAATGCTGCGGCCAAGTTATATCCGCGGGTTGACTCTGCTGGGCGGTGAACCCTTTGAACCGCAGAATCAGGAGGCAGTGGTTACACTGCTGCGTCAGATTAAAAGGGAACTGCCGGAGAAGAGTATCTGGGCCTTTTCCGGCTATTTGTTTGATAAGGATATTCTATCTGGGCGGCTGGGGAATACCGATGAGTATTTAAGCTATTTGGATGTTCTGGTGGATGGTCCTTTTGTGGAAGCAAAGAAAAATCTTTCGCTGCGCTTCCGTGGATCGGAGAATCAACGTCTCATTGATGTACAAGCTTCTCTTACGGCAGGGGAGATTGTCCTCTGGCAGGATTGGCAGGGAGATAAGAAAGGATGAAGATAAATGGATAGTATTCGTGTGAAAATCCTGAGAGAAGGAGCAAGACTTCCTTCTTATGGTAGTGCAGAGGCTGCCGGTGCCGATTTGTATGCTTGCTTGAGCGAGGCGGTAACCATTGCTCCTGGTGAAACTGTGTTTTTGCCTACGGGCATTGCGTTGGAAGTTCCCAAGGGCTGTGCGGGACTGGTGTATGCAAGGAGCGGAATGGCATGTAAACGCGGTCTGGCGCCTGCCAATAAGGTTGGCGTGGTTGACAGTGACTATCGCGGTGAAATTATGGTAGCACTGCACAACCATGGGAAAGTGGAACAGATCGTGGAGAGTGGGGAAAGAATCGCTCAGTTTGTCATTACACCGGTGCTGACACCCGTTTATGAGATGGCAGAAAATCTGTCCGATACTGCAAGAAATGACGGCGGCTTTGGGTCTACAGGAAAATAATGGGTAAAATCTATAAAAACTGGATGAGGTTTTTGTAAAAATTGCTTCGATTTTGTCACTGTACTTTTTGACAAAAATTCTTTATAATGTTATCATGCTGAAAGCGGCAATGAAACAGATTTACGAAAAATGATAAAATAATAGGAGTTTCATATGGATATTTTATCTGCCATTATCCAGCTATTAGGCGGCCTGGCTATGTTCCTATACGGTATTGAACTGATGGGCGATGGCCTGAAGAACAGTTCCGGTGCCGCTTTGAAGCGGATTCTGGAAAAAGTTACGGGCAATGTCTGGATGGGTGTTTTGACTGGTGCATTGGTAACGGCCGTTATCCAGAGTTCTACGGCTACCATTGTTCTGACTGTTGCGCTGATTGGTGCCGGTATCCTGACACTGAAGCAGGCAGTTTCTATTGTTATGGGTGCCAATATTGGTACTACCGTCACAGCTCAGATTATTCGATTGGGTTCTATTGAGTCTGATGGTAGCTTCCTGCTGTGGCTGTTCGATACCGATACATTGGCACCTATTGCGCTGGTGGCTGGTATTGTTTTGCTGATGTTTATTAAGAGCAAAAATTCCAAGACCATAGGTGATATTTGTATTGGTTTTGGTGTCTTGTTCGTTGGCCTGAACCTGATGACTGACGGTGTTAAGCCTCTGATTGGTACAGATGCTTTTATGACATTTGTAGCGTTCTTAGGTAATCCCTTGTTTGGTATCCTTTTCGGTTTGATTCTGACAGTCATTGTGCAGAGTTCTTCTGCCACGGTGGGTATGCTGCAGACGGTTGCATCCGTTCCTGGCTCCGGAATAACGTTTGCAATGGCCTATCCTGTCATCATGGGTATCAACCTGGGTACCTGTGTGACTACTGCTATGGTGTGTTCTATTGGTTCTTCCAAGGACTCCAAGCGCACCGGTGTTGTGCATATTGCCTTCAACACCATCGGTACTGTGTTGTTCCTGATTGTGATGACCATTATGCAGAAGCTTTCTGTATTTGGAAGAGAATTCTGGGTCGCAGCCGTGGACAGCGGTGGAATCGCCAACTTCCAGACAATTTTTAATCTGGTTACTGCAATTGTCCTGGTACCCTTTGCAGATATGCTGGTAAAGCTCTCTTTGCTGTTTGTGAAGGAGGATAAGCCCAGTGAGGATAAGCATCCCGAGCTGCATACGCTTGATGAGAAGTTGTTTAATTCTCCTGCCGTTGCAGTAGGTGTTACTGTTAAAGCCGTTGCGGCCATGGGTAATATTGCAAAAGCCAATTTTGAAAAGGCATGCAACGTTTTGAAAAAATATGATCCTGTTTTGGTTAGTGAAATCAACGAGGATGAACCGTATTTGGATCAGTTCAAGGATACTGCCGACCGATTCCTGGTGGGACTCAGTAAGGCTGTAGAGACGGAATGGGATGATCGCCAGATGGATATGTTGATTCAGACGGTTCCTGCCTTTGAACGCGTGGGTGACTATGCTACCAACCTGGTGGAACTGGCTGATCGCCTCCAGAGTGAGAATACAACATTCTCTGATATGGCTAAGCAGGAACTGAATATCATTTGTGCTGCTGTAAATGAAATCCTGAACATTACGGTAGAAGCTTTTGCGAATGAGGATAATGAGGCGGCCAAGGCGATCGAGCCTTTGGAAGAGACCATTGATGATATGGTTATGATCTTGAAAGACCGCCATACCAAGAGACTGAAGTCTGGTGCCTGCTCTATTGGCAGTGGCTTGGTATTTATGGAAGCTCTGACTTATCTGGAACGTGTTTCTGACCACTGCTCTTCCATCGCGGTTGTGATGCTGGCACGGAACAATGAATCTATCCTGCAGAACCACTATGACTATCTGCGGGAAATTCATTCCGGTAATGACGTTGCCTATCTGTCCGAGCGGGAACGCCGTCGTGAGCAGTACATTAAGCCCTTGAAGGACGTTGTCTAATCGAGTAAAAAAACGCCTGAGTTCAATTGAACTCAGGCGCTTTTTGCATGTATTAGATGCCAAGGGTGGTCATTTCGTCGGCAATGGAGACTTCGCAACTTCTCATGGCCTGGATGGTCTTGTCCAGAACTTCATCCAGATCCCAGCCAAGACGTTCAGCGCCCTGCTTGATGACATCCCGGGAGCAACCGGCTGCAAACTTCTTGTCTTTGAACTTCTTCTTGAGGGAAGAAAGCTCCATATCCATGACAGATTTGGAAGGCCGCATACGGGCAGCAGCGCCGATAAGACCGGTGAGTTCGTCTACGGTGAAGAGAATGTTCTCCATGAGATTTGCAGGTTCTACATCGCTGCAAAGCCCAAAGCCGTGGGAGCAGATGGCATGTACCATTTCCTCGCTGGCGTTGACTTCAGACAGCAGACGGGGGGCTACCTGACAGTGCTCCTCGGGATACAGCTCGAAGTCAATGTCATGCAGCAATCCTACAAGACCCCAGAATTCTGCGTCTTCACCGCTGCACTGGGCATACCAGCGCAGAACACCCTCCACAGTCAGGGCGTGTTGGATGTGGAAAGGTTCCTTGTTGTACTTTTGCAGCAGGGCAAGGGCCTGCTGACGATTCAGTTCCATAAAAATTCCTCCTGAGAAAAATATGAAACTATTTTAGCGAATCTTCTAAAAAAAGTCAACACTGTGAAATGTTTCAATAGGCAGTCAATGCATATTGCATTTCTCCAAAATATGGTGGAAAAATTCATAAAATCATGGTATCCTATTAGCAAAGGAGTGATATTATGGCAAATATCATGGAGTATCTAAAATGGCGGGGTGATCTGTCCTTTACACAGGACCCACCCAATGCAGTGGATGCACTGATTTTTTCATCGCTGGCGTATATTTGTTACGGAGACCGGGTGCAGGGTGATCCGGTGACTCCGGTACAGCTGCGGGATGCGGCAGAGGAATATTTTTCGTTGGAAGATTATGAAGCACGGTGCAGGGTGAAGAGTGATACGGAATTGCTCCGCATTGCGGCGGACAGTACCCGCTTTGGATTATCCGAGATTTGCATGTACCGGGATGAGTTTGTCCCGGAGCAGGAGACCCAGTTTGCGGCGATGACCTTTCTGTTGGATGACGGCAGTATGTTCCTGGCCTTCCGAGGCACGGACTATTCTCTGGTAGGCTGGAAAGAGGATTTTAATATGACTTTCCAGCAGACAATCCCAGCGCAGCGGTTGGCTTTGCGGTACACTCGGGAGGTTGCTCTGGAATATCTACGCCCCATGCGGTTGGGCGGTCATTCTAAGGGCGGAAATTTGGCGGTTTTTGCAGCAGCCCGGAGTTCTCCCATGCTCCAGCAGAGAATCCTGTCGGTATATAATCATGACGGCCCCGGCTTTACAAAATATCTCATGGGTGATCCCGGATATCTTGCCATGGTGCCGAGAATTCATACCTATATCCCGCAATCCTCTATTATAGGTATGCTTCTGGAGCATGAAGAACCCTACACGGTGATCCGCAGCAAGACGGTTGGACTTTTGCAGCATGATCCCTACTCCTGGGAAGTGCTTGGCCGGGAATTTATTCCGGTACAGGAAATCACGGAATCCAGCCAGTTTGTGGATGCTACCATTAAAACATGGTTTGCAGACATGACCAACCAGGAGCGCAATCAGCTGGTAGATGTGATGTTTTCTCTATTGGGAAGCGGCGGCGTGGACAGCGTGCAGGAGCTGCTGCAGCCTAAAAATATCCGTACCTATATCAAGACCCTCAGCAGTGATGTGGGTATCCGCCGCGTTTTGTCTTCGGAGTTCCAAAGCCTGATCGAAGCTGCGAGAAAGACAAAAATGAGATTGGATGAAGAGCGTGGGCTGCTGGAAGCGGGTTCGGAAGAAGGATAATCAATTTTACAAAAATATGAAAAGCACCAGAGGTTGAACCCTCTGGTGCTCTTTTGTTACTTGGCAGAGATAACTTATCTCTGGATACGGCCGGAGCCGTCGCCGCCTGCCAGCTTCTCGACTTCGGGAACGGTGACCATGTTGTAGTCGCCGCCGATGGAGTGCTTCAGAGCGGAAGCAGCAACTGCGAACTCGACAGCTGCCTGGGTGTCCTTGCCGGACAGCAGAGCGTAGATCAGACCACCGCCGAAGGAGTCACCGCCGCCAACGCGGTCGATGATGTGCAGGTTGTACTTCTTGGAGAAGCAGTAGTTCTCACCGTCGTACAGCATTGCAGACCAGCCGTTGTCGAAAGCGGAGTGAGACTCACGCAGGGTGATAGCAACCTTCTCGAAGCCGTACTTGTCAGCCAGCTGCTTAGCAACGGACTTGTAGCCCTCGTGGTTGATGGTGCCGCCGTAGATATCGGTAGCTTCAGCTTCGATGCCGAAAACGTCCTTAGCGTCTTCTTCGTTGGAGATGCAGACGTCGATGTATTTAGCCAGCTCGGTCATAGCCTCGTTAGCCTGAGCACGGGTCCACAGCTTGCCGCGGTAGTTCAGGTCGCAGGAGATCTTGATGCCCTTAGCCTTTGCAGCCTGGCATGCCTGCTTGCAGATCTCAACAACGTTGGGGCCAAGTGCGGGAGTGATGCCGGTGAAGTGGAACCAGTCAGCACCTTCGAAGATCTTATCCCAATCGAAGTCCTCGGGCTTAGCCAGCTGAATAGCGGAGTGAGCACGGTCATAGATGCAGACGGAGCCACGCTGAGAAGCGCCCTTCTCGTTGTAGTAGATACCGACGCGCTCGCCACCGCGAACGATCAGAGAGGTGTCAACACCGTAACGACGCAGAGAGTTGACTGCAGCCTGACCGATAGCATGAGCGGGCAGCTTGGTGACGAAAGCTGCGTCCATGCCGTAGTTAGCCAGAGAGACGGAAACGTTAGCCTCGCCGCCGCCGAAGGTGAACTCGACGTTGGAAGCCTGAACGAAACGCTCGTAGTTGAAGGGCTGCAGACGCAGCATCAGTTCGCCGAAGGTAATAACTCTTGCCATGGTAATCAGAATCCTTTCAAAGATATTTTATTGTAAAGTAAAAACTGGGGATTACAAAAGAGAGAAATCAAAGCACCGGTCAGCACAATGGAACGAATCGAGTGAGCCCATTGGTGTAACGAATCCCACCTGAGCCCGAAACGTATTGGCAGCGGCACCTCGCCGCATTACTCGCCCTTAGCAGCCTTGTGAGCGCTCTTGCACAGCTCGGTGATCTTGTCCCAGTTGCCGGCAATGACATCAGCCTTGGGGCAGACCCAGGAACCGCCGACAGCGTGGATGAAGGGAGTGTCGATGAATTCCTTGATGTTGTCATTGTTGACACCACCGGTGGGCAGGAACTTCATGGAGCCGAAGGGAGCAGCCAGGTTCTTCAGAGCCTTCAGGCCGCCGTAAACGTTGGCGGGGAAGAACTTGACCATCTTCAGGCCATGCTTCATTGCGGCCATGATTTCAGTGGGAGTGACGCAGCCGGGAGCAACGGCAACACCGTGCTCAACACAGTAGCCGACGATCTCATGGTCGAAACCGGGGGAAACAATGAACTTTGCGCCCATTTCGATGGCCAGCTTGCACTGATCCAGGTTGACGATGGTGCCAGCACCGACCAGAACGTCGGGGCAGTTCTCAGCAACGGCCTTGATGCACTCGGGAGCACAGGCGGTACGGAAGGTGATTTCCATGGTGTCAACGCCGCCAGCAGCCATGGCCTTAGCCAGAGGAATAGCGTCCTCGACCTTTTCCAGAACAACAACGGGAACAACGACGGACTTTGCAAGTCTTTCCATTACAGTCATAATGATTTTGCCTCCTAATATTCTTGCCTAATGGGTCTGCTCGCAGACAGACCATTGATAATTAAATAATACCGAAAAATATAACAAAAATCAATTGTTATCCGTTTCTTCTATGTATTTTTAGCGTTTTGTACAAAATAGAACGGATTTCTTTTACATACAACCCCCTTGACAAACTGTGAAAAAATGCTAGGAAGATTCGAAAACTTAAAAAAGAGGAGAGGCCTGAACCTCTCCTCTATGTGCGGAAATAATTATTTCTTTGGGGCCTTGATTTTGTTCAGCTGTGCATTGAGCTTCAGAAGATCCTTTTCCTGCAGGTTGATACCCACCATGCCCACCATACCGGACATACGCAGAATGGTGAAGGAACCGACCATCTGGAGCATATCGGGGGTCAGCTTGAAGGTACCGCCGTGGCCGCTTTCTTTTTCGCCCTTGGGTTTGTTCATCTGCTTCATCAGCTTCAGCAGGAAAGCACCCAGAACCAGCTTGCCGCGGAAGGTCTTCGTAATGTCACTGACCTTATCGTTGATGGAGAGATAGCCCTCGGGCATAGTGATGTCAAACCAATTGATGATGGCGTTCTTCTCCTGCAGGCGGTATTCCTCGTTGAAGGTATCCACCTTGCGGATCAGGCTTTCGTCCCGGCAGTCACCGGCTACAGCTTCCAGCTTAGTTTCGCCAACATTGGGTACTTCGAAGTAGAAGAAGTGATCGGCTGCTTCCATAACGCCCAAAGATTCGCCGTTGGCAAACAGCTCTACAGTGGGCAGGTTGGAATAGACAGTAACCTTGGTGACATCTTCCACACGGTCGATATAGCGCTTGCTGCAGATATGGACGAAGGGTTCGTTGGACAGCCATGCCTTGTAGGCATAGAAGGCATCCTTCTTATACTTGCGGTCGATGGTGATGAGGCCTTTGTGGTTCTGTCCCATTTCGCCGCCTTCGCTGCGGGCATCAGCGCCGAAGTCAAACATATTCCAGCAATGGGTAGCCCAGATATAGGGGCGGGTAAAGAGCTGCTTGATCAGCTCCTCGTGGTAGAGGGACTGGTATTCCTCGGTGTAGTCGCCCTGTTGGGGATCAGAATTGTGCCAGTTCAGGGCTTCGGCGCCATATTCAGAGATGCCCACGGCACGGTTGGGGTATTTTGCGTGGAATTTGTCGAACCAGGGGCCGTTCATATCGGTCTCGCCGCCGTACCAGCCGAAATAGTGATTGTAGCTGACCACGTCGGAAATATGAACAATGTCCTCATCCATGCCGCACATGGAGACAACGGCCATGGTGGTGGGTCGGGTGGTATCCATCTTATGGCACAGGTCGTTGAGAATGTGGTGGTTTTCCAGCAGATCGGGGTCTTTTGCGCCGCCGATGGTGATCTCGTTGGACAGACCCCAGACCACGATGGAAGCATGGTTGTAGTTCTGCACGATGAGCTCGGTCATCTGGGAAATGGTATTTTCCCGGCCGGTGGCCATGTGGTTGGATATATAGGGAATCTCGGCCCAGATCACGAGGCCAGTCTCGTCGCACAGGTCATAGAAATACTGGTCGTGCTGGTAGTGGGCCAGCCGGATGGTGGTACAGCCCATCTCCAGAATCAAGTCGATATCCTCCTTGTGGTGCTCAGGCAGCAGAGCGTTACCGATGCCCCAGCGGTCCTGATGGCGGGCAACACCACGCAGGGGATAGCTTTCGCCGTTGAGGATAAAGCCGCGCTCAGGATCAATGACGTAGGAGCGGCAGCCGAAGCGGGTGGAGACGGTGTCCAGAACCTCTCCATTATCCAGCAGCTCGGCGGTCATGGAGTAGAGGTAGGGGTCCTTGCGGCCCTGCCACAGGTGGGCATTCTGGATGCGGAAGTTGGCTTTTGTGCCGCCCTCGAAGGTGCCGATTTCCTTGCCGTCCTTATTTTTCAGGCTGTAGCGGACGGTTTGACCTTCCTTGCGGTTAGTCAGGAAGGTTTCCACAGCAACCTTGGCGTCGGCGCCTTCCATAATGGGCGTGACCTTGATGCCGGGGGTGCCGTGGTAGTCCAGATCGAAGTGACTTTCGCTCACGCAGATCAGGTTGACATTGCGGTACAGGCCGCCGTAGAAGGTGAAGTCGGCAACCTGGGGATAGACTGTGCTGTTGGGAGCATTGTCCACCAGAATTGCCAGCAGGCTGGTTTCACCCAGAACTTCCGTCAGATCTACACGCCAGGTGGAGAAGCCGCCGTCGTGATGGGCCAGATGCTTGCCGTCCACATATACATCGGCAGAGGAAGCGGCACCGGTGATTTCCAGATAGTAGCGGTCAGCCGCAGGCAGATCAGCCTTCACCAAAGCTTTAGCATAGCAGCAGGTCCCTCGGAAATAGTCATTGCCGCCGTCCTGGCCGTCGATGGCGTTCCAGGTATGGGGCAGGGAAACGGATTCCCAGCCTTCGGGCAGGGAAACGGGGACATCAGTATGGTCCTTGGCAAAGGCCCACTGGGGATTCAAAGAGAGAATTGTGCGCATGATAAAATACCTCCTTTTGATTTTCTTACACTATAACATAAAATGGGATATTTTGATAGGGGACAAAATCAGAAAAGTATAAAGGTAAAAAAGCCTGCCCGGGATACGGGCAGGCAGATGAAACATATCAGTAGAACAGCAGATCCGAATAAGTAGGGTAGGGCCAATGGGATTTGTCGGTGAGGGCTTCCAGCTGATCCGCTGTGGAGCGGATGGCGGTCATGCCGGGGATGATGGTATCATGGTAATACCGTGCAGCGGCCTCAGCCTCTTTGGGAACAGCTTCCAGGGTATGACGCAGGGTATCGATGGCATCGTAAAGAGATTCGGTATTCTGAGAAAGCTGGCGCACAAGGGTGGTCTCGGCGTGACAGGGGACACCCAGGGTTTGCTTGACGGAGATGCCATCGCACAGGTCCCTGGTATAGCGCAGAGCGGCAGGGAGAATCTGGTGCATAGCCATATCCACCATGGTCCGGGCTTCGATGTTGACGATCTTGTTGTAACTCTCCAGATGGATGGCGTACCGGGCCCGGAATTCCGGCTCCGTATAGATGCCGTGGCGTACCACCAGATCAATGTTTTTCTCCTGAATCAGGCTGGGCAGGGCCACAGCAGCGGAGGGGTAGTTGCTTAAGCCACGGCGGGCAGCTTCTTCCTTCCAAGCATCGGCATAACCGTTGCCGTCAAAAAGAATGCGCTGGTGATTGGTAAAAGCCTCGCAGACCAACCTGTGGAGGGCTTCGTCGAAATCCTCTGCGGTTTCCAGCACATCGGCAAAGCGGCTGAGGATTTCGGCCATGATGGTATTCAGGGCAATGTTGGGCTCTGCCACGGACTGGGAGGAACCCAGCATACGGAATTCAAACTTGTTGCCGGTGAAGGCCAGAGGGCTGGTACGGTTGCGGTCGGTGGTATCCTTGGGGATGGGGGGCATCACGTCAATGCCCACACGGAGCAGGGTCTTCTGCTGCTCCCGGTACTTGGTGCCGTCGATGATGGAGCGGATGATTGCATTCAGCTCATCACCCAGAAAGACAGAGATAATGGCGGGAGGGGCTTCGCCGCCGCCTAAGCGGTGATCATTGCCTGCAGAGGCTACGGTGCAGCGCAGGAAATCCTGATATTCATCCACACCTGCCAGGAAGGCTGCGAGAAATAGCAGGAACCGGGCGTTCTGGCTAGGGGTTTTGCCGGGGGAGAAAAGATTCTTGCCGGTATCGGTAGCCAGAGACCAGTTGTTGTGCTTACCAGAGCCGTTGACACCGGCGAAAGGCTTTTCGTGGAGCAGGCACACCAGATTATGCTTGGCGGCGCACTTTTTCATGATTTCCATGATCAGCTGGTTGTCATCGCAGGCGGTGTTGGCGTCGGTGTAGATGGGGGCCATCTCGTGCTGACAGGGAGCGCCCTCGTTGTGCTTGGTCTTGGAGAGAATGCCCAAACGCCACAGCTGTTCGTCCAAATCCTTCATAAAGGAGGAGACACGGGTGCGGATGGTGCCGAAATAGTGGTCATCCAGTTCCTGGCCTTTGGGGGGCTGGGCACCGAAGAGGGTGCGGCCGGTCAGACGCAGGTCCTCCCGCTGGGCGTAGAGGTCCTTGGGCAGAAGGAAATATTCCTGTTCCGCACCCACGGAGGCGATGACCCGCTTGGTTTCCGTGTCACCGAAGAGACGCAGAATGCGAAGGGCTTCCCGGCTTACTTCGTCCATGGAGCGCAGCAGAGGAGTCTTCTTGTCCAGGGATTCGCCGGTGTAGGAGAAGAAACAGGTGGGGATGTACAGGGAGCCGTCTTTGACGAAGGCGGAAGAGGTGGGGTCCCAGGCAGTGTAGCCACGGGCCTCGAAGGTTGCCCGGAGACCGCCATTAGGGAAGGAGGAGCCGTCGGATTCACCCTTGACCAGCTCCTTACCGGAAAACTCCATAATGACCCGACCGTCGCCGGTGGGGGCGATGAAGGAATCGTGCTTTTCGGCGGTGATGCCGGTCATGGGCTGGAACCAGTGGGTATAGTGGGTGGCACCCTTTTCCGTGGCCCAGATCTTCATGGCCTCGGCAATTTCGTTTGCCACTTCCAGGGTCAGCTGGGAGCCGGTGGTGACGCAGGTTTTCCAGGCGGTGAAGACGGCTTCCGGCAGACGCTGGCGCATGGTGGCCTCATTAAAGACATCGCTGCCGAAGAGTTCGGGGACATTGAATACATCGCTCATAGCGGTCTCGTCCTTTCAAGGTTGAAGTATGTCATTGCACACCAGTGTGCAAGCTGGGATGACAGTCCCTATCTAAGGTCCTCACAATGACAGATCATACTATTTCCATTATATGTCTTCATTCTATGCAAAAATTAAGGAAAAAACAAGGGGTGAATCTGTCGCAAAAACATTTGTCTTTCACTGGACGATTTGTGCAATCCTCCAAGAAAACGATTTCGTGACGGAAAAATGAAATTTTTGCTATTTCCATATTGCATTTTCTGGAGTCAGCGCATATAATAGGCCCATTATATTTTGGAAAACATCGAAAGGATGATGGATATGACTCCCTATTCTTGCATGACCACCAAGGAGCTGGAGCAGCAGTTCGAAATCGTAAAGGCAGAATATGACCGGGTGAAGGCCCAGGGCCTGAAGCTGAACATGGCCCGCGGCAAGCCCGCAAAAGCGCAGCTGGACCTTGTGACCGACATTCTCACCAGCCTGACCACCGTGGAGGACTGTTTCGACGGCGATATCGATTCCCGGAACTATGGCGAGTTGGCAGGTCTGCCCTCTGCCCGCGCTTACTGGGCGGAGGTTCTGGACTGCAAGCCGGAACAGATCTTCGTGGGCGGTGCAGCTTCCTTGAATATGATGTGCGACATCGTTTCCCGTGCCTATACCCATGGCCTGCTGGGTTCTCCCCGTCCCTGGTGCCGGGAGGAGAAGGTCAAGTTCCTGTGCCCCGCACCTGGCTATGACCGCCATTTCCAGATCGGCGAATTCTATGGTGCCGAGCTGATCTACATCCCCATGACCCCCACCGGTCCCGACATGGACATGGTAGAGGAGTATATCAAGGATCCTCAGGTAAAGATGATGTGGGTTGTGCCCAAGTACTCCAATCCCGACGGCATCATTTTCTCCGATGAGACGATTCAGCGCATCGCTTCCATGAAGCCTGCTGCTCCCGACTTTGCCGTTATTTGGGATAATGCCTACTGCATCCATGAGTTCAAGGGCGACTATGTGCCTTTCCCTGATATTCTGTCCATCTGCGAGAAGGCAGGCAATCCCAATATGGTCTACGAATTCGCTTCCACCTCCAAGGTTACCTTCGCAGGCGGCGGCACTTCCTGCATGGCAGCTTCCGAAGCAAATATTCAGTATTTCACCGGCGTCTTCGGTGTGCAGATGATCTCCTATGACAAGGTCAACCAGCTGCGCCATGTAAAGTACCTGCAGAACAAGGCCCACACCCTGGAGATTATGAAGCGCCACGCCTCTGTCATGGCACCCAAGTTTGAGGTGGTGGCAAAGTGGCTGGCCAATGAGATCAAGCCTCTGGACATTGCCCATTGGACCGACCCCAGCGGCGGCTATTTCGTATCCCTGTACACCATGGAGGGCACCGCCAAGCGGACCTGGAGCCTTTGCAACAAGGCTGGTGTGGTGTTGACCACTGCCGGTGCTGCCTATCCCAACAGCTACAACCCCAAGGATAACCACCTGCGTCTGGCTCCCAGCCTGCCCCCTGTGGAGGATCTGGAAAAGGCTATGGAGGTGCTGACCATTTCCCTGAAGCTGGCTTCTTTGGAAAAGCTGCTGGGTAAACTGTAATCCATTTATTATAGAAGAAGACCGCTCAGTATGAATTCTGAGCGGTCTTTTTGCAGAAAGTCCCAGAGAGGACTATCCTACAGAAAAGACCGCCCACGTTTTTTCCGTGAGCGGTCAGTGTCTGTTAATTTATTCCTCAGTCTTCTTGGCAGCGCGCTTGCGGGAGGTCTTCTTGGGTGCCTCTTCGGCGGAAGCGGCTTCCCCAGAGACCTTCTTGCTGGTGCGCTTGCGCTTGGGCTTCGCCTCGGCGACAGCCTCAACGGTCACTTCGGCAGCCTGCTTGGCAGCGCACTTCCGGGGAGCCTGTTTGGGAGCCTCCTCGGCGGCAGGTTCCTCAGCGGGAGATGGAAGGACCACCTTTTCCTTCAGTACGAAGCAGGTACGGGCGGGAATGTACAGCTCGATGTAGTGCTTGCCGTCGAAGGCCTTCGTGGAGTAGGTCTGCATCTTCACATTCTCGTAGCCACCGTACTTCTTGTCGTCGGAGGACAGCACCACGGTGTACTCACCGGGCTGATGGACGGGAACCAGGACATTATTCAGAGAGTTGGCGAAATGGAAGTTGAAGACGAACATCAGGCCGTTGCGGTAGAAAGCGCAGGTCTGCTCGGGGCCCTTCATCAGCATCATGTCAGCCATGCGCTGATTGAACATACCGTTCTCCTTGGTCAGGGCCACCATGTCCTTGTCGAACTCGTTGAGCCACTCATACTTCAGGAAGCCGTTGTTCTTCAGACTCCACTGACGGCGGCAGTAGTGGAAGCTCCAGCCGTTGCCCTCCCGAGGGAAGTCGATCCATTCGGGATGGCCGAACTCGTTGCCCATGAAGTTCAGGTAGCCCTCGCCACCTCCGGCCAGGGTGAACAGCCGAATCATCTTATGCAGTGCGATGGCGCGGTCGATGGTGGGATTGTGGCAGGCCTTGTCCATGTCGGTGTACATACCGGCACCGGCCAGACGGAAGATCATGGTCTGATCGCCAACCAGAGCCTGGTCGTGGGATTCCACATAGGCGATGGTGTTCTCACCGGGACGGCGCAGGCACATGTCGCCCCACATCTTGTTGATATCCCAGAACTGATCCTGACCCTTGACGGCCCTGATCCACATATCGGGCAGACCCATGCCCAGACGGTAGTCGAAGCCGATGCCGCCGTCCTCGATGGGCAGAGCCATACCGGGCATGCCGGACATATCCTCGGCAATGGTGATGGCCTTGGGGTTCACCTGACGGATCAGCTCATTGGCCAGCTGCAGATAGGTGATGGCCTCGGTGTGGGTATTGTAGGAGAAGTACTTGCTGTTATCGTTGAAGTCGGTGCCCAGACCGTGGTCGTGGTACAGCATGGAGGTGACACCGTCGAAACGGAAGCCGTCGAAGTGATACTCGGTCATCCAGAACTTCAGATTGGACAGCAGGAAGTGCAGAACGCCGGTTTTGCCGTAGTCGAAGCACTTGGTGCCCCAGGCGGGATGCTCGCCCTTGTCGCCGTCGTGGAAGAACTGCCAAGTGGTGCCATCGAACATGTTGATGCCCTCGGCGGTGTTCTTGACAGCGTGGGAATGGACCAGATCCAGCAGAACCCGGATACCCATGGCGTGAGCCTTGTTCACCAGATACTTAAGGTCCTCAGGCTTGCCGAACCAGGAAGAGGCAGCGTAGAAATTGGAGACCTGGTAGCCGAAGGAGCCGTAGTAGGGATGCTCCATAATGGCCATCAGCTGGATTGTGTTGTAGCCGGCTTCCTTGATGTGATTAAGGGTAATGTCGGCAAATTCCCGGTAGGTGCCCACCCGGCCCTCTTCCTGAGCCATACCCACATGGGCTTCGTAGATGTACAGCTGATTTTCGCCAACGAAGCCGGCATCGGTCCATTCAAAGACAGCACGGTCGTCCACCACCTCAGCCTCGAAGGTGTTGTTGGTCTTGTTCTGCACCGCACGGCGGCAGTACAGAGGCAGATGCTCGGTGCGGGTCATATTGGCATCTACAACGGTCTTGACCTTACAGCCGTTCCACAGGGCATCGTCGCCCTCCAGATACAGCTCCCAGTTGCCGTTATCCAGACGGGTCAGGGGATGGGAGGTTTGGTTCCAGTTATTGAATTCACCTTCCAGGTACAGCTGATAGGCAGAAGGTGCCCATTCACGGTAATACCAGCCGCCGTCAACATGATGGAAGCCGTAGTAATTGTGGGCATTGGCAAAATCATTCAGGGTCTGGCCCTCGCTGAGAATACGGCCTTTGGTGGCCCGATACAGGAACATACGCAGGTCGATGTCACCGGCAAAGCTCTGCAGCTGAGGGTTCAGTTCTAAAATACGATACATACTTCGTCACCTTTCGTAAAGTTTCGTAAATATAAGCGCATATAGAGAGGCGTGCAATTTCCATAACCTCTTATTATATATTTTAGTAGAAATTGGTGAATCTGTCAAGCATTATTCCCGAAAGCAAAAATGTAGAGGGCGACCTTCCGGACGCCCTCGCTGTGGATTGATGCCATAAATCACACCGAACGGAAAACAGCACTAACGGCACGGAGGAGATGCCGTCACCTCCGGTTCTATTACAGTTCGTTCCACAAAGTAAAGGCCAGGATCAGTCCGCCGCCGATAAGCTGCTGCAAGCTCAGAGGCTCTCCCAGCACTGCAACGCCGATGATGACAGCCACCAGCGGATCGATGTAACTCAGAATTGCGGCTTCCTGTCCCGGCAATTCCTTAAGGGAAGAGAAATACAGGCAGTAGGTGATGCCGGTATGGATCAGTCCCACTACCAGCAGGCACAGCCAGCCTGTGCCGTCCAGGGTTTCCAGATGGCAGCCTCCGGTGAAGGCTACGTAGGGTATCAGAATGGCAATGGCAGCCAGAAACTGCAGAAAGGTCCGCTGGATGCCTGCAACGCCCTTGATAAACTTGTTCAGCAGGATAACAGCAGCATAGAAGCAGGCGGCACCCAGACCGAACAGAACACCAATGGTATCATTGCTGCCGCTGCCGAGGTTTGTAATACCGATGACCAGAGCCAGTCCCAGGGTGGACATGCAGAAGCACAGCACCTGTTTCTTTGTCATCCTCTCTTGAAATAGGAAGGGACATACTGCGGTTACGATTACTGGAGCAAAATAATAACTCAGGGTGGAGATGGCGACTGTGGTATATTTGTAGGCTTCAAAGAGCAGAATCCAGTTGATACCCATGGCCATGCCGGAAAACAGCAGCAGGGGAAGCTCATGCCCCAGTCCCTTAAACGGAAAGGGCTGTTTTGTTACAAGGAAATAGGATCCGATGAGAGAAGCTGCAAGAATGGCACGGTACATAGCCAGTTCTCCTGAGGTAACAGCAATGTTGCGAACAAAAGGGGCCAGTGTGCCGAAAATGGCCATGGAAGAGGCGAGCATCCAGCGCGCCCGGCTTGTATGTTTCATATTTATCACTCACTTTAGTTGGATGAAGTAAAAGATACCATGACTTAGCGAGTATGTCAATAGCAGAAAGCTGCATCAGCTTGCTGAAATAGAATCTTGCGTCCACATGCTGGGGACAATGCTCCTCATACCGTGGTCAAAGTGCACAGACGAATTGTTAAAAAAGTATTAAAACTGGGCATATATCCAAAAAATTTACGAAACAGGGGAAACTTAAACGTTTTACTTGCAAAATGTGGAATAGTGCGCTATAATTCAGTCAGCACTTAAGGAAACTTTATTAAGATAAAGTAATAAAGCAATTTCCTGAGTCAAAAATCCCTGCCTCTTTCCAATAGAAGGGGAGAATGGGAGAATAAAATTGGAGGATAAGAAAATGAAAAGAATCGCAACTCTGCTGCTGGCTCTGGTCATGGTCTTCTCCCTGATGGCTTGCGGCGCTTCCGAGAAGCCCGCTGCATCCGGCGAGTCCGCTGCTGACTACAAGATCGGCATTATCACCGGTACCGTTTCTCAGGGTGAGGAAGAGTACCAGGCTGCACAGAACCTGAAGGCAAAGTACGGCGACATGGTCGTCACCGCTACTTACCCCGACAACTTCTCCACCGAGACCGAGCAGACCATTGCTACCGTGACCAACATGGCTGCTGACCCCGATGTGAAGGCTATCGTCTTCGTTCAGGCTGTTCCCGGCGCTGCTGCCGCTATCAACAAGGTCAAGGAGACCCGCGACGACATCCTGTTCATCTCCGGCGTTTGCGCTGAGGACCCCGCTGTCATTGCTGCTGCTTCCGATATCTGCCTGCTGGTCGACGAGATCGCAATGGGCAACACCATCATCGAGCAGGCTGCTGCTCAGGGTGCTAAGACCTTCGTTCACATCTCCTTCGAGCGTCATCTGGGCTACGCTACCATTTCCGCTCGTCAGCAGCTGTTCAAGGAGAACTGCGCTCGTCTGGGCCTGACCTATGTCGAAGCTACCGCTCCCGATCCCACTGGTGATGCTGGCGTTACCGGTGCTCAGGCTTGGGTTACTGAGAACATCAAGAACTACGTTGCCGACTACGGCAAGGACACCGCTTTCTTCTGCACCAACTGCTCCATGCAGGTTCCCCTGATCCAGCAGGTTGCTGAGCTGGGCGCTATCTATCCCCAGCAGTGCTGCCCCTCTCCCTACCACGGCTATCCCAGCGCCTTCAACATCTCCACTGAGGGCCACGAGGGTGATGTTCCCTACATGCTGGACCAGATCACCGCTAAGGTCGCTGAGTACGGCAACACCGGCCGTATGTCCACCTGGGAAGTTCCCGTCAACATGGTTATGATCGAGGCTGGCTTCAACTACGCTCAGAAGTGGATTGAAGGCACCATCACCGAGCGTTGCGACGAGGCTGCATTCCTGTCCGAGATCCAGGCTATCGCTGGCGACGCTGCTTCCATCACCAAGTACGCTGACGAGGCTTCCGGCGAGATCGCCAACTTCTTCATGATCCTGTGCCCCTTCTACACCTTCTAATTCTACAAGGTAAAGAAAGCACCGCTTCATAGAGAATCTACTTAAGATCAATGCGCCCATCGGTCTTGATCGATGGGCGCGTTTTTCGTAATATTTACGTATGTCGTTGCGTACCAGTCTGCTGACTGATGTGACAATCTCCATCTATGCGGGGGATTGCGCTGCTCGAAATGACACAAATAAGCGCTGACCGATCCGCACAGACTGCTGTGCCGGTCGCTGAGTCCTTATTTATGTTAAAAACACTCTATAAAAGGGGTTATTTAATGGAAAACAAATATGTATTGAAAATGGAGGGCATCACCAAGGAATACTTCGGCAACAAGGTCCTGAAGGGCGTTGAGCTGAAGGTTAAGCCCGGTGAGATCCATGCCCTCATGGGTGAGAACGGCGCAGGCAAGTCCACGCTGATGAACATCCTGTTCGGCATGCCAGTCATTCACTCCACCGGCGGCTTTGGCGGTACCATTGAGATCAATGGTCAGAGCGTAAAAATCGACAATCCCCATAAGGCAATGGAATTGGGCATCGGCATGGTGCATCAGGAGTTTATGCTGATTCCCGGCTTTACCGTTACCGAAAATGTCAAGCTGGGCCGTGAGATTTCTTCTCCCACTGTTGCCAGCTCCATCTTCGGCAAGTCCCTGGAAAAGCTGGACAAACCCGCAATGGCAGATGATACCCGCCGAGCATTGAATACCATCGGCCTGGGCGTCGAGGACTATGCCCGAGTCGCCGGTATGCCTGTCGGCTACATGCAGTTTGTGGAGATCGCCCGTGAGATTGACAAGACCGGCATCAAGCTGCTGATTTTCGATGAGCCCACCGCCGTTCTGACAGAATCCGAGGCTGAACGCCTGCTGGATACCATGCGCACAATCGCCTCCAAGGGCATTGCCATTATTTTCATTACCCATCGTATCAACGAGGTCATTGATGTTACTGATTCTATGACTGTCCTCCGGGACGGAACCTTCGTGGACCGTCTGGAAACCAAGGATACCACTGCCGCCCGAATCGCAGAATTGATGATCGGCCGTCAGGTGGAAAAGCTGGTGGATGACATGGAAGCGGACAATCGAAAGATCTCCGATGACGATGTCATGCTTGAACTTAAGAATTTCTATGTGGACATGCCCGGCGAAAAGGTCAGAGGCGTGGATCTGAAGCTGCGCCGCGGCGAGGTCCTAGGTATCGGTGGTCTGGCAGGTCAGGGCAAGGTTGGTATCCCCAACGGCATTCTGGGCCTATATCCTGCTGCCGGTGAGATCCTGTTTGACGGTCAGAAGATCGATCCTGCCAAGCTGGGCGACGCGCTGAACAAGGGTATTGCCTTCGTTTCTGAGGACCGCCGCGGTGTAGGCCTGCTGCTGGGTGAATCCATTGAACAGAACATCATCTTTACTGCCCTGCAGATCCAGAAGAAGTTCCTAAAGAAGTTCGGTCCCTTTACCCAGTTCGATGACAAGGCTGCCCACGAGCATGCACTGGACATGATCAAGGCGCTGGATATCCGCTGCACCGGTCCTGAGCAGTATGCAGGCCGTCTGTCCGGCGGCAACCAGCAGAAGGTTTGTCTTGCCCGCGCCATTACCATGGAACCCAAGCTGCTGATCGTTTCCGAGCCCACCCGTGGCATCGACATCGGCGCCAAGAAGCTGGTACTGGAGCTGCTGGCAAAAATGAACCGGGAGCAGGGCATGACCATTATCATGGTTTCTTCCGAGCTGAACGAACTGAGATCCCTGTGTGACCGCATTGCCATCGTGTCCGACGGCAAGCTCAGCGGTATTTTCGCACCGGACGCATCTGACGCAGAATATGGCCTGGCTATGTCCGGTGTTACCGAAGGAGGTAAGGTCTAATGACGAAAGAGAAAATGAAAAAGGTATTGGACATTATCGGCCTGCCCAGACTGATTGTCTGCTGCTTCTTTGCAGCCATTGTTATCACTGCCGGTGTCAACGGCATTGATGTGGCTGCCTATCTGTCTTCCACCCTGAAATACTGGGGCATGTGGGGTATTCTGGTTTTGGCTATGGTGCCCTCCATCAAGTGCGGCATCGGCCCCAACTTCGGTGTCAGCCTTGGCATCGTCTGCGGCTTGCTGGGTGCGTTGATCGCCATTCAGTTTAATGTAGCCCCTGTGGTCAATGGCATCCTGCCTGGCTTCGGTCCCTGGGCTTCCATGCTCTTCGCCATGGTCATTGCCGCAGTTGTGGCATGGCTGGTGGGTGTTGGCTACGGTAAGCTTCTGAATCTGGTGAAGGGCTCCGAAATGACTGTCACCACCTACATCGGCTATTCTGCCATCTATCTGATGTGCATCGTCTGGTTCCGTGCTCCCTTCAACAGCGGCGAGATCATCTGGCCTCTGGGCGGCGTGGGTGTCCGTAACTCTGTTGCTATGGAATCTTCCTTCGGCTACCTGCTGAATGACTTCCTTGGCTTCAACATCGGTCCTGTGTTCATCCCCACCGGCATCATGCTGGCTGTTCTGATCGCATGCCTGTTTGTTTATCTGTATTTCCGCTCCAAGACCGGTATTGCCATCACCGCTGCCGGCTCCAATCCCACCTTTGCCCGGGCAAGCGGCATCGATGTGGATAAGATGCGTGTCAAGGCCATGGGTCTGTCCACTGTGCTGGGTGCCATCGGTATCATCGTATATACTCAGGGCTTCGGTTTCCTGCAGGCCTATACCGCACCTCTGAACATGGGCTTCATCTGTGTCGCATCTGTTCTGATCGGCGGTGCTACCACCACCAGAGCTACCATTATGAACGTTATCATTGGTACCTTCCTGTATCAGGGCCTGGTCATCTTTACTCCCCCTGTTTCCAACCATCTGCTGGCCGGTACCGATATCTCCGATACCATGCGCCAGATCATCCAGAACGGCGTTATCCTGTACGCTCTGGCTCAGGCCAAAGGAGGTTCTGACTAATGAACGAAAATCTGAATCAGAAGCGTCTTGTGGATGCCCTCAAGCGCTTCCTGTTTGACAACAAGGTCATCATCATGTTTGTGCTGCTGAGCATCGCCTGTATCCTGATCTCCGGTGCAAACATCTCCTACATCGCAGGCGAGGTATTCTCCCGTTTCGGTCGGAACACCTGCCTGGTCCTTGCACTGATCATCCCCTGTATGGCAGGCCTCGGCATGAACTTCGGTATCGTCGTCGGTGCCATTGCTGCCCAGATCTCCATTTTCTGGGTTGTTCACTGGGGCTTTACCGGCATCAGCGGCTTCCTGCTCTGCGCTGCTATGTCTACCCCCATGGCAATCTTCTTCGGCTGGCTGCTGGGCAAGCTGTTTAACAAGACCAAGGGTGCCGAAATGATTGCCGGCCTGGTGCTGGGCTTCTTTGCGGCAGGCCTGTACCGTCTGTTTACCCTGTATATCATCGGCGGTGTGATTCCCTTTGATGATCCCAATCTGTTGGACCGCGGCTTTGGTCTTCGCAATGCATTCGACCTGTCTGGCAACCTTAAGTATGCAGTAGATGATATCAGCTTCCTGACCACCACTGCTGTGCTGGGTGTTGTTTTTGCACTGGCAACTGCTGTGCTGGCATTGCACGATAAGAAAATGGGCAAGAACGTCAATACCAAGACTGTTGCGGCTAAGCTTGCTGTTGCTGTTGTTGCCGTTATCTTTGGTATTGCAGGCAAGTTCATTCCTCCCGTTGCTGAGATGCTTGGCAAGAACCGTGTTATTCTGGAAGATGCCGTCGTGCTGGGTACCTGCGGCGCACTGGTGTATGCGGTAGTAATGTTCCTGATGAAGCGTCCTGAGAAGGGAAGTAAGTGCTTTGGCAAACTGCTGACTATTGCTGCCATTGCTGTTGCTGTGTTTGTCAGTAATCTGATTCCCGGCGTTAACAAGGTATATCGCTCTGTCCGCATTCCCACTATGACCTATGCAGTGATCGCCTTCTTCGCTTTCTTTAACAACTGGCTGGTGAATACCCGTCTGGGTCAGAATATGCGTACTGTTGGCCAGAACCGTGCGGTTGCTACCTCTGCTGGTCTGGACGTAGATAAGACCCGTATCATTGCAACCTGCATCTCCACCGTTCTGGCAGCATGGGGCCAGCTGATTTTCCTGCAGAATCTGGGCACTTTCAATACCGTCCAGCAGCAGGACAACGTTGGTCTGTACGCTGTTGCAGCCATTCTGGTTGGCGGTGCCAATGTTCAGAAGGCGACCAACAAGCAGGCCATCATCGGTGTCATCCTGTTCCACACCCTGTTCGTTGTGGCGCCTCTGGCTGCTACTCAGCTGGTGGGTGACTCCGCAATTTCCGAGTATATTCGTATGTTTTTCTCTTATGGTGTCATCGCCGTGTCTCTGGCAATGCACGCGTGGAAGTCCGGCAACAAGCGCAACCCCTCCGCTGAAGGTATGACTGCCGTCATGATGCAAGCCGCATCTCCTGCAGCCAACGCCCGTCCTAAGTAAACTGCATAAGATAGAAGCACCTGCCAAAAACGGCAGGTGCTTTTTATTGGTTCGAGCGGATTATTCTATAAAAACGACCCTATAATAATAGAGCACTTAAAAAAATAGGGGAGAATACGATGGAACGATTAAGAGCTTTTGCATTATTTTTGATTACGGAGGAAAAAAGCAACCTGACTCAGGAGAAATACCTAAGGGATGTCAGAAAATTTCTAAGCTGGATTGGGACAGAAACGATTTCAAAAGAAGCAGTATTAAATTATAAAGCAGAGCTGGTCAATACCTATGCTGTCTCCAGCGTCAACAGTATGCTGTCTTCTTTGAATCGGTTTTTGCATTTTTCCGGTTTGGGAGAGTGTTGTGTAAAGACATTGAAATGCCAGAGAGAGGTGTTTTCATCAGAAGAAAAGGAATTATCTAGGGAAGAATACAGCGGTCTATTGTGTGCTGCGTCCGGAGATCGATGTCTTTGGCTGCTGATGCAGACTATATGTGCGACAGGCATCCGTGTGTCCGAACACCAATTTATTACAGTGGAGGCACTGAAGCAGGGAAGTGCGAGCGTGCAGTGCAAGGGAAAGCGGCGGACTGTTCTGATCCCGCGAAAGCTTTGCAGGGAGCTTCTCCGATACTGCCGCCAGAAAGGCATCCGAAGCGGAAGTGTGTTTCTGAATTCCTTGGGAAAGCCTTTGGATCGCAGCAGGATCTGGGCTATGATGAAGAAGCTGTGCGAAGCGGCAAAGGTAAAGCCGCAGAAAGTGTTTCCACACAATCTGCGGCATCTGTTTGCACGTCTGTATTATTCTATGGAAAAGGATATTGTCCGTCTGGCGGATATACTGGGGCATTCCAACATCAATACGACATGGATCTATACGCGGGAAAGCTGTGAAAAGCACCGCAGGCAGCTAGAAAAAATGCCGCTGCTGTTCATCACATAATGTCGATTATGTGATAGCCAGCACCGACTTATCAAAGACATAATAGCATAACGAACTTCAAAAATCAAGCCTTTCATTCGTCATTTACCAGAATTATTGAGAAAAGAGCATAGCAAACCGGGACAAAGATGCAAAAATTTCTTTGCCCCAGATTGTTGCGCTCATTTTTATGCCTGATGTAAAAGATTGGAAGATTTTTGTACACTGAAAGCGCAAATCATCACATAATCGACATTATGTGATACGGCATCTTCCTGCGAATTGGGAGGAGGTGCTGGATTTGACGGCAGTGGACCATTTTTTGAATGGAAGCGGGAACAGTATCGCTTCCCGCTATCCGGAGCGCGCGGCCTTGTGGCATCCGGAAAAGAATGGGAATAGAACGGCTGCAAACACCACACCGGGGAGCCGCAATAAAGCCTGGTGGCTCTGCGAGAAGGGCCACAGCTGGCAGGCGGCTCCCTTCAGCCGAACCAGAGAGAAGAGCAGCGGTTGTCCCTACTGTACGGGAAGGAAGGTGCTGGCAGGCTTCAATGACCTGGGAACCTTAAAACCGGGCCTTGCGGAGCAGTGGTACCAGCCCCTGAACGGCCAGCTGACTCCTTCGGATGTGACTCTTGGTAGCAATAAGAAAGTCTGGTGGCGCTGTTCCCAGCATCATGTGTGGCAGGCCTGTGTCTATGCCCGGACCAAGCGTAACGGCACGGACTGTCCGGTCTGTGCAGGTGTGGCCCGAACCCGCCGCATACACTACCGGGAGGACCGCCCTCTAAGAAAGCAATTATGTAAAGAAGCTTCTCCGGCCCAACGCGCCGGATCAGCATAAATTAAGAATGAATCAAATAAGGAGAAGTGATTTATGGAGCTTAAGCAGAAATGGAGACGCTTCTGGACCCTGAACCGCCATCACGAGGATGGTTTTACTTTGGTAGAACTGATCGTAGCGATTGCTATTATGGCAATTCTCGCGGGTGCAGGAACAGTGGCCTACTCCGGCTATATTAAGGCTGCCAATAAGGGAAATGATAGAGTTCTTGTTGGTAATATTATTCGTGCAATTGAAACTGGTACAAATTCTATGATGTTTGTGCCGTCTGAATCAGTGAGTATCAGTTCTACAAGCTTTCCTGTAGGATTTGTAACAATTTCTACCAATGGTACAAATCTTTTGACTTCTGGAACGCAGTTGAGTGAAGTTAAAGATGAATGTCACTTTGAAACAGTTCCTGCTTCGAGGATTACATCTTCTAGCGTTAAAAAAGAGTGTGACGGTTCTGAGGAAACCAAAACTGTATATACAATTACAAACGAATCTGTTACTTATTGTACAGTTCATGGTTCTGCTCCTACTGCGCTTGCGTCTGCTGTTTCCTATGTTACAGATTTTCAATGTACTAGGACTGGCTGGCATTTATTTCATAACTGGGAAACATCTTCTACTACTATCCCGGCAGGCACTGTGATTGCGGATGGCAGCGTGAAGTCCACTAGCAGCAAAGACTCCACTAAATGTGAATATGCATATGCAAATCAGAATGGTATTTATACAGGTTCCAATGTAGTAAATGGTGCAAATGGAAATCCCATGGATACCACTGATCCTCTTTATAATGCAATCTATGCTGAATATGGAGACCTGAGCAATCTGAAATTAACCTATGATGGATGGACTTCCGAGGGTATTGATTATGCAACATTCTATTCTGGTGCATCCGGTGTTATGGACACTGTGGAGAGTTTGTCGGGTATTCTGGCATGGGCAAGTACATTCCCGGGGATAAGTGACTATGTTGACGGAGAATATGCAAATGGTGAAGAGGTTTTGCGTGGAGTAACGGACAAAGTTTTAACAACCCATGCATCTCAGGATTCTTGGCTTGCTGTTTGGAATGATGCGTCTGGCCAAACATATGATAGCTATGGTTTCGGCCTGAAAGGTCGTGAAAATTACTCTGCAGTTCGTGTAGCTTATAACGCTGGCTTTGCGTCGTATCTTGAGGCGAACGGAATTGATTCCAAGTATGCAGATGTATGTGAGAAATATAATACAATTGAATTGAACGGTGTGGGTCTTCCTGGCTTGATTTGCTCTGATGCTTTTACGAACACTTCCAGCGGACTGCAGGAAAAGTTTAAAAAGGCAGGCGATAAGGATGGTGCAGTATTTGCACAAGTTGCAGAACTGTACGAGACTTATAAGGACTCTGAGGCATGTAAGGAAAACGGTCGTGTTTTCTATGATACGATGGTCACATTTAAAGAAACTGAGGAGTTTGCTACCGACAAAAATAATATTTATGGTGGCGATATGTTTGACTACTATAATGCCTATGTTGACGAAATCTCTGGACTGTACAGTGCAGCTCAGAATAGTGCAGGAAATGGTATTATTATTGCGGTAAGCGTAAAGCAGGGCGAACTTGACTTTGCTGTCTCTCCTGCAGCAGCAAATCCCAGAAATGATTAACGTAATGAGTATCTCGGGAAAACCCGTGATATAAATATTAAAACCGAAAGGAAAGATTCCAATGAACATGTTCAAAAAGAACGGCGGCTTCACTCTGGTTGAGCTGATCGTCGTCATCGCAATCCTCGCAATTCTCGCCGGTGTTGCTGTTCCCGCTTATAGCGGTTACATCGATAAGGCAAAGACTGCAGCTGATACCCAGACTCTTTCTGCTGTCTATACCGCTGCTGCCGCTGCTCTGGCTCAGGAAGGTGAGATTGTTGAGAGCATTTCTGTTACCGGTGGTAAGGCATCTATTACCCCTGCTCCTACTGATGCAACTGCTTTTGCTGGTTATTTTACTGGCAATACCATTCCTTCTGGCTTGGAAGCAAGCTGGTCCAATGGCACTTGGACTATCACCACTCCTAGCAGCAACTAATTCTTAATAACTCCCATTGTAAAACTGCCCGGACTTCGGTCCGGGTGGTTTTTTCTTTCCGGGAAAAACATAGAGCGGGAGCATGACTTTGCTCCCGCTCTGTATTCGCATAAGTTACTTGCTCAGTTCTTCCACCAGTGCATCGATCTCTTCCAGATTCTTCTCGTTCATGGCGGAGAAAATCTTCACGGTGGTGTCGGTGAAGGTCAGGTTCTTGCTGCCTTCCAGCATCTTCTTCATGACCTTGGCGGCCTGAGGTGCCCAGGAGCCGTTTTCAATGAGGCCAACGGTACGGTTCTGGTAATTCCGCTCGGTCAGGTGGTGGATGTACTCCTTCATGAAGGGGAAGATATCACCGTTATAAGTAGAAGTAGCCAGAACCAGCTTGCTGTACTTGAAGGCATCCTCCACAGCCTCGTGGATGTCGCAGCGGGCCAGATCGTTCAGGGCTACCTTGATGCCCTTAGCCTCCAGCTTCTGGGCTACCAGCTCAGCAGCCTTCTTGGTGTTGCCGTAAATGGAGGTGTAAGCCACCACAACGCCTTCCTTTTCGATTTTATAGGAGGACCAGATATCATAGAGGTTAATGTAATAACCCAGATTCTCGGTCAGCACAGGGCCGTGGAGGGGGCAGATGATGGCGATGTCCAGACCGGCAGCCTTCTTCAGCAATGCCTGCACCTGAGTGCCGTACTTGCCGACAATGCCGATATAGTAGCGGCGGGCTTCGCATGCCCAGTCTTCTTCTACATCCAAGGCGCCGAACTTACCAAAGCCGTCAGCGGAGAACAGAACCTTATCGTAGGAATCATAGGTGACGATGACTTCGGGCCAGTGGACCATAGGTGCGGTGACGAAGGTCAAAATATGCTTGCCCAGAGAAAGAGTGTCGCCCTCACCAACCACAACACGGCGGTCAGCATAGTCTGTACCAAAGAACTGCTTCATCATGGTGAAAGCCTTGGCAGAAGCAACTACAGTAGCCTCGGGATAAGCTTTCAGGAACACATCGATGTTGGCAGAGTGGTCGGGCTCCATGTGCTGTACAACCAGGTAGTCAGGCTTGCGGCCTTGCAGCACAGCAGCCAGATTGTCCAGCCATTCCTCGCCAAAGTTAGCGTCCACAGTATCCATGACGGCGATCTTCTCGTCCAGGATCACATAGGAATTGTAAGCCATGCCGTTGGGAACATCGTACTGTCCCTCAAACAGGTCTACCTGATGGTCGTTTACACCGATGTATCTGATGTCCTTGGTAATCGTCATATGTTTCTCTCCTTATTTCATATTGTTGTTTGAATTATATAATTTTTTGGGAAAACTACAGTGACAAAATCACAGAAATGGAAAGCATTGGATGATATCCTTAAGAAAAAACAAGGAGGTACATCGTATGAACGTACTGCATATCAACCAAGAAAATTTCCGTGAAGAAGTTATTAAAAGTGAAAAGCCTGTGCTGCTGGATTTTTGGGCCCCCTGGTGTGGACCCTGCCGCATGCTCAGTCCGGTGCTGGATGAAATCGCATCTCGGCGGCCTGATGTAAAGGTTTGCAAGATCAACGTGGATGAGGAGCATGATCTGGCATCTGCCTATAAGGTATTCAGCATCCCCACGCTGATGATGGTCCATCAGGGGAAGGTGGAGGATAAAATGGTAGGCGCACGCCCCAAAAACCAGATTTTGGCAATGCTTGGCTAAGAGATAGGATGGCTTAAAGCCATCCTTTCTTTTTAATCAGCCAGAGATTCCAATTTTCCTTCGTCCACGATCTCTACGGCACCGCGGGTCAGTTTTACCATGCCCTCGCCCTGGAAATACCGCAGCATCCGGGTGACAACTTCACGGGCGGTGCCCATATGGTTGGCGATTTTCTCGTGGGTGATTTTCAGGGAAGTAGTGCCTTCGAGCACACTTTCTTCCAGCAGGAACGCGGCGAGACGCTTGTCAAAACTTTTCCACATGATCTGTTCCATGAGCCACATCACATCGGAAAAGCGACTGCTGATGAGCTGATTGGCGTAATTGGCAACCACAGCGGATTCCTCCATCAGGTCCTTAAAGAGGCAGGAGGGGAGAACCCACATTTCACTGTCTTTTTCTGCTTCAATGATGACCTCAAACTGAATGTTAGGCATCACACAGGATGCAGAAAACAGACAGATATCATGATCGAATAAACGGTACAGCGTGATTTCACGGCCTTCGCTGGAGAGCGTGTATACCCGAAGCTGACCCTTTCGGATCAAAAGCAAACCAAGGCAGTCCATGCTGCCATTATGGATCACAGTGCCGGATTTGGACTTCAGAAGTTCAGCGGCATTGGTGAGCCGATCTTGATGGGCTGGAGTAAGCTTGTTCCAGATAGGAAAATAATTTGCAAAATCCAAAACCAATCGCCTCCTTTTCTAACAGTATAATCTTTTTTTTGCATTCTGTCAATTTTTTATTATTGACATATGTCAATAAATAGATATAATAGAATTATAGAAGGGAGGTGCGGCATGTCAAGACCAAAAAAATACCGAAAGGTTTGCCATTTCCCTAAAAATTTGGCTTTTTTTCCAGAAGCAGGAGAACGCGCGGGTGAGTCGGTTTACCTGTCTGTGGACGAGTATGAAACCATTCGCCTAATGGACCGGGAGGGCTTATCACAGGAAGATGCGGGAGAACGCATGAACGTTGCCCGGACGACAGTTCAGCTGATTTATGCGTCTGCCCGGAGAAAGCTGGCCGATGCGTTGGTGGAAGGGCGTCCTCTGCGGATCGACGGTGGTGATTATCGCCTGTGCGATGGAGATGCCAGCACCTGTGGTCAGAAAAATTGCTTCAAATATCAGCTGAATCACTTATATGAAAAACCGAAAGGAGATCATTTTATGAGAATTGCAGTTACCTATGAAAACGGGAATGTTTTCCAGCATTTTGGACATACTGAAAAGTTTAAGCTGTACGATGTACAGGATGGAAAAATTGTTGCTGCGGAAGTTGTTGATACCAATGGAAGCGGTCATGGTGCTCTGGCCGGTGTTTTGACTGCACTGAACACGGATGTGTTGATCTGCGGCGGTATTGGTGGTGGCGCCCAGATGGCACTGGCAGCAGCAGGTATTCGTCTCTTTGGCGGTGTTTCCGGCAATGCAGATGCTGCGGTGGAAGCTTTTGTTTCCGGCAAGCTTGACTATAATCCTAATGTAAAATGTAATCATCACGGAGAACACCACCATGATGAGGGACATACATGCGGTAATCACGGTTGCGGCAGCCATAATTGCCATTAACCTATTTTATCGGGGTAGAAATCCAAAAGCAGGATATAATAATTCCTGAAATGAAAAGAGAAAGGATTTCTGCTTTATGAAGTATGTATGTGATGTCTGCGGCTGGATCTATGACGAGGCAGAAGGATATCTGGAGGCCGGCATCCTTCCTGGTACAAAGTGGGAGGATGTTCCTTCGGATTTTGAATGTCCTCTGTGCAGTGTCGGCAAGGATATGTTTCGCAAAAAGTAAGGATCAGCGGAGAAGGAGAGTACACCTTCTCCGCTTTTTGCTGTCATTACAGTTCTCTTTCAAAAAAATAATTTTAGAAACAGTTGGCTTTTTTGGGAAAACAGTATATAATAACTTCCGATTCTGATACATAACGAGGTTTGGTCTTATGAAACTTCAAAATTTTCTAAAGGAACTTGCGATAATTACTGTTGGCAACATTATTGTAGCGGCGGCAGTATTCTTTTTTATGCTGCCCAGCCATGTTTCTGTGGGAAGTGCAACTGCGTTGGCAATGGTGCTGAGCAACTTCATTCCATTATCGGTTTCTACTATTACATTGATTATGAACCTGGGGCTTTTGGTGATAGGTTTTCTCTTGATTGGGCCGGAATTTGGTGCAAAAACCGTTTACTGTGCTATTCTGATGCCTGCAGTGCTTGGAATTTTTGAGAACTTGTTTCCTAACTTTCAGTCCCTTACACAGGATCCATTGTTAGATGTTATCTGCTACATTCTGGTGGTGGGTGTGGGACTTTCCATTCTTTTTTCCAGAAACGCATCTTCCGGTGGGTTGGATATTGTGGCTAAGATCATAAATAAGTATTTAAAAATTGACTTGGGACAGGCTATGTCGGCTTCCGGTATGATGGTGGCATTGTCCTCTGCGCTGTGCTACGATTCCAAAACAGTGATCTTGAGTATATTGGGCACTTATTTTGGTGGAATGATCGTGGACCATTTTATTTTCGGCATCAATATTAAGCGGCGCGTGTGCGTAATATCTGTACACTTGGATCGAATTGTGGATTTTGTACTTCATGATCTGCACAGCGGAGCGACCTTGAATGAAATCATAGGTGCTTATGATAATACACCCAGAAGAGAAATGATTACGATTGTTGACAAACAGGAATATCGCCGTCTCATGGACTTTATCAGAGAAATCGATCCAAAGGCATTTGTTACGGTATATTCTGTCAGCGATATGCGATACATGCCTAAAAAATAAAAAACAGCACAGTTGTATTCTGGAAATAGATGAATTTTGGAGAGAGGAGGGAGTGTATGACGAAAAAAGAACTGATGCAGCGTATCTTTGGTTACAGTGAATTTCGCCCCGGCCAGGAGAAGCTGATAGATGGAATCTTAAGCGGACAAGATGTGTTTGGCATCATGCCCACAGGCGGTGGAAAAAGCATTTGCTATCAGATTCCTGCGTTAATGCTCCCGGGCATCACACTGGTGGTTTCTCCACTGATTTCCCTGATGCGTGATCAGGTTATGTCTTTGAAAGCAGCCGGTGTACCGGTTGCTTATATCAATAGCACCTTAAACGGTGCGCAGGTGCAGGCGGTTTATCGCAACCTGTTGGCGGGAAGGTACAAAATCGTCTATATTGCGCCGGAAAGGCTGGATTATCCCGGCTTTGGCAACGTAGCAGCCCGATTGGAAATATCGTTTATTGCGGTGGATGAAGCTCACTGTATTTCTCAATGGGGACAGGATTTCCGACCCAGTTATCTGCGCATTGTGAATTTTATTGAAAGCCTTCCCCGCAGACCTGTTGTGGGTGCTTTTACTGCCACAGCCACAAAACAGGTACGTGAGGATGTGGAGCGTATTTTAAACCTGCGGGACCCCATTCGGACAGTAACGGGCTTTGACAGGCCGAATCTCTACTTTGATGTGATCCATCCGGATTTGAAAGACCGGGAATTGAAGCGCATTCTGGCATCCAGACAGGGAAAAAGCGGTATTATCTATTGCTCTACCAGAAAAAAAGTGGAAACTGTATGCGAGAATTTGCAGGATCAGGGCTATGCGGTTACCCGTTACCATGCAGGCTTGGAGGAACAGGAACGAACCCAAAATCAGGAGGATTTTCTGTACGACCGTAAAAATATCATGGTTGCTACCAATGCTTTTGGCATGGGTATTGACAAATCCAATGTCAGTTTTGTCATCCATTACAATATGCCAAAGAGCATTGAAGCCTACTATCAGGAGGCAGGCCGTGCAGGCCGGGACGGTACAGAAGCGGACTGTATCCTGCTGTATAATGGCTCAGATGTGCACACAGCCCGTTTCCTGATCCAAAATGGCTCGGAAAATGAAGAACTGGACCCCCAGCAACTGGAACGCATCCGGGAACAGGACCTGCGCAGACTGGATGCTATGGTAGGCTACTGCAAGACCAACACCTGTCTGCGGGGCTATATTCTGGAATATTTTGGCCAGAAGCACCCGGATATCTGCGGCAACTGCGGAAGCTGTAAAGGCAACTTTGAAGAAGTGGACATCACCCGGGAGGCCCAGATGATTCTTTCCTGCATAAAGCGCATCGAAGATAAGCTGGGCTACAATGTGGGCATCCACATGATCGGAAATGTGCTTCGTGGAAGCAAGCTGAAGCGACTTTTGGAATTGAAGTTGGAGGAACTTACTACCTACGGCCTTTTGAAGGACCGGACCCGCAGCGAGATCCATGGAATGATCGATCATCTGGAAGCGGAAGGCTATCTGCAGTCAAACCAGGAATTTCAGACGCTTTCTTTAACAAGTTCCGCCTCAAAAGTCTTGTATCACGGGGAAAAGGTCTTCATGAAGCGGGAAGTGGAGCCCGAAGAGATTCCTGCACCTGCAGCTTCCGTCAAGATGGATGGCAATGATGCAGAGCTGTTTGATGTACTGAAAGAACTGCGGGGAAAATTGGCAAAGGAAGCCGGGATTCCAGCCTATGTGGTGTTCTCCAACGCCACACTTATGGATATGGCTCGGAAAAAGCCCAGGACCACTTCAGAATTCCGAAAGGTTTCCGGTGTAGGTGAGATCAAGGCGGCCTGGTATGCAGAATCCTTCCTGAAGTGTATCCGGGAATTTGAACAGGAAAGCTAAAAAAATCCCCTCCCGTAGGGAGGGGGAAGGATTGCCAAGAGGTTTGTGGATTAAGTAAGAGCGTTATTACGCAAGATGAAAGTCTTAGTAGCGGACAGAGGAAGTATAGTCCATGTAGACGCCAGTGCCATTACCAACTTTGGCGTAGTAATCAATTCTGGCCCGGTAGTAGTAACCGGAGGATGCGTTGGAATATGTGACATAGCCGCCGTGTGTACCTGTATTATTACAGATCATGCTGGGATAATCATCGCTGGTGTATGTTTTTACAGTGGTCCAGGTTACGCCATCAGCAGAGCGCTGTATCCGGATCTCACTGGCACCCAGTTCATCCATGCCTTTTACAGCGGCGACCTCATAACAAACACGGAAGCTGCTAGAGGAGCTAGTTTCGATATAGGAGCTGTAGGAAATGAAATAATCACTGGCTCTGGGTGTTGCTACTGCAGCATGGGCAGGGATAGCTACAATCATGGAGAACGCCATAACAAGACAGAGAATCTGTATGAATTTCTTCATTGGTTGACCTCCAATGTAAAGAGTGAATTGAGAATCTGGTAAAGTACATCCTCTTGACAATCAGTTGCGAGAGTACATTCTATCTGTTCCTCTGGATTCCAGAGAACTGTGCGATAATTGTTGTTTTGCATGATTTTAAAAGAAGTACCTAAAATTTGTCGATCTATGATTTCTGTTTCGTCTTTTTCGTATTTATGTATTAAAGGTTCTTGATATAAATCAATGATTAGGGTGATATTTTGATTGCTGTTAGCTAGCCGTGCATAGATACGAATTTTATTGTCTTTATCCATTACCTTGCATTCTTCCAAAACATAGTCTTCCGGCACCCACATAGGAACTGCGTGCTTACCGGCACCGTATTGTTCAGCAGTGTCATAAATCTCCTGGAGCCCGGGATGGTTGGTAGAAAATTTATATTCGGAAATTCGGTGAGAATTGTCAGCAGGGGAGAAGAACTCAACGAAGTCACTACTCCACCGGGCCATGCGTCCCCAGTAATTATCTGCTTCCACATACTTAGGCAGAACGCTGGTGACCATCACAGCAAAAACGGCTGCCGTAGAGGCGATTCCGATTATACTGCGCAGAAACTGTTTTTTGCGATTTCTCTGTCTGGCAAGCAGGGCAGTATCCTGTTTGTATTGTTTCCAGGCAGTCTCGATTTGCGGTGTGACCGCTATGGGGATATCCTTTTCCCGTTGATAGAGCACATCCAGAATCAGACGGACAGACTCTGCATTGGCAGGTTTCTCTTTCAGTTCCTGATGCAGCATCTTGTCCAGCTGCTCTGTTGTCATCTGCTCCAGCATCTGCCGAAGGGACATGGGTGTGTTGGCTTCCAAGAGGAAACCTCCTTTCTATAGCACGGGAGATGATCCCGGTGACGATTGAATTATGTTTGTTCTTGTAATCAAATTATTACATAAAATGATATATATGTCCATAAAAATGTGTCGAAAAAAATTTTGAAAAAAGAAAAATAATGCTTGACTTTTTTTACACTATGGTGTATTATATCGAAGTCGGCAAGAGAGCCACCCACATGGAGCAGTATCGAAGTGGTCATAACGGGCACGACTGGAAATCGTGTGTACCCCAAAAGGGTACCGAGGGTTCAAATCCCTCCTGCTCCGCCAGATAAAAACACCCAAAGCTTTCAAAGCTTTGGGTGTTTTTCTATTTCCAAAATAAAAATCCCATTGCTTTATACTTGCATATTCCGCAATAATATGGTAAAATGCAAACATACGAACGAAAACGGAGGCGTGGAAATGGCGCAGAAACAGTATATTGCCATTGATCTGAAATCCTTCTATGCCTCACAGGAGTGCATCGCCAGGGGACTGGACCCTATGAAGACCAATCTTGTGGTAGCAGATGCCAGCCGGACAGAGAAAACCATCTGCCTTGCGGTGTCGCCATCCTTAAAGGCGTTGGGCATTCCCGGAAGAGCCAGGTTGTTTGAGGCGATACAGAAAGTGAAGGAAGCCAATGCCCTGCGGCTTACAAAAGTGCCGGGAAAGAAATTTACAGGGAAATCCTGCAATACGGAAGAATTGCAGAACAATCCTTCGCTGGAGATTGATTTCATTGCCGCACCGCCCCGGATGGCCCATTATATGGAGTGCAGCACAAGAATTTATGAGATTTATCTGAAATATATTGCGCCGGAAGATATACATGTATACTCTATTGATGAGGTGTTCATAGATGCGACTCCGTATTTGAAAGCTTATGGTCTGTCGGCCTATGAACTTGCCAGAAAACTGATTTATGAAGTAATGACTACTACGGGAATCACGGCCGCTGCCGGAATCGGTACGAATTTATATTTATGCAAGGTTGCCATGGATATTATGGCAAAGCGTACAGAGGCAGACTCCTGCGGTGTGCGTATTGCGCAGCTGGATGAAACCAGCTATCGGAAACTTTTATGGGATCATCGTCCCCTGACGGATTTTTGGCGGGTTGGCAGGGGATATGAAAGAAAACTGGAAGCGCATGGTTTGTTTACCATGGGAGATATTGCCCGTTGTTCCATACAGCATGAGCAGCTTCTGTATAAGCTATTTGGTGTGAATGCGGAACTGCTGATCGACCATGCCTGGGGCTGGGAGCCCTGTACCATTGCGGATATCAAAGCCTATAAGCCCCAGAGCAGCAGCCTGGGCTCCGGCCAGGTTTTGTGCGATCCTTACGATACGGAAAAGGCAAAACTAGTCGTCCGGGAGATGACAGATCTGCTGACGCTGGACCTGGTGGATAAGGGCTTGGTGACGGATCAGATTGTACTTACCATTGGCTATGATCGGGAGAGCTTGCTGAATCCGGAAATTGCGGCGAATTACCACGGTGAGGTGGTTTTGGATCACTATGGACGAAAAATCCCCAAACATGCTCATGGCAGTATTGGTCTGGAGCGATGGATGTCTTCTACACGGCTGATTACCGATGCTGTTATGACGCTGTATGACCGTATTGTTGACAAGAAGCTTCTGATACGGCGCATCAATCTGGTAGCAAACCATATTAGATTGGAGACCTGTATTCCACTTACAGATAACATCCAGCTGAACCTGTTTACAGACCGGGAGACAGAGGATGAAAAAGAAAGAATTCTGCGGCGGGAGAAGAATCAACAGAAAGCTGTTTTGGATATTCGACGCAAATATGGAAAAAACGCCATTTTAAAAGGTATGAACTATGAGGAAGGCGCTACCACCAGAGCAAGAAATGGGCAAATCGGAGGCCACAAGGCGTGAAAAGCAATTATGAAGATATTTTGTATCTGCCATATAATGGTTCCAAACGGATGAAGCGTATTTCCATGGCAGAACGGGGGGCACAGTTTAGTCCTTTTGCGGCCTTAACTGGCTATGACGCAAAGATTCAGGAGGCAGCCCGGTTGACAGATGGACAAATAGAACTTGGGATTGATGCAAAATTGGCGTTGGATGAAAAACTTCAATTGTTGTTCCAATTACAGGAAGAAAGACCGTTGAGTAGGATTACCTGCTTTGTTCCCGATGAAAAGAAAAGCGGAGGGAGTTATGAAACGGTATTCGGTAAAATTAAAAGTGTGGACCCGTATGGGGAAATGCTGATGTTGGAAGATGGCAGAGCAGTGGAATTTTGCAGGATCTATGATATTTCCGCTGAGATTTTTTCACTATCAGAATACGGCGGCTTTTCCGAATAAATGCCGATATCAATATAAATGCTCCTCTGATGCTAAGATTTGCATCAGAGGAGCGTTCGTTTATCTGTTAAGATACCAGACACCTGCATTCAGGTATGCGGCAAAGGCAAGCCACAGCAGGTAAGGGATTTGGAGATTGGCAGCGAAAGGGTCGACTTTTCGGAAAGTAAAGAACATCCAAAGAACAACGCCAATCAGGGCAAGAAGCCAGAAGAAGGCAGCGGAAAAAGCCTGTAAGTTAAAAAAGATTAAACTCCAGCAAAAGTTTAGTGCCAACTGGATCACGAAGAGGTTTAAACCTCGGCTTCGTTCGCCAGAGGAAGGTGTCAGACTGACTCTGGCAGCTCCGATTCCCATAAGGGCATACAGGATACCCCAAACAATGGGAAATACCCACATTGGAGGCGACAGCGGCGGTTGGGTTATAGTTGCATTATAGACTTTAATCCCATCCCGGCTCAGCCAACCGGATAATCCACCTACAGCTTCTGTCAGTAAAATCCATAAAATGTAAGGTTTCCATGCATATAGTTTCATATTTGTATCACCCAATTACAGGATATGCATAGGATGATACTTTATGCAGAAAAGGAAATTACAGCAGTTCTGCAATATCCTGAACCAGACGCTCAGTTTCCTTCCACCCAATACAGGGATCTGTGATGGATTTTCCGTAGATATGCTCGCCAATTTTTTGGCTGCCGTTTTCCAGATAACTTTCAATCATAAAGCCCTTTACCATGTTTTTGATGTGCTGGTTATGACGGCAAGTATAGAGCACGTCCTTGCAGATTCTAGGCTGCTGGTCGTACTTTTTGGCAGAATTGGAATGGTTTGCATCGACGATAAGCGCTGTATTCTGTAAGCCCCTGGCTGTATAGGCAGTATATAAGTGTTCCAGATCCTCAAAATGATAGTTGGGAATGGCCTCACCGTACTTGTTTACGTAACCGCGCATGATGGCATGAGTCAGAGGGTTTCCTGTGGTCTCTACTTCCCATCCACGGTAAATAAATGTGTGAGATTTTTGCGCTGCCAAAATGGAATTGAGCATAACAGAAATATCACCACTGGTAGGATTTTTCATGCCGACAGGGACGGCTATACCGGAAGAAGTGAGCCGATGCTCCTGATTTTCCACACTTCTGGCACCGACAGCAACATAGGCAAGGAGATCGGATAAATAGCGGTAGTTATCAGGATACAGCATTTCGTCAGCGGTAGACAGGCCGGTGTTGGCAAGAACATTGGTATGCAGGCGGCGAATGGCGATCACACCTTCCAGCATATCCTCTTTTTGTTCAGGATCAGGCTGGTGAAGAAGTCCCTTATAGCCTTCTCCGGTAGTACGGGGCTTGTTGGTATAGACCCGGGGGATAAGCAAAAGTTTATCCGAAACCTTTTCCTGGAGTGTCGCAAGCCGCTCGCAATAATCCAGAACAGCATCTTCACGGTCAGCAGAACATGGGCCGATGATCAGAACCAGTTTATTGCTTTTTCCTGTGAAAATATCTGCAATTTCCAGATCCCGGGCTTCCTTGATTTTGGAAAGGGAAGCAGTTAGCGGATACTGTTCTTTGATTTCCTTGGGAACAGGAAGTTTCCTGTTAAAATGCATATTCTTCATGGGAATAAACCTTTCTTTTTACGATAGATAAACTGTAACACGGAAAAAGAAGAAATGCAATATAAAAGAAAATAAACTTTTTGTTGTAATTTTAAAAATCTATGATACACTCAAATTATCAGAAAAGGAGGGATCTGGATGAAATTAAAACAGCAATATAAAGATGGAAACATTGTTTTGGTCATTGAAACAGCAGAAGGGAATATAGATGTGGCAGCTGAAGCTAAATTGCGGGGAATTACAGCGCCTTCTACTATGCTGGAAGCCATTCTTATGGGCGAAGCAGGGATGGCACTGCTTAAAGAATTGTCTGAGAATGCAAAGTGTTTCGCTGATGGTGTGCCTGCTCCTGCAGTGACAGGCTGTGATAAGATCCTGTGTATCGGATTGAACTATCGCCGTCATGCAAAGGAATGCAATCTGCCCCTGCCTCCGGCTCCTGTTTTGTTTAATAAATTCTCCAATGCACTGGCAGCAGATCAGGAATCTATATATCTGGACCCCACCTACTTGGAATATGACTATGAGGCGGAATTGGTTGCAGTTATCGGAAAGCCGGCAAGAAATGTCAGTAAAGATAATGCACTGGATTATGTTTTTGGCTATACCTGCGGCAATGACCTGTCCACCAGAGATCTGCAGTTTGCCCGCAGCAATCAGTGGCTTCTCTCCAAAACCTTTGATGGATTTGCACCTATTGGCCCCTGCGTAGTCACTGCAGATACAATTAATCCCAACAATTTAGCAATTTCCTCCGTGGTAAACGGAGAAATGCGGCAAAATTCCAGAACCTCGGATATGATTTTTTCCGTCGCAGAGATCATTGCCGACCTGTCCAGACATTTTACCTTGCAGCCCGGTGATTTGATCTTTACAGGAACGCCTCAGGGTGTCATGCATGGTTATCCCAAGGATCAGAAAAACTGGCTGAAGCCCGGAGACTGTGTGCAGGTTACCATAGAAGGCATTGGTACGTTACATAACACATTTCGCTAACTGGAGGGATTACGTATGGTAGAACCGAAAAAGAAGTATTATGAGAAGCGCGCCCAGCTACTGGTGAAAAATCTTCACAGCCGTCATTTTGATGCATATTATTGTGAGACTGCGCAGCAGGCATTGGCAAAGGCTCTGGAATTGATTCCTGAGGGATCTACGGTCGGCTGGGGTGGTGCCATGTCGGCAGAACAGATTGGTCTCATCGATGCTCTGCGCGCAGGCAATTATGCTACCATCGACCGGGACAAGGCTCCTACGCCTGCAGAACGGGAAAAGGCTATGAAGCAGTGCCTGATGGCAGATGTGTTTGTTGCAGGCGCTAATGCTCTGAGTATTGACGGCCAGATGGTCAGCATCGACGGAAACGGAAACCGGGTTGCGGCCCTTGTATACGGCCCTGACAGCGTTGTGATCGTTGCAGGTATGAATAAGGTCGTAGATTCCCTGGAGGATGCAGTTCGTCGGGCAAGAACCGTGGCTGCTCCCAGCAATAAGCAGCGCTTTGCCTTGCAGACCCCCTGCGAGGTGACGGGTACCTGTGCAGACTGCAAGAGCGATGGCTGTATCTGCAACCAGATCCTCATTACCCGTAACTGTAAGCCTGCAGGACGGATCAAGTTTGTTATCGTAGGCGAGGAACTTGGCTTGTAATCACCAGAAGTCAGATTATGAAAAGAACCCTGCCCAGATTCATTGAAGCTGTGCAGGGTTTTTCTGGTGATCCTTTGATTGGGGGTGAACAGTATAGCGCCCCGACACCAAGATGGTGAGCTGAGGATCGATTGGTATAGGTCAACCTAACCGCCTTAGAAAAAAGTATTCCGCATATCCCTCTGCTTCGTTTTGATAATGTCCAACTACTTCGTAATTTAGCGACTCATAAAAATCTTTTCCCTGCCAACTGAAAGTATCCAGACGGATGGTATTTACACCCATAGCCTTAGCGCGCTTTTCCATCTCTTCAATGAGAAGCTTTCCGTATCCTTTTCGTCGATGTTTCTCATCTACAAACACAGTAGATACATAGAGAATCTTGAATGCAGTAATACATGCGTCTAACCCTGCGATAATTTTACCATCTTCTTCAATGCCTATCTGAATGATACCGTCCATCTTATATGTGATGAAACCTTCATCAAAGGTATTTAGCATTTCTTCTATATAGCCTACTTGTGCTTCTGTCAAATCTACAAGTCTCAAGTTTATTTGCCTCCGTAAACCTAAATTGTCATTATATATAATAACACAATCCCCTGCCCAAATAAAGCGGGCAGGGGATAAATATAGCTTTCCTTAGAATAATTATCTTTGGAAAACAACCTCAGTATTTTGATCAGGATTTCCGGCGAAGAAGCGTACCAGATTATTTACAGTGGTGGAAGCGATATTATCCAGAGCTTCTTTGGTTAGGAATGCCTGGTGAGAGGTGACAATGACATTGGGCATGGAGATCAGGCGCACAAGCTTATCGTCCTGAACGATATCACCGGAAAAGTCTTCGTAGAACAGGTCGCCTTCCTCCTCGTAAACATCCAGGCAGGCTGCACCGACCTTACCGGATTTGATTCCCTGAATGAGATCCTCCGTGTCTACAAGGCCGCCGCGGGACGTGTTGACAATGACGATGCCGTCCTTCATTTTGCCAATAGATTCGGCGTTGATCAGATGGTTGGTATCCTCTGTCAGAGGGCAGTGCAGGGAAATGATGTCAGATTGGGAAAACAATTCGTTCAGGTCTACATAGTCCAGCCCGGTTTCCGGATTGGGATACTTATCGTAAGCCAAAATCCTCATACCGAATCCACAGCAGATATCTGCAAAAACCCGTCCGATTTTACCTGTGCCGATAATACCCACAGTCTTTCCATAAAGGTCAAAGCCGGTAAGGCCCTGAAGACTGAAGTTAAATTCCCGGGTACGGTTATGGGCCTTATGGGTATGGCGGTTTACCGTCAGCAGGAGTGCCATGGCATGCTCCGCAACGGCGTGGGGAGAGTAGGCGGGCACACGGAATACCCGCAGCTTTCCCTGGCAGGCCTTGATATCCACATTATTGAAGCCTGCACATCGCAGTACAATGGCCTTTACACCTAATTCGTACAGCTTTTCAATCACGTCTGCGTTGACAACATCATTGACGAACACACATACTGCATCATATCCTGCGGCAAGGGAGACAGTATCTACAGTCAAATTGGATTCAAAGTACTTGATCTCAATTCCGGCAGGAATGGCATAGCGGTCAAATCCGGGAACATCGTAAGGCTTGGTGTCAAAAAATGCAAGTTTCATATTCATTCCTCCTTTTTGTATCGATAGTATTATACCGAAAAATGTACGATTTGTCAACCATATTTTATGCTGACAAATTTAAAAAATTCTTGCACAAAAATATGCAGTATGGTATAGTTGGATAAAACATAGGAGGTTGGGGCTGTGAGGAAATTAAAAGAATGGATCGATAAGCACTGGGACATTTTCAGCTATCTTATTTTTGGTGTATTAACAACAGTGGTAAACTACATTGTATATCTTCCGCTGCTGAATATTCTGCAGCTGTCTGCAGCATTGAGTAATGTGATTGCATGGGCAGCAGCAGTGGCCTTTGCCTATGTGACCAACAAACCCTTTGTATTTAAAAGCCATGACTGGTCATTGAGAACCGTTATTCCGGAACTGAGCAAGTTTGTCAGCTGCCGCGTCGCATCCGGTGCCATGGAAACGGTGATTATATTTGTGGCAGTGGATTTGCTGGGGTGGAACGGAAATATCTGGAAGCTGGTTACCAGTGTTTTGGTGGTCGTTTTAAATTATGTGTTCAGCAAGCTGATCGTATTTCGGAAAAAGCAATAATGCAGGCTATGTAAAGGAGCGGGAAACTGTGGATTTTCGGGAACTGGAAAAAATAGAAAATGAGAGCGAACGAGTAAACAGAACCTATGATTTATTCAACGAGGACAGCAGGCTCAACCATTCCAAAGCTGCACGGGTTGAATTTCTGACCACCGTTCACTATATAGAAAAATACTTGAAAGAGGGAGACAGGATACTCGATATCGGGGCAGGAGCAGGGGAATACAGCCTTTACTTTGCCCGTAAGGGTTATGAAGTATCGGCTCTCGAGCTTGCTGATGCCAATATTGCTGCCTTTCGCAAAAAGCTTACCCCCGAAGATAGGATTGACCTGGTTCAAGGCAATGCCCTTGACCTGTCCCACTATGCGGATAAATCGTTTGATATCGTGCTTCTTCTTGGGCCGCTTTATCATTTGAAAAAGGATGCGGACAAACAGCAGTGCATCAGCGAAGCCAAGCGTGTCTGTAAAGACGGGGGCAAGATCTTCTTTGCATTTATCTCCAATGACTTTGTTTTTCTCACCGAACTCGAATATGACGTGAGTTACTTTTCGCGCGGCGATTATGATAAGGACACATTCAAACTCAACGACTTCCCGTTTGTGTTCCACACATTTGATGCTGCAAGAAAACTGCTGGCTGACGGTGGCGTAAACGTATTGCATGAGGTAGCATCCGACGGTGCAAGTGAGTTGTTGGCAGAGAAGATCAATGCCATGACGGATGCAGACTATGGCCAGTATCTTCGCTATCACTTCTATATCTGTGAAAAGCCGGAGCTTCTGGGGATGACCAATCACTTGCTGTTTGTAGGCAGAAAATGATGGCTTGATTTCAGAAAACCGCCGTATGGAAAGACCCATACGGCGGTTTTGTTATGCGTCGGAGGAATGTGTTAACAGTTCCAGAAGATACTCGATGGCTTCCTGGTAGCCATCCAGTCCATGCCCTTTGATGGTTTTGCAACAGGCCCTTCCGGCGTAAGAGATTTGCCGGAACGGTTCTCTGGCATCCACATCTGAGATGTGGACTTCTACCGCGGGAATGGAAACGGCTTTCAGGGCATCCAGAATTGCTACGGAGGTGTGGGTATAAGCGGCCGGGTTGATAACGATGCCGTCCACCTTGCCGTAAGCCCACTGGATCTTATCGACAAGGTCGCCTTCGTGGTTGCTTTGATACTGCTCAATTTCGATTTGCAGCTCCTTTGCGGCTGCCTCCAATCGTGCCAGCAGGTCCGCAAAGCTGCTTTTTCCGTAAATGCCCGGTTCCCGAATGCCCAGCATATTCAGGTTAGGGCCATTGATGACCAGGATTTTCATATCATGCCTCCAGTTCTTCCAGAATGCGGCGAACGGTTTCCTCAGGTGAGGTGTGGTTCTCCAGAATTATATCCGCAAAGGCTTCATACAACGGCTTCCGTGCACCGTAAAGAGCTTCCAGCGTATTGTTCTGGGAGAGGGGACGCCCATCTGTGGGCAGCAGATTAAGATCCCGTTTCAGCCAGATGATGCGGCTGTTTTGGTGAAGAAGGGGATAGTTACGATCTCGGGTGATACAGCCGCCCCCGGTGGAAATAATGAGACAGGATTGCTTACCCAATTCCTCGAGGACTCTGGTTTCCCACTGGCGGAAGGCGTCTTCTCCATCCTGCGCGAATATATCCGGAATGGATTTGCCTGCCAACGCTTCCACCAGCTTGTCTGCATCTGTAAATTTGCGGCCTGTTTTTTCGGAGAGAAGTGCACCAATAGTACTTTTTCCGCATCCGGGCATGCCGATCAGAACAATGTTTTGCATTTGCGCGGATAATGTATTGAATACTGTTTCAATGATGCTATCGTCCAGGGACCTGCCACCGAAATACTCAGCGGCTTCCTTGGCCTGTGCCACAAGCATCCAAAGTCCGTTTTCATAAGGCAGTCCCAATGCTTCCGCATCCAATAAAAGCTGCGTTCTGGCAGGATTGTAGATCATATCCAGAACCCCTTCCAGACATGGAAAATCTCTCAGATTCAGAGGAGCAGTCCCGGTATGAGGGTACATTCCTACGGGCGTGGTATTTACAATGACAGAGGCATCGTAGTGCCGGTGGAGGTTGGTGTAGTTGTCAGGACCGGAGCGGGATATGATGACAACATTAGCATGCATATCCTCCAGAACCTTGACCGCCGTATTGGAAGCACCGCCACTTCCTAAGACCAGTACTTTTTTACCGGAAACGTCAATACCGCTTCTTTTGAGCATGGAGGAAAAGCCAAAGTAATCGGTGTTATGTCCGAAAAGCCTGCCGTCCTCTCTGCGGACAATGGTGTTGACAGCCTCCATCCGAACAGCCATAGGAGAAAGTTCGTCCAGAAAAGGAATGACGTCTTTTTTATAGGGTATGGTAACATTGATTCCGGAGAAATCTCCGTGAAGGACAAAGTCTCCAACCTCCTCCGGCTCCTTTTCAAAGAGGTCATAGCAATAGTTTCCCATCAGACTGTGAATCTGGGGAGAGTAGCTGTGTCCCAGTTTTCTGCCCAGCAATCCGCATTTCATGAAACCACCTCGGTATAGCTGCCAAGATATTTGAATTCTTCACAAAGATCATCCAGTTCGCACATCAATTGAATATATTCTTCAGAGTAAATCGATGTTTCCAGATCAAAGTAGAACATGAATTCAAACTCGCGATCGGGGATGGGACGGGATTCCAGCTTTGTGACATTGATTCCCAGGGTGTAAAGCCGTGCGAGGACTTTGTACAGGGCACCGGGCTTATGGGGAAGGATCATCATAATACTGGTTCTATCGGAACCAGGATAGATCTCCAGATTTTTACTGATACAGATAAAACGTGTTCGATTATTCCCCTTATCCTGCACCGAAGAAGCCAGACAGCTAAGACCATACAGTTCTGCGCAGAAACGGCTGGAGAGTGCAGCAACGTCTTTTTGACCGGATTTTGCTACCATTTCCGAAGCAAGGGCTGTATTGGCAACGGGAATCACGTTCACACCGGGAAGAGATTGCAGGAAGTCTCCGCACTGGTTGATGGCCTGCTCATGGGAATAAATGGTTTTGATGTCGGACAGGGACGTGCCCGGATTTACCAGTAGGTTATGATCGACTTTTAAACGGAAGGTACGCACGATGGAAAAATTATGCCGAATCATCAAATCGTAAACCTTTGTGACAGAACCGGCTGTAGAGTTCTCGATGGGAAGAATTCCATACTGGCACATACCTTGTTCAATAGCGGTAAAGACCGCTTCGAAGTTTTTGAAGTACATAATAAAGGGGCTTTTAAAAATCTTCTCACATGCGATTTGAGAATAAGCACCCTCGACACCCTGACAGGCGACAATGGGGGTCTGGGGAAACAGTTTTGGTGTGTGTTCTATGGAGTGGGAGATTTCCCGGTAAA
>ERZ1032001.8-NODE-8-length-48392-cov-8.354408_pt1 | contig 48392 bp, 43 predicted proteins | sample MGYA00517102_ERZ1032001 | MGnify/ENA primary metagenome ERZ1032001 (study PRJEB33719, sample SAMN04261291) | wastewater metagenome | biome: rural village; feature: human; material: feces | host: Homo sapiens | place: El Salvador | collected 2013-01-07 ... | reverse complement strand
CGTACATCTCACGGCGCTCGGAGTGGCCGATGATGACGTACTTGCAGCCTGCGTCGGTCAGCATAGCGGTGGACAGCTCGCCGGTGTAGGCGCCGCTGGCCTTGGCGTTGCAGTTCTCAGCGCCGATGCCCACGCGGGTCTCACGCATAGCGCGGACAGCAGCGGGGATGCAGACAGCGGGGACGCACAGAGCGACATCGCACCAGCGGCCCTTGGGCATGATGGCCTTCAGCTGGGTCATAAACTCCTTGGTCTCGGAGGGAGTCTTGTTCATCTTCCAGTTGCCGGCAATAACGGTCTTACGATACTTTCTATTCATTTTTTTCCTTTTCTCCTTTATTGCAACATCAGAAGCTGGGGTGAGCTTCGATGTGAATTGACAAAGTTATGTAGGGGAGGGTCAAAGACCCTCCCTGCGGACAATCTGTAAAAATTACTTATCCTGCAGGCAGGCGATGCCGGGCAGCTCCAGGCCTTCCAGGAACTCCAGGGAAGCGCCGCCGCCGGTGGAGATGTGGGTGATCTTGTCAGCAAAGCCCAGCTGCTCGCAGGCTGCTGCGCTGTCGCCGCCGCCAACGATGGTGATGGCATCGGAATCAGCCAGAGCCTGAGCCATGGCGATGGTGCCCTTAGCCAGAGTGGGGTTCTCGAAGACACCCATGGGGCCGTTCCAGACAACGGTCTTGGCATTCTTCACGGCGTCAGCGAAGATGGCAGCGGTCTGCTCACCGATATCCAGGCCTTCCTTGGTGTCGGGAATGGCATCCACAGCCACGGTCTCGACCTCCACGGGGCCGTCAATGGGAGAGGGGAAGGAATCAGCGACCACAACGTCAACGGGCAGCAGCAGGTTGACACCGTTGGCCTCAGCCTTGGCCATCATTTCCTTGCAGTAGTCGATCTTGCTCTCGTCCAGCAGGGACTTGCCGACAGTGTAGCCCTTGGCAGCTGCGAAGGTGTAAGCCATACCGCCGCCGATGATCAGGGTGTCTACCTTCTCCAGCAGGTTGTTGATAACGTTCAGCTTGTCAGCGACCTTAGCACCGCCCAGAATGGCGACGAAGGGACGCTCGGGGTTAGCCAGAGCCTTGCCCATGATGGAGACTTCCTTCTCCACCAGGTAGCCGCAGACAGCGGGCAGATAGTCAGCCACGCCGGCGGTGGAAGAGTGAGCGCGGTGTGCGGTGCCGAAGGCATCGTTGACGAAAACATCAGCCAGATCGGCCAGAGCCTTGCTCAGCTCGGGATCGTTCTTGGTTTCGCCCTTGATGTAACGGGTGTTCTCCAGCAGCATGACCTGGCCTTCCTGCAGGGCAGCGGCCTTAGCCTTGGCATCCTCACCGGCAACGTCAGCAGCCATGATGACTTCCTGACCCAGCAGCTCGGACAGACGGTCAGCGACGATCTTCAGGGACAGCTCGGGTTTCCACTCACCCTTGGGCTTGCCCATGTGGGAGCACAGGATGACCTTTGCCTTGTTGGCGACCAGGTACTGGATGGTGGGCAGGGCGGCAACAATACGCTTGTCGGAAGTGATCTTGCCAGCCTTGGTGGGAACGTTGAAGTCGCAGCGGCACAAAACGCGCTTGCCGGCTACTTCGATATCCTCGATGGACTTTTTGTTGTAATTCATAGTAAATCCTCCAATTTAAATAAAATGGGAATCAAATCTTCATTTTGCCAAAATCCTGTAAGCCGGGAAAGGAAATCTGCCGCAGGGCTTCGTACACGGTGATGGCTGCCGCATTGCTCAGGTTCAGGCTCCGGGCATCGGCTTTCATGGGGATACGGATGCACTCGTCAAAATGCTCCGCCAGAAAATCCTCGGGAAGGCCTCTGGTTTCTTTGCCGAAGAAGAGATAGCAGCCGTCGTGAAATTCTGCTTCCACATAGCACCGGGGTGCTTTTGTGGACAGACACCACATTTCGCTGACCTCATTTCGTGCAAAGAAGTCTTCCAGATTATCATAGTCCAGAACCTCTACCATATGCCAGTAATCCAGGCCGGCCCGGCGGACCGCCTTCTCGGAGATATCAAATCCCAGAGGACGGATCAGGTGAAGCCGGCAGCCGGTGGCTGCGCAGGTGCGGGCGATATTGCCGCAGTTCTGGGGAATTTCAGGTTCCACCAGTACAATATTCAGCAAATCAATCACCTCAGTACAAAGACGCTGCGGATAGGCTTCCGCTACCCGCTTAATGCCTATTGTATGCCAAATGCAATGTAAAATCAATTGGGAAAATCGTTTTTTTGGAACTTTTTTATACTATTCACATAAAAAACAATGTGGGAGACAGAAATTTGTGGAAATTGCTCCCAAATGGATTATTGACAAGCAGAAACCCGGGAAAAACAGATAGATAAGCGGGAAATAAGAAGAATTGGGGGAGGTTTTTTGGAAAAACCTCCCCCAATGAAGAGCAATGTCATCGAGTTAAAATTTTGTATCCGGATGTCAGCCCACGGCAGTGACCAGCTCTCCGTCGTTGTAGAAGAAGGTGCTGCCGGTGTCGGTAAGGACCTGTCCGTTGGAAAGGGTGACGTTCAGCATCAGAATGACCTGCTGGTCATTTTCCAGTTCGGGAATTTCAAATTCCAGTTCGGGCAGCGCCTGGGTATGCAGTCCGGCTTCCCCGGCGGGAAGGTTCAGGAAATCCATGGAAGCGATCACCTCGGCGTTGTGGGTCAGGACCAGCTCCGCTTTGGAAACGGTGATGGCTTCGTCCTCATTGGTGATCCGGGGCAGCTGGATCTGGAGATTGCCGGAGGTGATGGTCAGCTTGCCGTTTTTAAATTCAGAGGATTCCACCACCACATGGCAGTAGCTTTCCAGAGAAGATGCCAGGTTTACATAAATTTCGTCTGCCGCAAGGGGAATGGTGGCGGTATTGCCGCCCTCTTCCGCCATACGGACCTCGTAGGTCAGACCGTCAGCGGCGTTCAGCTCCACAGAAGCGGTCCAGACATTGCCGTCCCAAACACAGGGCTCGTTAGCCACTTCTTCTTCCCCCAGCAGAACAACGAAGGAAGCGGTGCGGCCTTCGGCATAACCCCAGGAGGTGGCACGCAGATGGATGGTTGCGCCGTTGGGGCTGGACCAGGTGGAAGCGGAGAGGGAATAGTCCTGAATCCCCAGGGGAGGGACTTCGCCGTAGGGAACGGTCTCTTCCACGGGGGCGGCAGGCTTCTCAGGCTCTGCCTTGCTGCCGCAGCCGCTGAGCACCAGGGCGAAGACAGAAAGCAGCACGATGCAGAGAATCAGATTCTTTTTCATATGGGGTCCTCCTTGATGTGATGGATGGTCATGGGTGTACTTGGGTTTACAGCGACCTATGCCTTCCCCTTTGGGGAAGGTGGCTGAGCGAAGCGAGGCCGGAAGAGGGCGGTACCATTTCGCCTTGGCGATTGCGGCATCGGCACAATGTTGCTGCACCTCTCCCGCCCCCTACGGGGGCACCCTCCCCAAAGGGGAGGGCATTTGCTGCCATTATACCGAATTTTCTGGTTGGTTGCAACTGAGTTTACAATAATTTAAAGAACGGCCTTCTGTCTGCGCCATTTTTTCCATTTGGCGACCATGGTCATGGTCACCACGGAGCAGGCGGTGAGCAGGAGGAAGTATACGGTATTTTTCTGCCACAGGGGAGCGGGGGTTCCGGCGTTTTCCAGAGGGATGTAGACCCGGGCCAGCAGGAACCGGGAAATCAGGGCGTGGTTCATGTAGACCGCCAGAGAAAGCTCGCCGCTGAACCGGAAGATCCGGTGGTTAAACAGCCGGTTGATCCAGGAAGTTTCCTCCCAGAAGCCCCACAGCAAAATAACGGTGGTGACGAGGAAGATATTCCGGTACTCGGCATAGACAAAGATGGAAACCAGCGCATACAAAACCGCCAGATTGAAGGCAAGACGGTGCTTCACCAGCGCTTTATAATAAGGTAAGGTGGTAAAATAATAAGCCAGCACACCGATGCACATGGGACCAAAGGCCCGCAGCAAGGGGATGAAGAAAAGTCCGTAATTTCCCCAGATATCCACGCCGGTGCTGAGCAAGGAGAGGATCATCAGAATGGCGGCGGGGAACAGCAGCGTCCGGGAAAGCTTTTCGTTGTGGCACAGCAGACCGTAGACGAAGTAGCCAGCGATCAGCAGCGCGGAGATCTGCCACAGGGGATAGTTCAGGGGATCGTACCAGGTGTGGGAGGTATGGAGCAAAGTCAGCTCCGGGATCAGCTCATAAAGCCGCAGGAAGATGTCCGCCAAAGCTTCCCAGCTGGGGTCCTTCACCAGATACACCAGCGCCCGGGCCAGATTGTAGCCGAAGAGCATCACGAGGGACAAAAGGTAGTGGGGATACAGGGATTTGATATGGTCCAGAGTGTAGTCCCACTGGTCATATCCTTCCCGCCCGTGGGACCGGGCATAATACTTCCGGGCCAGAAAGAAGCCGGAAATGAGAAAGAAAATCTGCACCGCCGCCGTAGGACCGGGAGAAATGGTGGTGCCGTAATGGAAAAAGGCAATGACATAGGCAAAGACCAGCTTGAAAAGGTCAATGGAGTAGATTCGTTTCATGGCAGATACCTCAAAACCATAAGATAGGAATAGTTTAGGGGATTTTGGGAAGATTGTCAATAAAAACCGGCGCACCCCCCCTGGGAGGTGCGCCTTGTGCGCGTTATTTCTGCCCCTCCCAGAAGGGTTCGGGCTTGTCGCAGCGTTCGCAGTTGCCGCCGCAGTTTCTGGGTTTGAACTGCAGCTCCTGGCTTTTGACGCTGACGGTGGTGCAGGCGGGGATGGAGTGGGTAATGAAGACGTTGGAACCGATAACGCTGTCCCGGCCGATGACGGTACCGCCGCCCAGAATGGAAGCACCGGCGTAGATGGTAACGTTGTCTTCAATGGTGGGATGACGCTTCTTGCCCCGGAGGCTCTGGCCGCCCCGGGTGGTGAGGGCGCCCAGGGTAACGCCCTGATAAATTTTCACATGGTCACCGATGACAGTGGTCTCACCAATGACGATGCCGGTGCCGTGGTCGATGAAGAAGTACTTGCCCACAGTGGCACCGGGGTTGATGTCGATGCCGGTGATGGAATGGGCGTGCTCCGTCATGATTCTCGGCAGCATGGGCACACCCAAATCGTAGAGCACATGGGCCAGACGGTAGACAGTGATGGCAAAGAGGCCGGGGTAGCAGAAGATGATCTCATCCACGCTGAAGGCGGCGGGGTCGCCCTCGAAAAAGGCTTCCACATCGGTCTGGGCCACGGCCCGAACGGCGGGGATGGAGCGGAAAAATTCCAGACTCACTTCCTGGGCCTTTTCCTTGGCTGCGGTTTCTTCCATGGTACCCCTGAAAATCAGGGTCAGCTGCTTGTTGAGGTTGTACATCACATCCTCAATGAGCATGGACAGGTTGTGGCGGGCGTTATAGATGCGGTAGGTCTTCTCCTTGGTGGCACCGGGGTAGACGATGCGCAGGAGCTTGCCGATCATGTCGATGATGATTTCCTTGTCGGGATGGCAGGTGGTGTCCAGCTTGTCGATGGACCGCCCGTGGCGGTAATCTTCCAGAATGCTGTCCACAATGCCTTCAATCTGTGCTTCAATGGGAGTCATTTCCATTCCCTCCTTAAATTTACGTACCAGTTTAACATATGGATTTGTCAAAGTCAATTGACAGGGGGTGAATGGAGGGGTATAATTTCATCTATTCAATCATTGAATGGCAGCAAAAATGCATGTCATTGCGAGGAGCGAAGCGACGTGGCAATCTCCTCCAAGGGTCCGTGCAGGACTGTTAACGATAACAGCCGGAAACCTGCAGGGGATTGCCACGTCGAGCTATTGCCCTCCTCGCAATGACAGATAACTTTTTGGAGGTATTTCTTATGTCCAACATTTACACATCTGTTTCCCAGCTCATTGGCCGCACGCCCTTGCTGGAGATTTGCAATATTGAAAAGAAGGACGGCCTGAAGGCCCGGGTTCTGGTGAAGCTGGAAGGCTGCAACCCTGCAGGCTCTGCCAAGGACCGGGTGGCCCTGTCCATGATCGACGATGCGGAAGCAAAGGGCATCCTGAAGCCCGGCAGCGTCATCATCGAGCCCACCTCCGGCAATACCGGCATCGGCCTTTGCAGCGTGGCGGCAGCCCGGGGCTACAAGTGCATCATCGTCATGCCGGACTCCATGAGCATGGAGCGCCGCCTGCTGATGACGGCCTTCGGCGGCGAGCTGGTGCTGACCCCCGGCGCGCTGGGCATGAGCGGCGCCATCGCCAAGGCGGAGGAACTGGCAAAGGAGAACCCCGGCAGCTTTATTGCAGGCCAGTTTGAAAATCCTGCCAATCCCGAAGCCCACTACCGCACCACCGGTCCGGAAATCTGGGCGGATACTGACGGAAAGGTGGATATTTTCGTGGCGGGCATCGGCACCGGCGGCACCATCACCGGCACCGGCCGGTATCTGAAAGAGAAGAATCCCAATGTGGAGATCGTGGGCATGGAGCCTGCGGATTCTCCCTTGCTGACCAAGGGCGTGGCAGGTCCCCACGGCATTCAGGGCATTGGTGCCAACTTTGTGCCCGACATTCTGGACCGCAGCATTCTGGACCGGGTGGTAACAGTCACCACAGAACAGGCTTACACCGCAGGCCGCCGTCTGGGTGCGGAAGAGGGCATCCTGGCCGGCATCAGCGCCGGCGGCGCACTCCACACTGCCCTGGAGCTGGCAAAGCTGCCGGAAAATGAAGGCAAGACCATCGTGGCCCTCCTGCCGGACTCCGGTGAACGGTATCTGACGACCCCTATGTATCAGAGATAACCATACGAAACATCCTGTCATTGCGAGCCAGTGCGCACACTGGCGTGGCAATCTCCCTGAATTATTGAACAGGTTCACTCGGATTGTACTTCTATTTAGGGGATTGCCACGTCGGCCCGTTGGGCCTCCTCGCAATGACATCTTAATGCAAACAGGGCGGGACCAATCGGTCCCGCCCTGTTCAGACTGTCAAAAAAGCTTCGCAGAATTTGCCGCGCAAGCGGCAAACCCATCCAAATCGTTTTCGGCCGCGGCGTGTACGTGGACGAAAACACCGCTCAGGCTGCAAGTGTGGAATTTGTTCGTCTTTGACGAACAAATTATGCGCGCAGCAGACTGCAAAAAGACTGTCGGAAAGCCCCGAAGGGGATTTTCGACAAGCTGAGGGCGGGACCAATCGGTCCCGCCCTGTTGGCTTGTATGGAATTGTCTTACCCCTCTTTTGCGAAATGCTCTTTGGTGAGCTTCAGCAGGGCGGGGGTCAGCAGGAAGACGGCGATGAGGTTGGGCACAGTCATGAAGCCGTTGAAGGTATCGCTGATGCCCCAGATCAGGCCCAGGTCCACGGTGGCGCCAACGATGGACACCAGAGAGTAGGCGATGTTGAAGGGAAGCAGGATCTTGCTGCCCAGCAGGAACTCGGCACAGCGGGCACCGTAGAGACCCCAGCCGATGATGGTGGAGAAAGCGAAGCAGCACATAGCCACAGCGGTGAAGATGGATACCCAGTTGCCGTAGACACTGGTGAAGCCGGAGATGGTCAGCTCCGCACCGGCAGCCTGTCCGTAGGGGATGTTCACGCCGCTGAGCAGCACGATCAGTGCAGTCATGGTGCAGATGACGATGGTGTCCATGAAGACCTCGAAGATGCCGAACATACCCTGCTTTACGGGCTTTTGGGTATCGGCGCAGGCGTGGGCGATGGAGCCGGTGCCGAGGCCTGCCTCATTGGAGAAAATACCCCGGGACACGCCCTTCTGCATACTGATGAAGAAGCTGCCCACCACGCCGCCGGTAACGGCTGCGGGCTGGAAGGCACCCTGGAAGATGGCGGTGAAAACGTCACCGAGACGGTCGATACGCAGTACGATCAGGCCCACACCCAGTACGATGTACAGCAGAGCCATCAGGGGCACCAGCTTCTCGGAAACACGGCCGATGCGCTTGACACCGCCGATGAGGATCAGGGCCACGATGATGCAGATGAAGATGCCGATGATCAGATTGCTGCCGGCGGTGCTGTCGGGGGTCAGCAGGTGGTAGTTGATCAGAGCGGTGTTGACGGCAGCGGTGATGGTGTTGACCTGGGTGGCGTTGCCGGTGCCGAAGACGGCGCAGACACCGAAGAAGGCGTACAGATAAGCCAGCCACATCCACTTTTTGCCCAGACCGTTCTTGATGTAGTACATGGGACCGCCCACATAGTCACCCTTGACATTGCGCTCCCGGAAATGGACCGCCAGAGTCACTTCCGCGAACTTGGTGCACATGCCAAGCAAGGCGGAAATCCACATCCAGAACACGGCACCGGGACCGCCGATGGCGATGGCACCTGCCACACCGGCGATGTTGCCGGTACCCACGGTGGCGGCAAGGGCGGTGCAGACTGCCTGGAAGGGGGTAATGGCGCCCTCCGAGGCTTCCCGTTTCTTGAAGATACGGCCGATGGTGCATTTCAGGGAATAGCCGAACTTGCGGATCTGCAGAAATCCGGTGCGCAGGCTCAGATACAAGCCCACACCGATGATGCAGACCATAGCCGGCACGCCCCAGATGAAGTTGTTTAATACGGTATTCACCGAAGTGATGATTTCTAACATAAAATCCCTCCTGACGCCCAATTATAACGATTAAGTGGCTGCCAGTCAATGGTTAATGCGAAAAAAATCCGCCGTTTCCGGACAAAAATTGTTCCAAGGAGGACAAAAGAGGAGAGAAGCGCCCCGCTTACCGGCTGAAACGGTAAGCGGGGCGCTGGTGTGAAAGCTTATTCCCGCCAGAGGGCCTTCAGTTCGTCCATGGCGCTTTGCAGAGCAGGGGGCAGGGGCGTATCGGGCTGGAAGTGCTTGCGCTTCCAGTCGTTGTCACCCTGGATCCGGGTCAGAAGATGGATTCGAAGGTCCTGTTCAGAGGGATTTTTTATGGATTTTGTGTTTTCCAGACGGATGGTAACGGGCTCGGAGGACAGTTCCACAAAAATCCGGGGATGGCGGTAATGGGCGGCGGGGCCGCCGTCAATGGAAACCTCGGATTCTTCGATATCCCGGAAGCACAGGATCAGCTGACGGGGACCGGCAAAGAGACCGTGGTCCCCGGTGTCGGGCCGGATGGTCAGGGTCAGGCCGGTATCCCGTTCTTCCATGGTGAAGCGGGTGGTGCTGCATTTGCCTTCCTGATAAGCCAGCGTCTCGCCGTCATCTTCGTAGAGAGAATAGCTGCCATTGCCCCGCCAGAGGCTTACCTCCATCGGCTGGGCCAGAGACAGGTCGTTGGTCTCTGCGTTGCGGTACATGGGGACGATGGCACCGGCAGGGGCCAGAACGGGAATGGCATCCAGATCCCGGTGCATGGTGACCCACTGACCGCCCTGATAGATGCGGCCGTTGAAAATATCCGTCCAGCGGCCTTCCGGCAGCCAAACCTTAACGGCGGACAGATTCAGCTTTTTGTCCATGGGCTGTGTAATGGGACACACCAGCAGCTGACTGCCGAAGAGATACTGGTCCTTGGCCTCGTAGGCTTCGTCGCAGTCATAGACATAGTACATGGGCATGCACAGGGGGGTGCCTTCGGTATGGGTCTGGTAATTGGCGGAATACAGGAAGGGGATCAGCTTATGCCGCAGCCGCAGGAACCGCTCTGCCAGCTGTTCCACAGCCCAGCTGCGCTGCCAGGGCTCCTTGCCCATGAAATCGGAGTTGGAGGAATGGAGCCGGTTGACCGGGCTGAAGACACCGAACTGGAGCCAGCGCAGATACAGCTCGTCATCCTGAATGCCCTTCATGTGACCGCCAATGTCGTGGCTCCACCAGGTGTAGCCTGCGTTGGCGGCGTTGCTGGTGAAATAGGGCTGGAACTGGAGGCTCTTCCAGGTGCAGATGGTGTCACCGGAGAAGCCCAGGGGATACCGGTGGCTGCCAAGGCCTGCATACCGGGACAGGATCAGAGACCGTTTTTCCTCCCGGGCGGAATCCAGCGTATGGTAGTGGTTCAGTGCCCACAGGGGATCCAGTCCGGGGATGTTGGTGTTCTTGCCCTGCTGCCAGTCCAGCCACCAGAAGTCCACGCCCTCGTCTTCCAAAGGATGGTGCGCTTCGTCGAAATAGGCTTCCAGGAATTTGGTGTCGGTCACATCGAAGGGGATCAGCTCTTTGGATTCCGGGTCCCTGCCAAGACGGCGGCAGGCAGCTTCGTAGCAGTCTTCAAAGAAGCGGATGCCCTGAGAGGGATGGACGTTCAGGGTGATGTGGAAGTGATGGTCATGGAGCCAGGTCAGCAGCTCTCTGTGGTCCGGGAACAGCTCCGTATTCCAGGTGTAGCCTGTCCAGCCCGGCATCATCATATTGTAGAGCACTTCTTCTTTGCACTTGGGCTTAAGAGGAGCGGCTTCCTTGCCGAAGCGGTCCAGCACATCAGTCCAGTGCCAGTCCATATCGATGGTGGCTACGGTAATGGGGATTTTCCGGTCCATAAACTGCTGCATCAGGCTGCGGTATTCCTCCTGGGTGTAGGCACGGTAACGGCTCCACCAGTTGCCCAGAGCAAATTTGGGGATCAGAGGCACGGGGCCGGTGAGGCGGAAGAAGTCCTTCAGCTGGCGGCGGTAATCGTGACCGTAGGCGAAGTAGTACAGATCCCGGCACTTGGGACGGGGCAGGATGCGGTCCTGCACCAGCAGCAGACTTTTGCTGTCATCCATGACACTGACACCGCTGCGGGAAACGATGCCTTTTTCCAGCTTGATGGCGCCGTTGGCCATGTCCAGGGTCCGGGCGGTGCCCAGCAGATTCCCGGAGGTAAAATCCGTGACGGCAGTGCCGTCAGACAGGGTCACCTGGGTGACAGTGCCCTTGGCAAGATCAATATGGAAAGCAACTTCGTCAGTAGCAATGATACACGCGGTTTCATTCTCCTCCAAACGGTAGGAAACGCAGCCCAGTGCCCGGTTCCAGACGGTCTGAGTAGGAAGGTCGGTAAAATGCCTGCTCTCCAGCCGAAGCAGACAGGGCGTCAGCAGGGAAATGCGGACTTTGGCGGTCCGCAATACCACCGTATCCGGCCGGGGGTTCGCGGGGAAGGCAAAACGGTTCATAAAAGGCACATCCTTTCATCTTACTTTGCTTACAGCATACCCCACTGGCGGCACAATTGCAAGGGCAGAGAACGTCCGGCTCCCGGTTTTTCTGCCGTTCCGGGGGATTCCTTGCCGGTGCTTTGATCCGAAATGGAAAAATTGTGCGCATTAACCAAATATTAGAAATGAAACTGGTGATCTTAACGAAAAAATTTCCGTTTAAAGGAAATGATTTGTTGTATATTAGACTTGAAATTTCCGCTGGAAAGGAGTATGATTTGCCTGCTATGAACGATGTTTCCGGCAACTATTTTATATATCAAAGAAGGCTGTTATTGTGGAAATTTATCTCATTTGTCTGGCCTGTTCCCTCATTGGCGGACTGATGCTGTCCAGATTGACAAAGCTTTTGAATCTGCCTGCGGTTACTGCCTATCTGGTGGCGGGACTTTTGCTGGGACCCTTTGCACTGGGCCGGCTGAATATTCCTGGTCTGGGCTTCCAGACTCTGGAACAGGTGGAGATTCTGGGCATTGTGACCCAAACCGCTCTGGGCTTCATTGCTTTTACCATCGGTAATGAGTTCCGCCTGCACCAGCTGAAAGCGATGGGCAGCAGCGCCATTGTCATTGGTATTTTGCAGGCAGTCATCACCACTGTCGTGGTGGATATTGTTCTGATCGGGCTGCATTTCTGTTTTCCCGGTGTGATCTCCATCCCCTGTGCCATCACCTTGGGCGCCATCGCCTCGGCTACAGCTCCGGCAGCCACGCTGATGGTGGTCCGCCAGTATAAGGCAGACGGCCCTTTGACCCGGCTGCTGATGCTGGTGGTAGCCATTGATGATGCGGTAGGTCTGGTGCTGTTCAGCGTGTCCTTCGGCATTGCCACGGCTCTTTCCAGCGGTCAGGTCAGTGTGCTGGCTGTGGTGGTGGAGCCCATTCTGGAGATTCTGCTGTCCATCGGCCTGGGCAGCCTTATGGGCTGGCTGCTGAACTGGGTGGAGCAGTTCTTCCATTCCAGAAGCAAGCGTATGACCATCTCTGTGGCATTCGTGCTGCTGACGGTGGGACTGTCCAGTGTCACATTCGAACTGAACGGCATGCACTGCGGCTTCTCTCTGCTGTTGGTGTGCATGATGACCGGTACCATTTTCTGCAACATCTGCCCCACTTCGGAGGAGCTGATGGAGCGTGTGGACAACTGGGTCATGCCTCTGAACGTATTGTTCTTCGTCATCTCCGGCGCAGAACTGGATCTGCAGATTCTTGCCAATCCCGTGACCATTCTTGTGGGTGTGATCTATATCCTCGCCCGGTCCGCCGGCAAGTATTGCGGTGCGGCGGCCAGCTGCCGCCTGACCCGGCAGAGTAAGCTCATCAGTGACAATCTGGGCATTACCCTGCTGCCCCAGGCCGGTGTGGCACTGGGTATGGCACTGACGGCAGCCACCCTGCCAGACGGTGCCGTGGCCCGGAACGTAGTGCTGTTTGGGGTGCTGATCTATGAACTGGTAGGCCCTGCTCTGACCAAGCGCTCCCTGCTGGCAGCGGGCGAGATCAAGCCTGAGGGCCGCACCAGCGCCCGCCGCCATAACGCCCCCATCCAGAATGTCCCCAAAACGACGCAGAAACGCTTCCTTGCCCGTAAGCGGCACAGCGTTCCTCAGCCTGCAAAGAAATAAGCTGGCAGACAGCCCTTTTGCCGAAATGACAAAGGGGATCAGGCCGTCGAAAATCCCCTTTGGGGCTTTTCGACGGCTTTTTTGCAGTCTGCTGCGCGCATAATTTGTTCGTCGAAGACGAACAGATTCCACACTTGCAGCCTGAGCGGTGTTTTCGTCCACGTACACGCCGCGGCTGAAAACGATTTGGATGGGTTTTTCGCTTGCGCGGCAAATTCTGCGAAGCCTTTTTCAACAGTCAGAGCCCCTTTGCCGAAAGGACAAAGGGGCTGCTGTTATTGGAGGGAAAAAAGTCAAATCTTAACTTGTTGCATGTTGCATTATGTTGTATAATAGTTGCAAAGAATCTTTGCAACGAAAAGGAGGAGAGGCTATGCTGCGGGTTTTGCTGATCGTACCCTATCCGGAACTGGAAACACGGGTCATGGATATTTGGGAAAACCACTTCCGCTCCAATGGACTGGATGTGGACGTGATCTCCGCAACGGCGGAGGAGCTGACCAAGACCATCCATCTGGATGCCTACGATATTATCATCGGCCGGGGGCACACAGCCCAGCTGCTGAAGCAGATCAATGGTGCCTATTCCGTGGTGGACATTCCCATCACCGGCTATGATGTGCTGCGGGCCATCGAGGAGGCCCGGCGGTGCCATGCGGGAAAACGGATTGCCCTGTTTTTGTCTGCGGTGCGCAATCATGATGCCCAGGTCCTTAGTGATGTGTCAGGCCTGGATATTCGGATCTTTGTGGTGCAGGATATCTCCGAGATGGAGGCCACCATGGCCTATATTAAGGAAGAGGGCTATGATGTGGTGGTAGGCGGATACTCCGCACGGATCAGCGCCGAACGGATGGGGCTGCCTGCGGTGGTGATTCAGACCGGTGACGAGGCCATTATGCAGGCCTTTGCCGAGGCCCAGAATATGGTATCTTCGGTCAACAAAGAACGGGAGCGTGCCAAGCTGTACCAGACTGTGACCCAGGCATCCAAAGAGGGTATCATGTATGTGGATGTGTCCGGTATGGTGGAACTGGTGAACAAGCGGGGACTGCAGACCATTTCCTCGCCCTTAAACAGCATCTGCGGCAGTCATATCTCTCAGGCCTATCCCTGCCTGTACCCCCTTTACGAGCGGACAGTCAGCTGGAAGATCCCTATCTTAAATGAACTCATTGAGATCGATGGGAAAAAGATGACCTTTGATTTTGTTCCGGTGATGATGGGCAGCCGGATCACCGGTGTGGTCATCACCTTCCAGAGTGTCAGCAAAATCCAGCAGATGGAGACCCAAATCCGCAAGTGCCTCAGTGAAAAGGGCCTTGTGGCAAAATATACCTTCAATGATATTATCTATGAGAGCCGGATCATGGAACAGACCATTTCTCTGGCGAAAAAATACGCAGCCGTATCCTCCAACATCCTCATCGTAGGCGAGACCGGTACCGGCAAGGAGCTGCTGGCCCAGGGCATCCACAATATGAGCGAGCGGAACAAGAAGCCCTTTGTGGCTGTCAACTGTGCGGCCCTGCCGGAAAATCTGCTGGAAAGCGAGCTCTTTGGCTATGTGGAGGGTGCCTTCACCGGCAGCAAAAAGGGCGGAAAAGTGGGTCTGGTGGAGCTGGCTCACCAGGGAACGCTGTTTCTGGACGAAATTTCCGAGCTGCCCTATACCTTCCAGGGCGAGCTTCTGCGGGTGCTGCAGGAACGGCAGGTCCGCCGCATCGGCGACGAGCGGATTATCGACGTGGATGTGCGTATCATCGCGGCCACCAACCGGAATCTGAAAAAGCTGGTAGAGGACGGCAGCTTCCGCCGGGATCTGCTGTACCGCCTGGATATTTTGAAGATCTACCTGCCGCCCCTGTGCGACCGGGGGGATGACATTGTCCTGATCTTCCAGCATCTGCTGAAAAAATACAGCAGCCGCTTCGGCAAGGATGTGGGCGGCTGCACCGAGGGGGCCCGGCAGCGGCTGCGGGAGCATCCCTTTGAGGGAAATGTCCGGGAGCTGAGCAATCTGGCGGAGCGTCTGTGTGTCATGGTGGAAGGAAATGTCATCGATGAGGACCTGATGCTGCAGGCACTGTATCCCGAGGATGTGCGGGAACGGGAAAGAAAGGCTGCCGAAGCCACAAAAAACCGGGACCGGCAGAAAAGTGAGGCCGAGGAGATCACCGAAGCACTGCGTCTTTCCGGCGGAAAAAAGGCGGACGCGGCCCGAATGCTGAATATGGATCGAACCACATTGTGGAGGAAAATTAAACAATACGGGCTTAACGACTGAAGTTGGCACGGTTTTTGCTAATAAACTATAATGAACGCTTATTGGAAGAAACCCAAAGGAGGCAGAATTATGGAGAACGCAAAACGTATTTTAGGCTGCATCGCAGACGACTTCACCGGCGCATCGGATGCTGCCAGCTTTCTGCAGAAGGCTGGCCTGACGGTGGTGCTCCTCAGCGGCGTGCCCCGGTCCGACATGGTGCTGGAGGGCTATGATGCCCTGGTGGTGGCCCTGAAGACTCGCACCGAGCCGGTACAGGAGGCCGTGGAGCATTCCATGGAGGCCGTAAAGTGGCTGGAAAAGCAGGGAGCCACCCAGTATTATTTCAAATATTGTTCCACCTTTGACTCCACCAGAGAGGGTAACATCGGCCCCATTCTGGATGCTGCGCTGGAGTATTTTAATGAACCCTATACCATTCTGTGTCCCGCCCTGCCGGTGAACGGCCGCAAGGTGGTGGACGGACACCTCTATGTCAATGAGGTCCCCTTGCATGAAAGCCCCATGAAGGACCATCCTCTGACACCCATGTGGGACAGCCGGATCAAGAATCTGATGGAGGCTCAGAGCAAGTATTCCTGCTTCGAAATCGGCAGCGCAGCACTGGCAGGAGAGCGTCTGGAAGAGACTCTGGCAGATTGGCAGCAGAAAGCAAAGCGCTTCTACATCGTTCCTGATTACCAGACTGACAAGGACGGGGAAAACATTGCCCGTCACTTTGGCCGCTGCAAGGTCCTGTCCGGCGGCTCCGGCATTCTGGAGCATTTGGAAAAGCGGGTTCACAAGGGTATCGTGCTGGCAGGCAGCTGTTCCAAGGCAACCCTGAACCAGATCGATGTGTATCAGAAGGCGGGCCATCCCTCCTTTAAAATTGACCCTGTGGCATTGTGGGAGGGTAAGGTAACGGTGGAGGAAATCCTCTCCTTTATCCGCAAATATCCCGAAGAATATGTGCTGGTCTACTCCTCCGATGCCGCGGAAAATGTGCGGCAGGTTCAGAAACTGGGCAAGGAGCAGATCGCATCCCTGCTGGAGACTACCATGGGCCGGATTGCCAATACTCTGGTGCAGGAGGGCTATCAGCATGTGATCGTAGCCGGCGGTGAGACCTCCGGTGCCGTCACCCGGATGCTGGGCTTCCATTCCTTCCGCATCGGCAAGAGTGTTGCCCCCGGCGTGCCCATGATGACCCCGGTGGAGAATAAGAACATCCGTCTGGTGCTGAAATCCGGCAACTTTGGCCAGAGCGACTTCTTCCAGCGGGCTATTGACGTTGTACGAGGAGAATAACTATGGACGCAGTTTTGAATCAGAAATTTGCCGATGCCATCTGGGCTGCCAAGTCCCTGTTTGACCGCAGCCGTACCACCGGCTCCTCCGCAAACCTGAGCTTCCGCCATGGGGATGTGCTTTATGTCTCCGGCAGCGGCACCTGCTTTGGCCGCCTGACCCCGGAAAGCTTCTCCGCCGTGTCCATGACCACCGGTGAGGTCCTCAACGGTGTCAAGCCCAGCAAGGAGCTGCCTCTGCATCGGATGTGCTATGAAAAGGACGAGGCTATTGGAGCCGTGATCCACACCCACAGCTTCTACGCAACCCTCTATGCCTGTGTACCCCACAGCTATGAGACCTCTGTGGTGCCGGATTACACGCCTTATTTAAAAATGAAAGTGGGCAATATTGCCCTGGTTCCCTATGCAAAGCCTGGCAGTGAAGAACTGTTTGGCTACTTCCGGGAAAAGGTACACACTGCCGATGCCTATCTGCTGGCAAACCACGGCGGCGTGGTGCCCGGAAAAACGGTGATGGATGCCTTCTACGGCATTGAGGAGCTGGAAGAAAGCTGCCATATCGCCTGGGAACTGGAGCGGAACCGCTAACGAGGTAGCTTATGCAGTTCGATTTATCCCTGTCACAGGAACAGATACAAACCCTGTCCGCAGCCCAGATTCAGTCCCTGCAGCTGCTGGCCATGGATAATTTCGAGCTTCGTCAGATGATGCAGGCGGAATATCTGGAAAATCCCCTGCTGGAATACGAGCGCCGGTCCAGCTTTTCTCCCATTGGAAAGGGTTATGTGGGAGAAGATGAAAAACGGCGGGAACTGTCCGACAAGGAGCAGTCCCTGCAAAGCTTCATCACCGGCCAGCTGAATATCAAAAAATACAGCAAAAAAGAATGGGCTGTCATTAAATTCCTGATTGCCAATCTGGATGAGCAGGGTTTTTTCGGAGCAGAACCCGGAGAAATGGCTGTCATGAACGGTGTGGCAGAGGAAACGGTGCTGCGGCTTCTGGAAGATCTGCGGCAGCTGGAGCCCCGGGGCCTGTTTGCAAAAGATGTGCGCCAATGCCTGCTGACGCAGCTCCCTGACGGGGAAATGCTGGCCCGGCAGCTGGTGGAACACTATCTGGAAGAATTGTCCCGTGGAGAGGTCAGTGCTCTGGCGAGAAAGCTGGGGGTGTCCTCTTCCCAGGTCCGTCGGGCCATGGAAACCATTTCCCGGCTGAATCCCCGGCCTTTGAACGGTCTGGACACCAGCAGTACCCACTATGTGATTCCGGACCTGCTTTTGACACCGGACCCGGTAACGGGAAAGCTGGAAGCCTCTCTCAACGATGACTGGTCCGCAGATTACCGCCTCAGCGATTATTACCTCAGCATGATCCGGTCTGTCCAGGACCCTCAGCTGCAGGAGTATTTCAAACAGAAACACCAGCGGGCCAGAATGCTGATCGAAGGCATCGAGCAGCGCAGGAAAACCCTGCTGGCAATCGGTAATTTCCTGGGCCGGGAGCAGGAGCAGTTCCTGCTGGGCAAAGGGAAAAAGGTGAGCCTCACCATGACCGGGGCTGCGGCAGCATTGGAACTGTCAGTGTCTACCATCAGCCGGGCGGTGAAGGGAAAGTATGTCCAGCATCCCGCCGGATGTACGGCACTGAAGGATCTGTTTGTCACACCGGTGGCAAAGGCAGCGCCTTCGGAACTGAGCCGGGATGCCATCAAGGGCGCCATCAAAGTTCTGGTGGAGGGAGAAGAAAAGCATAATCCCTATAGCGATGCGGAGCTGGTGGAAAAGCTGGGAGAACAGGAGATCCATATTTCCCGGCGCACGGTAGCCAAATATCGGGAAAGCCTGGGTATCCCCGGCTGCTTTGACCGGCGGCGTTATGACGAAGATTGAAGAAATGTTGCAGGCGTTGCATCAGGTTGCACTGATGCAACGCTTTTGTTTATCTATAACGATAGAGCAAAGCTAAAATCCGCAGAAATTGTAGAAAATTTCTAAAAATATTTTTTGTGGAAGTTGGCACGGTTTTTGCTATTTAATAAGGCAGAAGAAAAAATATAAAAACCGTTCGAAAGGGGAAACAGAATGGATTACACAAATCTGCTGAATTTACAAACGGACAAGCGCTCTAAGGTGGGCATCATCGGTGCCACCAGAGGCTATGGCTACACCCTGCTGGCACAGATTCCCAAGGTCAAGCTCATGGAACTGCGGGTTGTTTGCTCCCGCCATCCTGAGGAGTGCTACGCAGTTCTGGAAGAAATCGGCTATGACGTCAGCAAGGTAGTGGTCTGCGAGAACATCGAGCAGATTAACGCTGCTGCCAAGGATGCCATCCTCATCGTCAAGGACTACCATCTGGTGCAGGAGTGCGGCATCACCGCTCTGGTGGAGTGCACCGGCAACACCGCCGTCAGCTCCGACGCAGCCCTGTCCGCCCTGAGAAAGGGCATCAATGTCTACATGGTTTCCAAGGAGACCGACAGTGTCTGCGGCACCATTCTGAATCAGGTCGCCAAGGAAAACAACGCTGTCTACGCACTGGTCAACGGCGACCAGCCCAGAAACCTGCTGGACCTGTACTCCTGGGGCAAGCTGCTGGGTCTGGACATCGTCTGCGTGGGCAAGTCCAGCGAATACGACTTCGTCTGGGACCGTGAGACCGGCGATATGCACTACCTGGATGGTGTCAGCGAGAAGGAACCCATGCCCGAACTGCTGGAGCACTGGTACTATCAGGGCACCGAGACCCTGGAAGGCCGCCGCAAGCTGCTGGACAAGTACGCCGAGGTCATTTCCGCTGACCTGTGCGAAATGAATCTGGTGTCCAATATCACCGGCTACGTTCCTGCCTCTCCCTTCCTGAGCTACCCCATTGCCAAGACCAGCGAGCTGGCTGACATCTTTATTCCCAAGGAAGACGGCGGCATCCTTGACAAGACCGGTGTTGTGGATGTATTCTACAACCTCCGCGGAAAGGATGAAGCTTCCTTCTGCGGCGGCGAGTTCATCATCGTCCGCTGCGAAGACAAGAAGATGTGGGACATCCTCAAGAGCAAGGGCCATGTCATGAGCCGCAATGAGAAGTATGCCTGCATCTACTATCCCTACCACTTCATGGGCATGGAGACCCCCGCCTCCATTCTGGTGGGCGACTTCATGAACATCGGCACCCATGCCGAATGCCGTCAGGTCTCCACGCTGGCAGGCGTTGCCAATAAGGACCTGCCCAAGGGCACTGTGCTGAAGGTCGCCGGCCACCATCACGCCATCGAAGGCCTGACTCCCGAGCTGCTGGAGCGGAAGGCTGCCGGCGAGGTTGCTCCTTTCTACCTGCTTAATGGCAGCGTTCTTCTGAACGACGTGAAGAAGGGCGAGCCTGTCACCCTGAGCGATGTTGACCTCAGCGGCCTGGAAACCTACAAGCTGTACATGCAGGGTCTGGAAGTCGAATAAAGACTGTCCGGTTCAACTTACCCGTATCTATCAGAGGCACTCTGAAAAGATAAAAACATTATAGGAGGAACAATATGAAGAAGATCATCTCTCTGGCACTGGCGCTGGTCCTGTGCTGCACCTGCCTGGCTGCCTGCGGCAGCGGCACCCCCAAGGAGTATCCCTCCGAGGCTATCGAACTGGTTATCCCCGCATCCGCTGGCGGCGGCTCCGACCTGATGGGTCGTCTGCTGGTTCAGATCGTTCAGGACGAGAAGCTGTGCTCTCAGATCATCACCCCTGTTAACAAGGCAGGCGGCGGCGGTTCCGCAGGTCAGGCTTACGTCAACTCCAAGTCCGATCCCAACTACACCCTGTTCACCATCAACGACGCACATACCATCGCTTCCCACGTTTCCAAGACCCGTCCCGAGGGCGGCTTCACTCCCATCTGCATGGTCGCTCAGGACCAGGTTCTGATCGTCACCTCCGCAGACTCCCCCTACCAGACCATGGACGAGGCCATCGCTGCCATCCAGGCTAACCCCAAGGGCCTGACCGTTGGCTGCGCTGACCAGCTGGACAAGATCTGCGTTTACGACATCAACAACTCCTACGGTGTTGATTTCAACAACGTCTACTTCGACTCCGCCGGTGAGATCGCTACCGCGATTATGGGCGGCCACGTTGAGTTCGGTATGTTCAACCCCTCCGAGTGTGCTTCCCTGGTTGAGGGCGGCAAGCTGAAGGCTCTGGCTGCATTCTCCACCGAGCGCTGCGCTGCACCTCTGGACGATGTGCCCACCTTCACCGAGCTGGGTCACGACGATCTGGTCTTCGCTATGTCCCGCGGCATCATGGGCCCCGCCGGCATGAGCGAGGAAGCTACCAAGTACTGGTCTGATGTCTTCGAGAAGGTCTGCGCCACCGACGCATGGGCCAAGGACTATGTTGAGTCCAAGGGCCTGACCGCTACCTTCATGGGCTACGAGGAGTACAAGGCTTACTACGAAGCCAACGAAGCTGCTCTGGTTGAGAAGGCTACCGCTCTGGGCGAAATGTAATTCTGTCCGAACCTGTGACCGCCGTACAAACGGCGGTCACTCCCCCGTATTTTTGAGGTGAATCTTTTATGTCTGATATTGTTATCTCCGGCGCACTGGTCCTGATCTCCTCGGTCTGGGCTTATGTGGCTGTCTTTGATCTGGGCCTCTGGATTCCCGGTGTTTCCGCTGACTCCGGTTTCGTTCCCCTGCTGTTCAGCCTGCTGACCCTGCTGTGCTCCATCCCTATGCTGATCGCTTCCATCAAGAAGTATAAGGCAAGAGATGTGGAAGCAGAGAAGGCAGCCAAGGCTGCGGATACCAGCACCACCAAGGCGAAGATCATTGCCTTCGTCCGCAAGTACTGCCCCGCTTTCTTCGGCGTATTCGGCATTCTGTGCCTGCAGTATCTGGGCCTGATCCCCATGGTATTCCTGCTGGTTCTGGGCTGGATGAAGCTGATGAACAACTTCAGCTGGCCCAAGAGCGTTCTGATCGCCGGCATCGTCACTGTGGTCATCTATCTGATTTTCGATATGTGGCTGCAGATCCCCTTCCCCGGTCTGATCTAAGTTAGGAGGAACCACCAATGGCTGAAAATTTTGAATTGCTGTTTGCGGGTCTGGCCACTGCTGTGACCCCCTATAACCTGATGGCCTGCATCATCGGCGGCATCCTGGGTATCTTTGTCGGCGCCCTGCCCGGCATCGGTGCCGTTGCCGGCTGCTCTCTGCTGCTGCCCATCACCTATAAGATGAATCCCGTTGCCGCCATCATCATGCTGGCTGGCATCTACTACGGCAATATGTTCGGCGGCGCTTATTCCGCCATTCTGCTGAATATTCCCGGCGACTCTCCCGCCGTTGTGACTGCGCTGGAAGGCTATCCTCTGACCAAGCGGGGTCAGGCAGGTCGTGCCCTCTTTACCGCCAACTTCTCCTCCTTCCTGGGCGGTACCATCGGTATCATCTGCCTGACCATCATGGGCCCTGCTCTGGCTGACATCGGCCTGAAGTTCGGCCCTGCCGAAATGGCATCCCTGACCTTCCTGGCACTGACTTCCATCGGCTGGATGCTGGGCGACGACCCCAAGAAGGGCCTCATCGCTACCGGCATCGGCTACATCATCTCCTCCATCGGCATGGACGCTTCCTCTGCCCAGTTCCGTTATACCTTCGGTTCCATCAACCTGCTGTCCGGCATCAACTTCATTCCTCTGGTCGTGGGTATGTTCGGTTTCTCTCAGGTGCTGAGCCTGATGTCCGAGAAGGAGAAGGAAGATGATGCTTCCAAGTATGTCGGCAAGCTGAGCATCAAGGACAGCCTTCTGAGTGTGAAGGAAATGCTTTCCCTGATCCCCCAGATCATCCGTACTGCCATCGTCGGCGGCTTCATCGGATTCCTGCCCGGCGCAGGCGGCACCACTGCCTCCTTCCTGTCCTATATGATGGAGCGCAAGATTAACAAGAACCGTCATCTGATGGGTACCGACAAGGGCTCCATCCAGGGCGTCTCTGCTGTTGAGGCTTCCAATAACTCCGCTTCCGTCGGCGCATTCATCCCCCTGCTGTCTCTGGGCATCCCCGGCTCCTCCACCACCGCCGTCCTGCTGGGTGGCCTGATGGCCTGGGGTCTGAAGCCCGGCCCCCTGCTGTTCCAGCAGGAGCCTGAGTTCTGCTGGTCCCTGATCGGCTCCATGTACGTTGGCAACATGGTATGCCTGATCTTCGGCCTGGCCATCATTCCCTTCCTGATGAAGCTGATGAAGGTGCCCAAGAACATCCTGGCTCCCATCATTACCGTGGTCTGCCTGGTTGGCGCTTATGCTGACTCCAACTCCATGTTCGACGTCTGGGTCATGCTGGTAGCCGGCATCATCTCCTTCCTGATCCAGAAGAAGGGCATCCCCACGACCCCCATCATTCTGACCTTTGTCCTGGGTCCCACCTTCGAGCTGAAGGTCCGTCAGGCTCTGGAAATCTCCAACTGCGACCTGACCGTCTTCATCCGCCAGCCTATCTCCCTGTTCTTCCTGCTGTTCGCCGCTGCCATGTGCCTGGCCCCCGTGGCTCTGAAGCTCATCGGCAAGCTGAGAGCCAAGAAGGCAGCTTAATCCAGAATTAGAAATCACCGGCAGTCCATGAGTGGGCTGCCGGTGATTGTTTTTTAGGAAAAAGGACGGGCAGGGGCGAATACAGTTGCAGCGGAGGTGATCGCTATGATCGCAGCCGCATGGCTGATGCTCAGTACACTGCTGTATTCCCTGCAGCTCAATACCGGCTCGTTCCCCAAGCCTCTGACGGAGGAGGAGGAACGCTATTACCTGCGCCTTGCAAAGGCAGGTGACCTGGATGCCAGAAACGTGCTCATCGAACGAAACCTGCGCCTGGTGGCCCACATTATGAAGAAGTATTGATGCACAAGGAAAGATTCTCTGGACGATGTCCGGATGTTTGAAGTTTAACTGTTTTGGAACAAAAAGCCGAATTATGTGGAAAGGAAAGTTGTTTTTTGCTTGATACGAAATATCTAACGCTTCAAATATCCCAAGAATAAATGATTATTACATCGATATAATTATCGCTTCAATTGCGATGTGTAATCAAGTACACAGGACAAGTTCTGCACCATAACCATGCGGATTGTCGGAATTTATAGATTCCTTAATATTGCGGATTGTCGAAAACTTTTGCACTTTTAATATTGCGTATTACTGATTTGCGTGTTAATATGGTAGCAGAGGTGATGCAGTATGATCTTCAAAAGAAAGATTTACGATAGGTTCCTTTCCTGGAAGAAAGAATCAGACGGCAAAAAGGCTTTGCTTGTAGAGGGTGCCCGCCGGATCGGCAAATCCACCGTTGTGGAGGAATTTGCGAAACGGGAATATAGGAGTTATATTCTGATCGACTTTGCCAAAGCGTCGGAGGATGTAAAATCCTATTTCCATCTGCATCTAAACGATCTGGATACATTCTTTATGCTGCTCTCTGTGCAATATGGTAAAGAACTCTACCCACGGGAGAGCATTATCATTTTCGACGAGGTGCAGCTATTTCCCAAGGCCAGAGAAGCCATTAAGTATTTCGTAGCAGATGGCCGCTACGATTTCATAGAAACCGGATCGCTGATTTCCATTAAGGAGAATGTTAAGGATATTGTCATTCCTTCTGAGGAACGCCATGTCAAAATGTACCCTATGGACTTTGAAGAATTCTGTTGGGCATTGAACGAAAAACCACTGATTCCGTATATTCGCACCTGCTTTGAAAAGCGGGTGCCGCTGGAACGAAGCCTCCATGATAAAGCAATGCTGTTGTTTAAGCAATATCTGCTGGTGGGTGGTATGCCCAAAGCTGTGGCGGAATTCCTTAATAGGCAGAAAAACTTCGGTGCAGCAGATGCAGAAAAACGGGATATCCTGGCGCTTTATCGTGGTGACATTATGAAGATCCAGGCGCAGTACCGGGCGAAGGTGTTGGCCATCTTTGATCAGATTCCTGGACTACTGTCCCGGCATGAAAAGCGGGTTGTGTTTAACCGTATTGCGGAGGGTTCTATTGCGGAGCAGTACGAGGAAACCTTTTTCTGGCTTTCGGACTCCATGGTATGTAATGAATGCAGACGTACCAATGATCCCAATGTGGGCTTGTCCCTCAATGAGTCGGATACCTATATCAAATGTTATCTGGGTGATACCGGCCTGCTGGTTAGTCATGCCTTTGACGAGAACGAACTTCTGGAGGATGAAGTCTACAAGCAGATCCTTGCAGGTAAGCTGGGACTGAACGAAGGTATGCTCTATGAGAATATGATTGCTCAGATGCTGACTTCCAACGGTCACCGGCTGTTCTTCTATACGCATTACAATGAGGAAAAGCGGCGCAACGATATTGAGATCGATTTCATTATCTCCAATAACAGCAAGACCAAGTATAAAATGTATCCCATCGAGGTGAAATCCGGTACCAACTATTCTGTCGAGTCACTTCTGAAATTCCGGGAGAAGTTCAAAAGTCGGATTGGTGAATGTTATATCATTCATCCGCGAAACCTGACGGTCAAGGAGGATATTCTGTGTATCCCACCCTACATGACCATTTGCCTGTGAGGTGAGAAATCACTATGTATCAGACAAAAGAACAGGACTGGAAGCTTTTTCGGAAGAAACTGCCTGCTTGGCAGGAAGCCTATATGGACAAGCAGAATCAGGAATACATCGGGCTTCTTTCAGGAGAAGGACTTGCCTCGGACAAGTTCTGGGAGCTGGAAAAGAGGATTCGGGAAGATAAGAGAAGCATAGGCGTTGTGGCGGATATGAGAAGAAGCCAACTGTATTCCAATCTGCTTTCCCTGCTGGCCAATGAGATCATCCGGGAGGATGATCTGGATGGATTCAGCGAGGAGCTGACGGAGAACGTTAAATATGTGGCTCGGCAAAGTAAAGCTTATGCAGAGCGGATATAGAAAGAGAAACGTATCATGGAAAGTTATGTGATCAGTGTATCGTTAGGGACAGGCTGCTACCGGCATATTCAGATCAGTGCATCCGCTACCTTATATAGGCTTCATCAGGCAATTCTGAATGCATTTGAATTTGAAGATGACCATATGCACGCCTTTTTCATGGATAATAAGCGATGGAGTCAATGGGATTGCTATGTATCGTCCAAGAGTGAAGCGACAGAACGGCTGACGAAGCGGTATTCCCTGCAGAAAGCCGGTGTTGTAAAGGGAAAAAAGTTTCTGTACCTGTTTGATTTTGGGGATGAATGGGTGTTCCAATGCAAGGTGCTTCGGGAAATCGATGAGAAGACAGATATTCCCGGTGTGATCCGCAGCGTAGGAGAAGCACCGAGGCAGTATCCGGATTATGATGAGGATTGGGACGAAGAAGCGTGGGACGTGGAAGCGGAGATCCCTATCATTCCGATTGACCCAAAACGACCAAGGATCTTCACAGATGCCGATTTCCCGCCGCCTCCCGAGGATGAAGAGGTCTGGCCGGATTATGACTATGAAGGATTTCCAACGTTGCATTCCGCGGTGGAAACCCTGAAAGCACTTGAGAAACTGCCGCTCCCGCAGGGGGTGTGGAGCAGGTTGTGGAACTATTTTGAGGCGGCGGCAAGGCTTTACGGTGTGATCCCGCTGAGAAAGCTTCTGGAAATATACAACAGGCACAACAATCCGATTTCTGAAGAACTGTTTTTGAAATTTGCGGAAATACTCCGCCATGACTACAGACCGTTTTCAATTCTCAATTGCGACGCTCTGAAAAACCATGCGCCTATGGACACGCCGCTGGACTGGGAGATTGTGGCGGAGTATGTGTATGCAAATGATATCAATGATTATTATCTGTTCACGAAATTACAGGGAGATACACCCTTTCGAATTCTTCAGAAAGAGGATTTCCTCCGGTACGCAAAACCGGACTACCATCCCAATACGGTTCAGGTCAAAGCCATGCGGAAGTATCTGAAAACGATTCTGGATTGCAATGAAGATGTGGAAAACATACTTATGTGCATGCAGGAGCTGTGCGAGGTTGATATGGGACTGGAAGATACACTGGGTATTTTGGGTGAGGAAGGTCTGCAATTTGAGAAGAAAAAAGATTTGAATGCCTTTCTTTCTCTTTATTGGGAGGTTAATGATCACACACGCAAATGTGTTAACCGTGGTTATACGCCTGCGGAGCTTCGGCAGCTGAAGCCGATCACGGGACAGATGACTATGTTCGAGGATGATTGATCTTAATTTTTTGGAAATCCTGTCAGAAAACCGCCATTTGAGGCGAGGGAATTGAAGAAGTATTGATGCACGAGGAAACTTTCTGTGGAGGACACTTGGAGAAATTCTGTCCTCGGATTACAGCCATCATGTGAAAATCAGCTATTCAGCAATGCTGATTGCATAAAAGAGTGGGGGTTAGCGAATCTATGTGAATAATACCAAATCACGATTTAGTAAATCATGATTTGGTATTATAGAGAAAACATGTTTAGCGATAGGAAGGAAAAGTTGGTGTTATTCCAAAGCGAGTACAAAAATTGAATAACGGGACAAGCATAGCCTGGTTTGCCTTGATTGGCAGACCGGGCCTTTCCTTTTTTGACACATTCGACTATTAGACTTTCCTCCGGTACAATGAAAGTAACAAAGGAGGAATGATTATGAAGATAAATTACATCCGTTCCGGGGATTACTTCATCCCGGATCTGAAGCTGCCGGAGGAAAAACGTCCTATCGGCAAGTGGGGCCGCATGCACCGGGAGTATCTGAAGGAACACCATCCAATCCAGTACACCAACCTGGTGCTGTCCTGCAAACTGTGGACCTACCTGTCAGACCTGAACGAGCAGGCACAGGAGCGGCTGGACCAGATCATGCAGCAGATGAAAGAAGTGGAGGGTGTCACAGATACTTTGAAAGCAACTGATCCGATGGCATGGGTTCAGAGAATGAACAACATCCGAAACCGGGCAGAGGAAATCATCCGGAAGGAGCTGATCTACAATGAATAGTATCGCTCAGCGGCTGAAAGCCTATATCGAAACGCATCCCTTCGATCTCGGCGATAGTGATTGTGAAACCGTTCTGGATCAACTATTTCAAGCCTATCAGGAATCCCATGAATCCGACCCGCCGGATATCCGGGACCGTTTCCGGGAGTTGGATGACCTCCTGGGACATTTACCACTGGAAGATAATAATACCGTCTTTAACCTCTGTTGCAGCCTCTGTACTGCCTATGAGCATAAAGCATTCTTGGACGGCCTGCAGTACGGTGTACATCTGATGTTTGAGGTGTTCCGGAAAGAAGCTTAATAAACGACTACAATGACACAATATTTGTTGGTTAAATATTACCTATAAATTTATAGGTTGACTTTCTGCTGCTTCGGGATATAATAGTAGCAAAGGAAGGTGTTCTTTATGCAGCTTGATACCAAAATGATCGTATCCGTTTCCGAAGCAAACAAAAACTTCTCACGTGTTGCACGCACAGCAGATGCCAATGGCCGCGCTGTGATTTTCAAGAACAATAAACCCAAATATTTAATGATCGATCTGGAACAGGAATCGCTGATCTACGATCTGACAGATGATGAAAAGCTGGAAATTGCATCCAAGCGAATTTTGAAACAGTATAAGTCTGCCTTTGAGGAGCTTGCCAAATGATTAAGTTTTCAAAAGACAAGGTGCTCCTTCTCCACCAGCTGATCGCCGAAGAAACCGGCGGCAGCATCGGTGTACGGGATGAGGGACTGCTGGAATCCGCCTTGGAAGCAGCATTCTCAACCTTTGGCGGACAGGAGCTATATCCCACAAAAGAAGAAAAAGGTGCCCGCATCGGATTCAATTTGATTTCCAACCATGCTTTTGTGGATGGAAACAAAAGAATCGGTATGCATGTCATGCTGACCTTTTTGCTGGTCAACGGCATTCGTTTGAACTGTACAAACGAGGATGTTGTTGAAGCAGGTCTGGGTGTGGCATCCGGAACCATGGGCTATGAAGAATTGCTGCAGTGGATCAGAATCCACAGAGAAAGCTAAGACAAAACATCTGAACAGGACGTAGAGATCGGTGAGAATCGATTCTGCGTCCTGTTTTTTTCATATTTGCGAAAGCATTGTATGCGTATTATACTGACACCTACCTAAATACGAAAAGAGAGGAATGATTTTATGATCTACTATACCGGTGATATCCATGGAGAAGTGCTCCATATAAGAGATATGGTTACGAAGTATGAAATCACTGACCAGGATGTAATCGTCATTCTGGGCGATGTGGGAATGAATTATTACGGAAACAACTATGGCGATCAGCACAGAAAGAAGAAGCTTAATAAGCTGGAGGTCCCCATTTTTTGTATCCACGGGAATCATGAAATGAGACCCGAAACCATCCCTACCTACCATGAAGAAAAATGGAAGGGCGGCACGGTTTATGTAGAAGATGCTTATCCTAACCTGCTGTTTGCAAAAGACGGTGAAGTTTATGACCTGGATGGACAGAGTACACTTGTTATTGGGGGTGCATACTCCGTTGATAAGTGGTATCGGCTCCGTATGGACATGAACTGGTTTGCAGATGAGCAGCCTTCTGATGAGATTAAAAGCAGAGTAATGCAGAAGCTGGAGAATTTGAACCGGAAGGTGGATGTCGTTCTGAGCCACACCTGCCCAGAGAGGTATATTCCTGTAGAAGCATTTTTGTCTGGCATTGACCAGAGCACCGTGGATAATAGTACAGAAGAATGGCTTGGACAAGTTGAAGCGCAGTTGGAGTATGGCGCTTGGCTCTGCGGTCATTGGCACATTAACAAGCGAATTGATAAGCTGCAATTTCTGTATCATGATGTTATTTGCAGCGATGACCTAAAAAGGAGACTACTGTGAGAAACAGATTCAAAAATACTCTATACACCGTCGAGGATCTAAAATATCTGAACGGACGGTGGCAATATGTTCAGAACGAAGACGGCACCTTGTTTTCCGGCCCATATCGGACCAAGATCAAACCGAAAGATCTTCCGGAATGGTATGTGTATGGGCGGTACTACAAGCGGTTCGGGTATATGTCCACCAAAGGCATCACCGACCTGCTTTATATTCCCAACCATTTCAGCAATCACTATCTGAAGGATGATTACCTGCTGATATCCTATGGTGGAAAAATCCGGGAAGCGGAAATTCCCGAAGGAGGAACCATTTCCGAACGGTATGAAGGATGGGATGAAAGGGTCTGGGGTAGTGAGATCGTTAGTATCCTGAAGGGGGCCAAGATACACTCCGGATATGACATTGAACCCTTTATCCAAAAACTGAAATGGAAGAAGGACTGGCTTCAGAAAGAATACCCGGACGAATTTGGCCCTGATCGGTGGAATATCGATGTGGATCGGATGTTTTCTGATAACGAATAATAGAAATAACCTATTCATGATTTGGAGGTGGTAAAGATGATCTTTTTTACCGCAGATACGCACTTTGACCATGCGAATATCATTCGTTTCTGCAACCGTCCCTTTGCGACGGTGGAAGAAATGAACGAAACCCTGATCGCCAACTGGAACCGCAAGGTCCATGGCAATGACACAGTTTACATCCTGGGAGATATGTTCTTCCGGACCTCAGATCCCGAGCCAATTCTGCGCCAGCTGAAGGGTAAGAAGCATCTGATTACCGGCAATCACGACAGCCAATGGATGAAGAAGGTGGACTTGAATCGCTGGTTTGCCAGCGTCCAGCCCTATCTGGAAACCAGTGACGGGCAGCATACCCTTACCATGTGCCACTATCCTATGGTAACATGGAATCATCAATCCCGGAGCTATATGATTCATGGACATATCCACGAGAATACCGACATGGATTACTGGCCGCTGCTGGTCGCCCGGGAAAGGGTTCTGAACGCAGGGTGTGATATCAATAACTTCGAACCGGTTTCTTTTCAGGAATTGGTGGAAAATAACGCGAAGTTCAAGACTATGGACCCTCCGCTTGCTCCACAGCAAGGCATACTTAATCCTGAAACTGTATAAGGAAACGGTCCAGCCCTGGCTTCAAATGAAGCTGGGGCTTTCGATATAAGTACGCAAATTATTAGAAGATAAGCAACAGACCCAACCAAAGTGTCTGTGATAATAATACTGGTTGCTATTTTCGCTATTTTTCTCTATAATATGCTTAGAAGTATACCTATCGGAAGGTGATGCGGTATGACCCCTGAGCAGAAGGCCAGAGAGATCATCGATAAGAAACTGGAACAGTCCGGATGGATTGTTCAGGATATGAAGCAGCTCAATCTCTTTGCGGGATTGGGCGTTGCGGTGCGTGAATTCCCCACCAGCACTGGCCCAGTTGACTATGCGCTATTTGTTGAAGGTACACCCGTCGGTATTATTGAAGCTAAGAAAGATGATGCCGGGGAAAATATCACCGCCGTAGAAGGTCAGTCTAACCGCTATGTAAACAGTACTTTCAAGTGGATCAAGGGCGACTATCGCATCCGCTTTGTCTATGAAGCTACCGGCAAACTGACCCGTTTTACAGACTACAACGATATTAAATATCGTTCCCGCACCGTTTTTTCATTCCATCAGCCGCAGGAACTGCAACGACTGGTGAAACAGCCGGATACGATCCGCAACCGTATGAAGCAGTTCCCGGATTTTGATACCACCGGATTCCGTAAGTGCCAGATTACCGCTATCAGCAATCTGGAGAAGTCCTTTGCAGCTAACAAGCCCAAGGCTCTGATCCAGATGGCAACTGGTGCGGGCAAGACCTTTACAGCCATCACCACCGTATATCGTCTGCTGAAGCATACCGGTGTGAATCGTGTGCTGTTCCTGGTGGATACCAAGGGCTTGGGTGAGCAGGCAGAGCGTGAGTTTCTGGCCTACCGTCCGAACGATGACAACCGTTCCTTCTCGGAACTTTACGGCGTACGCCGTCTGAAGTCTTCTTTCATTCCTTCCGATGTGCAGGTGTGTATCAGCACCATCCAGCGGATGTATTCTATCCTTCGGGGTGAGGAACTGGATGAATCCACTGAGGGTGAATCCTTCTATGAAAATCCCTCCATGGATCAGCAGAGCCCCAAGGAAGTTGTTTACAACTTCAAGTATCCGCCGGAGTTTTTCGATGTTATTATCATCGACGAGTGCCATCGTTCCATCTACAATGTGTGGAAGCAGGTGTTGGAATATTTCGATGCCTTCCAGATTGGCCTGACGGCCACACCGGACAAGCGTACTTTTGCCTATTTTGATCAGAATGTGGTCAGCGAATACTCCCGTGAAATGGCCATTATTGATGGTGTCAACGTCGGCGAGGATATTTTCCTGATTGAAACGGAAGTGGGCAAGCAGGGCGGCACCATTCTGAAGCAGCAGGTAGAGTACCGCAACCGTATGTCCCGTGAAAAACGTTGGGCGCAGCTGGATGAGGATGTAAATTACCGTCCCTCTCAGCTTGACCGGGATATCGTGAATCCCAGTCAGATTCGCACGGTTATCCGTGCTTTCAAGGATGCACTGTATACATTCCTGTTCCCTCGCCGTAAGGAAGTCCCCAAGACTTTGATCTTTGCCAAAACTGACAGCCATGCCGACGATATTATTCAGATCGTCCGGGAGGAATTTGGCGAGGGTAATGAGTTCTGTAAAAAGGTTACTTATTCCGCAGAGAATCCGGAATCTGTTCTGAGTTCTTTCCGGAATGACTACTATCCCAGAATTGCTGTTACCGTGGATATGATTGCCACTGGCACCGATGTGAAGCCTATCGAGTGTCTGATCTTCATGCGGGATGTCCGCAGCAAAAACTATTTTGAGCAGATGAAGGGCCGTGGCACCCGGACTCTGGGGCGGGATGACCTGCAAAAGGTCACACCCTCCGCAACGGAGAACAAGGATCACTTTGTGATTGTGGATGCCGTTGGTGTTACCAAATCCAAGAAGTCTGAAACCCGTACTTTGGAACGGAAGCCCTCTGTGAGCCTGAAAAATCTGATGATGAATGTGGCCCTGGGCGCACGGGACGAAGACACTTTGACCTCTCTGGCCAGCCGTATCATCCGTCTGAACAGCCAGATGACGGCTTCCGAGCGGAAAGCTTTCACAGAAACTGTAGGCATTCCTGCGGGGAATCTGGCGGAGAAGCTGCTGGATGCTTTTGACGAGGATGTGATCACCGCAAAGGCCCAGGCCCAGTTTGGTTGTGCAGCTCCTACCCCGGAGCAGTATGCCCAGGCGCAGAAGGAAGCCATCAACGATGCGGTGAAGCCCTTCCATAACCCGGAAGTCCGGGACTTTATCGAGAATATCCGCCGGAGCCATGAGCAGATTATTGACAATGTGAACATCGACACCGTGACCTTTGCGGGCTTTGACAAGGCCCAGGAGGCCAATGCTGATCGGGTGATTGCATCCTTCCGGGACTTCATCGAAGCCAACAAGGACGAAATCATTGCTCTGCGGATCATTTACAGCCAGACCTATAAGGATCGTCCCATGGTGATCTCCAAACTGAAGGCCCTCTATGAAAAACTGAAGGCCCAGGGCATTACCATTGACCGGCTGTGGGATTGTTATGCCATCAAAAAGCCGGAGAAGGTTCGCGGCAAATCCACCCTGCACCAGCTGGCGGATCTGATCGCCATTATCCGCTTTGAGATGGGTTATGGGGACAATCTGCAGCCCTTTGCGGAGACAGTGAACTATAACTTCATGCGCTGGACCCTGAAGCGGAATGCAGGTGCGGTGCATTTTTCCGAGGAGCAGATGGAATGGCTCCGCCTGATCAAGGACCATATTGCGGTTTCCTTGAGCATTGAACCGGAGGATCTGGATCTGAACCCCTTCGACCGCCGCGGCGGCTTGGGCCGGTTCTATGAGGTCTTCGGAGAGCAGTATGAGGATATTTTGGTAGAAATGAATATTGAATTGGTGGCGTAATTATGAGCGACTTAACATTTCGAGACAAAAGCTTAATAGCGGATGTTCTTGAGTTTGATGGTGGATATGTTTTCACAATGCTGAAAAACTACGAGAGTATTAACAAAACAACGATAAGAAATATTATTTATGGGGCTTCTGGTATTGACATATATGTAGATCCCAGATACAAGGATCTTGGGCAACAAAAATGTTTGGAGAAGATTTGGGAAATCGAATCCAATTATACTGCCGGTAGCGTATTAAAGGATTTCCTGTTGTTTTATATTGAGCATTATCCACCGGCAGTACTGGAGGATGGCGAAAAAATGCGACACACACGTTGCATGGAAGTAGCAGAACATCTTTTAGCAAGTACAGACATTACCTTACCATTCCCTCTGTCCGATAAGCTAAAGGTTTTACAGACGGATATACGAAGTTCTATCGCAGCAGGCACACCAGAACTTTGCCTTGACCGTCTTCACACCTTCACCGCAGAATATATGTGGACGATTTGCAGCAAGCACGGAATTGCAATTGCAAATGAAAAAGGCGAGCATTATCCATTACACAGTTTGTTAGGAAGCCTACAAAAATTCTATCGAGAATCTGACTTGATTCAGTCTGAATTTGCGTTAACGGCCTTAAGAAATTGTATTGATCTTTTTGCAAAATACAATGATGTACGAAATGATCATAGTTACGCACATCCCAATGAGGTTTTACAAAAAGCAGAATCTATGTATGTGGTTCAAATTGTCAGTAATACACTCACTTTTATTGAACAGATCGAAAGTAGTATTAACTGAACACCAGTTAGAAGGAGTTGGTGGTATGGCATTCTCACAGGCTATCGCAGATGAAGTTTTTGTTCGTTGCGGAAGACATTGCTGTTTATGCGGTGTTTTTGCGGGGCAAAAAATGGAATTACACCACATTAAACAAGCTGCTGATGGTGGAGAGGATAGCATTGAGAATTGTATTCCACTATGCCTAAATTGTCATGCTGAAGTAAAAGCATACAATCCTAAGCATCCCAAGGGCCGTAAATATACAGAAACTGAGTTGAAGGGACATCGAGATAAATACTTTGCCCAATATAGCACAATTGCATCGCCTCCGGTAGCTGTTGATGCAAAAGATACGTTTATCGATTGGTTTGATCGGTCCAGCGAAGATATTCGCAGTCCCATCACATGGGGATATTTGGACTTAAACACGGCGCTTCCATTACGCCCTGGTTGCGTAGTTCTGGTAGCGGGTTATACTGGGGCTGGAAAAAGCATCTTTGCGCAGGGCGTTGTTCGTGAAAATCTCAAACGCAAGAATACTGCTGTGTACTTTAATCTGAAGGAAAGCAGCGAGATTGTTCTTAATAATATGATTGCAGCCGAATCGGCGATTGCTGTTGGTAACATACATAGAAATCAGCTTACGGCGGAAGAGTGGCAGAGACTATCCTTGGCGACCGGTATTTTGAATATCACGAATTTGAAGTTTGTTCCATATAACCCGGATGTGTCAATTCAGGAGCAACTTATTGCTACCGTACGAAATAGTCAGGCACAGATAGTGGTTGTTGACGATATTGGCGGTTTAGGGCTACGAGATGATTCAGAAATAGAATCGTTTATGTACAAGCTCAAAGGTGCTGCCAGCGCATCGGAAACAGTGGTATTTTTGCTGTCAAATCTTACGCTTAAAACCTTCCGCTTTGATGATCGTCCTGTTTTGAGTGATTTTGCTACAGATAGTGTTTATCGTTTTTGCGATATAGTTCAGTTTATTTACAGGGATCATTGGGATGACGATTTTTCATCCTCATTGCAAAAAGTAGAAGTCATCACAGCCAAAAGTATGGTTTCAACCAAGCCGATAACGGTTATTTTGGCTGCATTGCGAGATTATCCTGTAATGTGTAATTACAAAAATAGAACTTTAGATTGAACGAGGGCATATACATGAATGGTATGTGGAAATATGTTCCTTTCTGCGATGCGGTAGAAATCTGCGACAACCAACGAAAGCCAATCAACAGCAAGGAACGTGCATCCAGAATAGAGGGGAAGCACCCATCTGAACTATACCCCTACTATGGAGCAACCGGTCAGGTTGGATTTATAGATGACTATATTACTGATGGAGAATATGTTCTTCTCGGTGAGGATGGTGCGCCGTTCCTGAATACGTTTGCCCAAAAGGCATACATCATTTCCGGAAAGGCTTGGGTTAATAATCATGCCCATGTGCTTCGTTCCAAAGGTAGCAACAAATTCCTTTGTTATTATCTGAATTACTTCAACTACAAGGGGTATGTGTCTGGCACAACCCGATTGAAGTTGACACAGGCGCAGATGAAGATGATTCCCGTTCCAGTCCCATCAATTGAGGAGCAGGAGCGTATCGTCGCCCGGATTGAGGAACTGTTCTCTGAACTGGACAACGGCGTGGAAACCCTGCGGAAAACAAAACAGCAGTTGGCGGTGTACCGTCAGGCGGTTATTTCTGCTGCTTTCCCGGAGATGACGGATGAGAACACTGTCCGGCTAGACGAAATCGCAGACATTTCCGGTGGTATTACAAAGGGCCGGGATTTGTCCAAACAGGAAACAATTCATCTTCCGTACCTGCGTGTCGCAAACGTTCAGAACGGATATTTGGATCTCTCACAGATGAAAACCATCGAACTGAAGGCCAGTGAAATGGAAAAGTATTTGCTTTGTGCCGGAGACGTTCTTTATACTGAGGGCGGAGATCGGGATAAACTGGGCCGTGGAACGGTTTGGAATGATGAAATTCCCAACTGTGTCCACCAGAACCATATTTTCAAGGCCAGGCTGGATCGAGCCATGGCAAATCCCAGATATGTTGCCTACTGGTCTATGTCGGCATTTGCCCGGAATTATTTCTACAACAAGGGAAAACAGAGTGTAAATCTGGCATCGATCAACAAGACGGTGTTGTCCGCATTGACACTACCGTTGCCTAGCTTGACTGAGCAGGAAGCCGCACTTCGAGAAATTGAATCTCGTTTGTCGGTCTGCGATGAAATCGAAAAAACCGTCGATACGACATTACAGCAGGCAGAGGCCATGCGGCAGAGCATTTTGAAACAGGCATTTGAGGGAAGATTATAAGATGAAAAAGAAAAGTGTTTTTAGTGATATATCGTTCTGGACCGACTTGTGTTTGATATATGCTTTTTCTGCAATTGCACTCTACTTAGAAATGCCGTGGCAAACTCCGGCGGTATTTGCAATTCTTTTCTTCCTTATTGCAGTTCTGAAAATATGGAAAAAGGGCAAGGAATCTGATGAAGTAAGAAAACTGGAGAGAAGATTCCAGCGGATTATGAAAAAGGCGAAGAAGCAAGGAAATATGGCAATTGCATATAAAGCCTTAGACGAAGAGGTATTACCTGCATTGCGAAAGGAATTACCTTCGAAAATATATAAGTATTATAGCCTCGGGGAGAATGCAAGCGACAATCAAAAAAGACTAGACACGCTCAAGGAGAATTCTATTTGGGCATCGGTTCCGTCTATGTTTAATGATCCTTTTGAGTGTCGTTTTATGTATTTGAATGATGAGGACTTGGCTTCGTTAGGGTTTCCATCCGGAACGATAAAACTGTGGGATCTGATTATGGGGCAACTTCGTCAGCATATTACTACCATCTGCTTTAGCCAGAATCCCAATGACATGCCAATGTGGGCTTATTATGCAAATGAGCATAGAGGCTTCTGTGTGGAATACGAAATAGTTGGCGCAAGGCATTTGTATCCTGTTTTATACGCAGAAAACAGATTAAACACGCAAGGACTATTCGTGGAGTTAATTTATGGGTTGTTTTGTAAGGAAGCAACCGCGCAAGATAAAGCAACACTGTTCAAACATATTATGCTTCTGTGTTCGTTTAAGGATAAAAGTTGGAAAGCAGAAAAAGAGATTCGAGCAATTTTTCTAAACACCAAAGACGAAATACCGCACAAAGGCCGGCGGTGTCCTTGTGAAGAAATTGGTATTAAGCCAACAAAGATATTTATTGGCGTGCAATGTAGCGAAGAACATACACAGAGCTTAATAACCAATGCAAAAGAACTGGGCATCGACTATGAAATCTGCCAGTTATCGACAGGCGAAAATGCAAGTGTTATAAAAGAAGTGAAGAATAAAAATAACTAGACAAATATCAGATTTGGGTATGTGCAATCTACTCTATAGCGACACTCCTACCTATGGATATTGTCTGGAACAGTTTGCCTCATAGCAACAGGTATCAACCACGCGATAGAGCATTCTAAAATAGGCATTTGAGGGGAGAGAATACCTTGGCGGATTTAACAAAAGGCGAAGTCTTTTTAGAAGCACAAGAGAAAATTAAGCCTATCACCAACGAAGTTGAAGATCGCAAGAAAAAATTGATTGAGAATGCAGCAGTAATTATTTCTATTTCGGTTATTGCTCTCTCTATTATTTTGTATGCATTTAACACAGGCTATTGCAAAGTATTCAATCTACCCGCAGAAGTCATGTCTCTTGATATGACACGACTGTTGCCACTTGTGTTTCAGATTCTAAGCATTGCCACTTTCATTCTGCTTTATATCAGTTCTCTTAAAGCGGATCGTGCGTTGAAGCGAAATCGCTTTAACGTTGTCCGTATCATTTGGGGTGTATTCATTGTTAGTCATTTCTTTTCTGTAAATAATGTGCCGTCTGTTATCGGTAAATGGTGGAATTTGCTTCTCACTTGTTTAATCCCTGTCTTAGTTGAGACGATGATCTACTGGGCGAAGAAACCCCCAAAAGCCTCGAAAGTAACAGAGGCTGATCATCAGACGGTATTGGAAGATACAGTCCAAGATTCCATATTTGCCACATACTATATTAAATATGGTATTTTTGCAATTGTCCTACCCTTTATTTTTGCACCGATGTTGGGAGAATTCAGTGCAAATGCTGAACGAGAATATCAAACTTGCGTTGTAAATGATGTGACCTATGCAGTTGTTGTTGATTATGAGGATAAGGTACTTGCACAACAAGCAATAGAACGAGGTGAGGTATTGCAGATTGACACCAGTAGTTTTTCTTATTTTGATAAGAAAGACATTGTCCTGCGATACAAAGAATACACATCTGTGAGCATTGCACCGATGGAAGAGGCTGAGCAGCCGACTACCCAAAATAACTCATGGAATCAAATAAAGGAAGTGTTAAGCGTGCCGTCTATCACTGATTGGTTAATGGTAATTATTACTTTTGTTTATGTCGTTGCTACTATTCTTATATGTGCAGCGAACATAAAATCTGCAAAGGCAACAAGAGACCAGTTGGCTGAATCAAAGCGACAGTTTGATGAAGAGAATAGAGCGTTTGTTACTGTTACATTTGATATTGTTCGCAGTGGTCTTGCTGTTTTATGTATAGAAAACCACGGAAAACAGATTGCGAATAATGTGGAGATTCATATTGCTTCGGAGTTTGTAGATAATATGACAGATGAAGGAAGCAAAGTACGTGTGCAAGAGTTGTGCAAGGCTTCGTTTACTCTTGGAATAGGTCGTAAATGGTATGCGTGTTTGGGTAGTCACATTGAACTAGGGAAACTGAGTGAGGTTCCCCTAACCGTAGATATTAGCTATTCTGATTGTCTCGGAGAACATAAGGAGTCGACAGCAATAGATCTAAAGCAGTATCTTTGGTCAATGATGTATGACTCTGCAACAGAAGATGCTAAGCAAGAATTAGTAAAGATGTCAAAGGCAATGCAAGCCATCGAAAAAAAGCTGCCGAAAGCATAAAGGAGCAAAATATGCCTGAACAAACATCATCCATAATCTCCAAGGTCTGGGGCCTGTGCAATCCCCTCCGTGATGACGGCGTTTCCTATGGAGATTATCTGGAACAGCTTACTTACCTCATCTTTCTGAAAATGTCTGATGAGTATTCCAAACCGCCCTATAAGAAAGAAACCGGCATCCCTGCCGGTTACACCTGGCAGGATATGAACGCCCTGAAGGGTGCGGAATTGGAAGAACAATACAAGGCTACCCTGGAGGAACTGGGCAAGCAGAGCGGTCTCCTGGGTCAGATCTTCAAGCAGGCCACCAACAAGATCAGCAATGCCGCCATTCTCTACCGGGTGGTACAGATGATCGACAAAGAAAAGTGGGTCTCCATGTCCTCCGATGTCAAGGGCGAGATCTACGAGGGCCTGCTGCAGAAGAACGCAGAAGATATCAAGTCCGGCGCAGGCCAGTACTTCACACCCCGCCCCCTAATCAAGGCTATGGTCAAGTGCCTCCGCCCAGAGCCGGGCAAGACCATCGCTGACCCCTGCTGCGGTAGTGGTGGATTCTTCCTGGCAGCACAGGAATTTTTGACCGACCCCAACAATTACACTCTTAGCCGTGAAGACAAGCAGTTCCTGAAGAACGAGACCTTCTACGGCAACGAGCTGGTCAGAAACACCTTCAAAATGGCACTGATGAACCTGTACCTGCACAACATCGGTGATATCTATGGCAATGTCCCTGTCACCTTGGGCGATGCGCTGCTGACCGATCCCGGCTACCGTGTGGACTACGTTCTGACCAATCCACCCTTCGGCAAAAAGTCTTCTATCTCCGTCACCAATGAGGAGGGGGAAGAGGAGGACGAGGAGCTGGTCTACAATCGGCAGGACTTCTGGACCACCAGTTCCAATAAGCAACTCAACTTCATCCAGCACATTAACACCATTCTGAAAGCCACCGGTAGAGCTGCCGTTGTGGTACCGGATAATGTGCTGTTCGAGGGCGGTGCCGGTGAGATCATCCGTCAGAAGCTGCTTCACACCACTGATCTGCATACCATTCTCCGTCTGCCCACGGGCATCTTCTACAAGCCCGGTGTCAAAGCAAATGTTATCTTCTTCGATAAGAAACCTGCCAGCCCGGAGATGCAGACCAAAGATATCTGGATTTACGATTTCCGGACCAATGTCCACTTCACTCTGAAACAGCATCCCATGACCGATGCGGATCTGCTGGACTTCATTCAGTGCTATCACCCGGAGAACCGGCATGAGCGCACCGAAACATGGTCTGAAGAGAATCCCGATGGCCGCTGGCGTAAGTTCAGCGTGGACGAGATTCTGAAGCGAGACAAAACCAGTTTGGATATCTTCTGGATTAAGGACAAGTCCTTGGCTGATCTGGATAGCCTACCCGATCCCGATGTGCTGGCTGCGGATATTATTGAGAATCTGCAGTCTGCTATGGATAGTTTTAATGAATTGATGGCTGCGCTGATAAAGTAATAAGATAGTTTTAGAGATTACTTCGTTTTCTCCATCGGGGCACGGGTGAGTGTTCCAAAAAAATGCCCCGCCGCAGCAGTGTGTGACGCATGAATTTCTCACGCTCCAATGAATGCGACATTTGAAAATCCTCAGAGAATTCCTCTTTGTTTAGGAGGAATCCTCTGGGGCTTTTTTGCGTTTATGAATCTGTAATCACAAACTCGTTTTTCAGTTTGTGGGTACAGATGCGTAAACGGGCTGGGATTATAAAGGGACTGCAGGTTCCTTTATTTCTGGGTTTCCAATAGGGGTGAAAGCGCCCTGTTGGCACACGATTTTCCTTTGGAAAGTCTAGTGTGTTATACCTTCTGCGACCGCTGACGCTGGAAAGGGGGTGTTTTCTTGCAGAACACACCGTTTCCGGTGGCAGCAGAACAGGCGGATTTTGGCGCGCCATGCGCTTAAAAATCAGGATTTGTCCCTCAGACAAAATCCGGCTGTTCGGGTGTAGGTGGTGCGGCGTAGCGGAGACGATTTTGCAAAAATCTTCGGAGCGCAGCTGCATCACCGGGGGAGCGGAAGGTATATCAAACCCGCCGAAGCGACGTATCCTTCGTTATATCCCCAGCTCCTGCCGGACCTTTTCCAGAGCGGCGTTCTCGATCTCCTGGCATCTGCTTTCTGCCTGATGCAATCGTTTTGCGGTTTCTGCGATGGTTCGGTTACGGTCCAGGTCAAAGCCAAACCGGCAATGCAGATACATCCGGTCCCGGTCAGGGATAGCCTCCAATGCCTTGCGGACCTGCTGGATCGTGGCAGCACGGATGCCGCATGCTTCCGGATCAAGGGCATTTTCATCTAAGATGAGGTTCAGCAGTATGGTATCTTCGTCATATCCCAATTCCTGATACAGGCTGACCAATTCACGGCTGGGCATAAATTCGTCAATGATCTTCTGGCAGCTTTTCTTAATCCAGAAATCCGCATAAGTTAGAAATTTTGTGCCACGGCTGGCATCGAACCGCTGGATGGCTTCTATAAGACCGAAGGTACATTCCTGGATCATGTCATCCACGACCCAGATAGGAAGAGCCAACTTGTCTTTCAGCGCGTTTACCTCTTTATATATGTAGTTCTGGATGTTCAGAATCAATGCATTTCTGGCTTCCAGATCTCCTTGCTGCGCCAGAATGCAGAGTTCTTCATTGCTCACAGGCATCCTCCTGCTGTAATGCTATAAATTTCTTCGCAAAGTCCTCGAAAAGCGCCTGATATTTAGGCCCAAGCTGGTGTTTTTGCTGGGTGAAAGCAGCAACAGCACTTGCCAGCTGATCGGTATGGATGGAAGGTTTCTCGGAAATGGCTTCGGAACCCTTGGGGGTTGCCGCATACATAGCCTGGATCGCTTCCTTGGTTATGGTCTGGCCTGTGGGTTTCTTCCTGCCCATGTCTGCCTTGATATCTTTCAGAATTGCCATGAAGCTGTTGGTGATTTTGGCACAGTCCACTTCATGGGGAGAGATCTTTTGAAGGTTAATGTCTGTTACGGCCTGTGATATTGCGGCTTTGTTCTGTGGGGTGGAATTGGCTACCAGGTAGCGGTTTGCCATATCCAGAATATGATTCCGACCCGCGAATCCAGCGGAGAAGACATCGTGGAAATATTGGGAGATCATCAGCGTGAGAACGGGGAAGTTGGGGTGTTCCAGCATCCGGTTCACCACCTCCACATTGACCTTCCGGGTCAGCAGCCGCTGGGCAGATTCTGCGGAAAGCCCCAGTTCTGAAATATCGAAATTCTTCACATAGGGGATGTCGGTTTCGCCCATGAGGTAGTCAATGGACACATTGAATTCCCGTGCCAGTGACCGCACGATCTCATCTCCGATGCGGTCCGTTTCTCCTCGCTCATATCTGCCCAATGTAGTCTCGTTGCAGCCGACCCGGCTGGCAAGTTCACTGAGGCTCAGCCCCCGTTCCATTCGCAGATCTTTTACACGCTCCCGCTTGTTTCCGGGCAATCTCTGGCTCATAGTTCTTTCCTCCTTGGTTCTCGTTTATGGGAAATGGTTGTTTATTACACAAAGTGTCATCATGTGCCGCTCTGAAGTCCTGCAAATTTGCAGGATCTCGGGGCGGCTTTTTTCGTTTCCGGCTTTTTCGGTAGAATTTCGGGTTTTGGTGTGGGTTGACCGTATATTGAAAACAGATGGTTCAATTCATCAATAATTCGAAAGGAGCATCAACAATGGATATTTTTCAGACCATCAAAGAAAACATCACACCACGGCAGGCAGCAGAGCGATACGGGCTGTCTGTCAACAACAAAGGCATGACTCGCTGCCCCTTCCATGAGGATGACTGCCCCAGTCTGAAACTGAACGAAGATTACTTTTACTGCTTCGGCTGTCACGCCCATGGGGATGTGACAAACCTTGTCGCAAAACTGTTTGGCATCAGTCAGTATCGGGCCGCCAGAAGATTGGCAGAAGACTTTGGCCTTGATCCCAGACCTCCAACGCAGGCAAAACGATCTGTGCCTGCCTTCAAACAGAAGCAGGAGCAGCAGCGCCAGATCCAGAGAAAGGAACTGTTCTGCATCAGTACCCTGGATGCCTATCTGGATCTGCTGGAACGATGGAAAAAGCGGTATGCACCCACGGCACCGGAGGAACCCTGGGATGACCGATACCGGGAAGCCTGTCAGATGTGGGACACCATTCTTTATCTTCGGAACTGCATCACGGCAGCGGCACCGGAGCAGAAGGAGCATGTGCTGAATGACTTAGTGGGAAACGGTGCCATGGAGTCCCTCAAAGCCTACGTTGACCGAAGAAAGGGGGAAGCAGCGATTGAACAAGCCGAAACAGAAATCTGTGCCTGAATGGTTCGATGGGAAGAAAATCAACGAGGTTTTGTTCTCCCAGGATTTTCTCGACAGATACCCCATGAAATGTATCAACGGTCAGCTGTTCACAGAGGATGGGGCTGTGGAAGATGAAGAATGGGTCAAGCAGCTGATCTTAAATGAGATCCGGGACTGCATCACAACGGGACTCCACAAGCGGGTATCGAATCTGCTGGAAGTGATCAAGCTGCAAGCCTATTCCCAGCCGCTTCCCATGGAAGCAGACCGCATCCATGTTGGCAACGGCATTTATTATCTGGATGGCAGGTTCCTTCCTGTGAAGAATTTCTGTGCCAACCGTCTGGCTGTCAACTATAACCCAGCGGCACAAAAGCCGGTGCGGTGGCTTCGGTTCCTGTCGGAACTGCTGGAACCGGAGGACATTCCAACCTTGCAGGAATATCTGGGCTATTGCCTGATCCCCTCCACCAAGGGTCAGAAAATGATGATGATCCTGGGCAGAGGCGGAGAGGGCAAAAGCCGGATCGGGCTGGTGCTGAAAGCCATGCTGGGCAGGAGCATGAATACCGGCAGCATTCAGAAGGTGGAAAGCAACCGCTTTGCCAGAGCGGACTTAGAAAACCGCCTGCTGATGGTAGATGATGACATGGACATGAATGCCCTGCCCAAAACCAATTACATCAAATCCATCGTCACCGCGGAAGCGGCCATGGATGTGGAGCGGAAGGGCATCCAGAGTTATCAGGTACAGCTGTGTGTCCGGTTCCTCTGCTTTGGAAATGGCGCTCTGAGTTCTCTGTACGACCATTCCGATGGCTTTTACCGCCGTCAGCTGATCCTGACCACCAGAAACCGTCCGGCAGACCGGGAGGATGATCCGTTCCTGGTAGAGAAGATGTGCGGGGAACTGGAAGGGATCTTCCTGTGGTGTCTTGAAGGGCTGCACAGGCTGATCCGGAATAACTACCATTTCACAGTTAGCAAAAAGGGCGCGGAAAATGTGGAGACGGTGAAACGGAACAACAATAACATCATTGAGTTCTTACACTCCACCGGGTACATCCAGTTCCGGGCGGATGCGGAAGCCAGCTCCAAGGCCCTGTACGATGCCTACACCCTTTGGTGCGAGGACAACGCCTGCCATCGGCTATCTTCCAGCAGGCTCAGTTCGGAACTGGCCCAGAATGAAGCTCTTTACAATGTGGAGTATACCAACAACATCTACCTCTCCGGCGGCAGGCGGGTCCGGGGATTCGTGGGCGTTGAGGTCATCCGGCATGGGTTCTAAAAACGCAGTAGATGTTCCAAAAGCGTGTACGTACTGTACAGCGTACGGTACGTACAGCAGCTTTGAAAATACATCCTTGCTTTTACGCTGCCAGTGTATCAAACAATGTGTCCATTTTACCGGACAGAATCCGCACCTGCCGACAATTCCTTATGGAAAGAAAGACTGGTGAGAACCGTAAATAAATCGACGGTTTTGCTTCTCTATTGTAGCAAAACGAGGTTGTCGAAACCGCGCAGTTACTGTGCGGAAATGGCAACATCTTCCCGAAGGAGGAAAGAAAACTGCGAAATCATGCAATCGGCTGTCCCGCTCATGGACAGGACATGGATACCGGAAAATGGAGCGGTTTTCACTTCCACAGGGGATACACCAAATCGTAAATTGAATGCACGAAAATCAACATCGAATACATGGAGGAATCAACTTTGAAAATCAAGAAAGGTTATATCAGAAGTCAGATCAAGGCCCAGATCATGCTGGCCGGGTACACCATGGCGGAGGCTGTGGAACTGCTGTCCACGGAGTACGGTTGGAGCGACAGCTTGTCCAACTTCTCTGCCAAGCTGCGCCGGGAGTCCCTGCGGTACAAGGACGTTCTGGAACTGGCGGATGTGCTGGGTTATGAGATCGTTTGGCAGAAGGGACGGGATGCGGAATGAGCAAAGCCCAATATGCTATTTTGCGGTTCGCCAAATACAAGGGGCCGACGATCAGCCGGATCGAAGCCCATAACGAGCGAACCAAAGAGTTTTATGCCAGCAACCCGGACATTAAGACCGAGATGAGCAAGTACAATTTCCATCTGGTGAAGCCGAGCGGCAAGTACCGGGCAGAAGCGGACGGGATGATCCGGGAAGCCGGATGCAAAGCCCGAAAGGACAGTGTCCGTATCGTGGAAACCCTGATCACCGCCAGTCCGGAATTTTTCCAGGGAAAGAGCGATAAAGAGATCCGGGCCTATTTTGAACGGGCGCTGGAATTCATGAAAACCAAGCAGGACCTCGGCACTTTCGTGTCTGCGGTGGTGCACATGGATGAAAAAACGCCCCATATGCACCTTTGCTTCGTGCCAATTACAGAGGATGGGCGGCTCAGTGCCAAGGATATTGTCGGAAACAGGAAGAAGCTGACCCAGTGGCAGGACGAATACTGGTCCTACATGGTGAAGAAATATCCGGATTTGGAGCGGGGTGAATCTGCCAGTGAAACCGGCAGAACCCATCTGCCTCCCCGGATCTTCAAGCAGGCCACCAGGATGCACCGTCTGGAACAGAAGCTGAGAGAACTGCTAAGTAGCATCAATCCCATGAACGCTAAGCGGGTGCGAGAAGAAATCCTCAAAATTCTGGATGAGTACATCCCCGGCGTTGCAGAGCTGATGACCAAGACCAAGGCATTGAAGAAAGCAGAAAAGGAATTGAAAGCGGAGATTGCCCAACTGAAAAAGGAAGCGAACAGCAGCAAGCCCAGTGTTCAGCGACTGCTGGAATTGGAAAGAAAAGTGCAGGAGCAGGAAGAATTGCAGAGGACCATTGCGTCTTTGCAGCAGACTTTGACCGCGATCCAGCCAGAAATTATCGCAGAATACAACGACCCCAAATCTGAAAGAAAGGAAACCATTGCCATTGACTAAAACCAAGAGTACCGTACAGGCCATGCAGCTGCCTGTGGAAAAGCTGCGCCCCTTTGAAGGACATCCCTTCCAGGTGAAAGATGATGCGGAAATGGAACAGCTGGTGTGGAGCATTCTTACCCAGGGTTTGCTGACACCCATTACAGTCCGTCCGCTGGAAAATAACGAATATGAAGTGATCTCCGGTCACCGGAGACTTCACGCATGCCAAAAGGCAGGAATCACAACGGTTCCTGCCTTGATTTATGCCCTGGACCGGGATGCGGCGGCGATTGCCCTGGTGGACAGTAACCTCCACCGGGAGAAGATTTTGCCCAGCGAACGAGCCTTCGCCTATAAGCTCAAATTGGAGGCAATGAATCATCAGGGTAAGACTTCTGGCCAACTTGGCCAGAAGTGGACAAGGGATGGAATTGCGGAGAATTCTGAGGATAGTTCTCGGCAAATTCACCGCTATATCCGTCTGACAGAGCTAATCCCCGAAATCCTTACCATGGTGGACAGCGGCAAAATTGCTCTGACTCCCGCTGTAGAACTGTCCTACTTAACCCGGCAGGAGCAGCATGACCTTTTGGAAACCATGGAGAGCGAGGACTGCACCCCCTCGCTTTCTCAGGCCATCCAGCTGAAGAAACTGAGCCAAGCCGGAGAGTTGAACATGGACAAGATCTTCGACATCCTCCGGGAACCCAAGGCCAACCAGCAGGACAAGATCAGCTTCCGGACTACGGATTTGAAGAAGTATTTCCCCAAAAGCTACGATGCTGCCCGTATTCAAGCGCACATTATCAAGCTGCTGGAAGCCGATTACCGCAAGCGTCAGCGCGCACAGGAAAGGTAAGGTGCGTGACATGAGAGAGCAGAAGAATCATAAGGTAATACGAGGTGAGTGCAGATGAAAAAGGTACAGCAGGATGTTATGTGCGTCTTATTGCAGACGCTTTTGGATAAGGAACTGATCACGCAGGATATTCACGATAAGTCCCGCAGCAGAATACTTGACACATTCGACAGTGCAGATTTCTTCTGCTATGCTGGGGACGACAGAAAGGAGGATCAGGATGGACATACGTAAGATTCGCGCAGAATTGCGAATGGGCAGGCCGATTTACGACCTGCCCCTGCGGGTGACATTTTATGCCCGTGTTTCCACAGATCAGGATGAGCAGTTAAACTCCCTGGAAAACCAGGTGCAGTATTACACGGAGCTGATTCGAAGCAAGAAAAACTGGACCTTTGTTCCGGGGTACATAGATGAGGGCATTTCCGGTACCAGCACAAAGAAGCGGGATGAATTCAACCGCATGATCCGGGATGCGAAAGCCGGACTTTTTGATTTTATCATCACCAAGGAAATCTCCCGGTTTTCCCGTTCTACCCTGGACAGTATCAAGTACACCCAGGAACTGCTGGAACACAATGTGGGTGTTTTCTTTCAGAATGACAACATCAATACTCTGGACACCGACAGCGAGTTCCGGTTGGTCATCATGGCGGGTGTTGCCCAGGACGAGGTGCGGAAGCTTTCTGAACGATTGAAATTCGGTTTTCGGCAGGCTATCAAGAATGGTCATGTACTGGGCAACGATAAGCTTTACGGCTATGACAAAAAGGATTGCGTCCTGACCATCAACGAGGAAGAGGCGAAAATCGTGCGGATCATTTTTGATCTGTATGCCAACCATCGTTACGGCACCCGGAAGATATCACAAAAGCTTTTGGAGATGGGCTACACCAGCCGGGAGGGGAATGCCTTTAACACGCTGACCATTCGGCACATGTTGGAGAACCCCAAATACAAAGGTTGGTACTGTGGCAATAAAACCCAGAACATAGACTACCGCACCAAGAAAAAAGCATTTCTGGATGAAAGTGAATGGGTCATGTACCCGGACCCCAGCATCCCGGCCATCGTCAGCGAGGAACTGTGGGATCGGGCAAACGCCCTTTACAAAGAGAGGAGAAAAGAATCTATGTCACACAGCAGCGGAACA
>ERZ1032001.7-NODE-7-length-51011-cov-9.609074_pt1 | contig 51011 bp, 39 predicted proteins | sample MGYA00517102_ERZ1032001 | MGnify/ENA primary metagenome ERZ1032001 (study PRJEB33719, sample SAMN04261291) | wastewater metagenome | biome: rural village; feature: human; material: feces | host: Homo sapiens | place: El Salvador | collected 2013-01-07 ... | reverse complement strand
ATTTGTTCGTCAGGGTTAAACTGCGCCGCGTTTATGAGAACGGTATTGTCAAGATAATCAGAGGCATTGACGTTTGCACCGTTTTGAATAAGCGTTTCAACAACGGGAAAAGAGCTTTGGGCAGCGGCAAGCATCAGCAGGGTCGAACCGTCGGGGAGCGTGTTGTTGATGTCCAGGCCGTTGTCAATTGCCGATTGCATTTCGGCGGCACTCAGGGAGGGCAACAAAGAAGTGTCAAACTGTGCGGCATATGCGAATCTGCCAAAAACAACGATGATAAACGAAAGAGCGAAAGGCAGGTTTCGCAGGAAAGCTGGGGCGCGATCCAGCCCTTGTAGTAAGGCCAGCTGGTGCTGTCCACTACAGAAACATTTGGATCTTTCAGCTTTACATATTTCAGCAGGACATAGAACTTATCCCGGGGCCCAGTCTCGAAATTTTCCATATAGGGGTCATGGATAGTCCGCCGTACGACTGCAGAGATACCACTGGCATCCACCACCAGCCGCGCAGGAATTTCTTCTCCCTTGCTGGTGATAATTCCTGCAATCCGACCGTTTTCGTAGCGCAGGGCTTTGAACGCGGTTTCAAAGCGGAAATGAGCACCGGCATCCAAAGCAGTTTTTCTCAGCCGTTTGATGAACAGGGGAAGATGGAGCACCGCAACATTGATATAATTGGTTTTCAGGTGGTTGTTCAGTGCGGATTTTCCGTAACAGACATGGAAATTGCGGACAAATTCTTCGTCGCCCTCACCACTGGGCTCTACGTCAAATTCTTCATAAGAATCCCGGGTGAAGTGGATGATATCCAACCGCTTGGCAAGATTCGCTTCCGCATCCCGGTCAATCACAAGGACCTTCAGTCCCCGCTGTGCCAGAAGTCCCGCAAAATAGGTTCCCGCAGTGCAGGCACCCACGATTACAACGTCATACATAGAACCGAGTCCTCCAGCATGTCAGGATTTTGCCTTTTCCCAGGCGGCCTTTGCTCCAATCATCACAGCACCTACGCCGCCGCCATTCTCGCTTTGCTGTCCCACAAAATAGAGTCCGTTTACATTGGTTTTGTGGGGCGGGTTTTGCTGCCCCATAATGGGCACTACACCGCCAAAGCTGCTTTTTTGCATGTGCGTGAACTGACGGTAATCTACGGCTGTCATGATCTTCCGGGTAACGGTATGACGGGCCAAATCTGGCAGATGCTTCTCTGCCAACGCCACAAGACGGTCGGCGTAGTGCTCCTTCACATCCTCCCATGATCCTTCGGCCAGGGTGTCCGGACAGACAGTGTAGAGGGTAACACAGTGTTTGCCCTCCGGTGCAAAGTCCGGTGCATGATAGCTGGGAACATAAATCAGATAGCCATCATCACCGCCGTGGTAAATATGATTTCTCAGCTTTTCTGTAGCGGCACTGAGGTCATACATCCCATAGCAGTAGGTCAGGGGAGACCGCAGATAGTCCATGGGATTATAGTCCACACCCAAGTGGACCATGAACACTGCTTCCATGGGACGGTAGCTTGCAAGGATCTTCCGATATTCCTCGCTGAGATGCTCCAGCCCTACGCAGTTTTCAAAGAAGTCCTTGCCTGCACCGCAGCCTACAACCATATCGGCAGCAATTTCTTTGCCATCAGAAAGACGAATGCCCTTTGCAGTGCCCTGTTCCACGAGTACCTTCTCCACAACCGTACCGTAAGTAATGGTGCCGCCGTGGTTTTCTATGTACGAAGCCAAAGCTTCCGGCAGTTTCTGGCAGCCTCCCGTGAAATAAACATAGCCTCCGTAATAGTGCTGCCCTTCCTCCGCAGGAATCCGCATATCGAAGGCACTTTCAAAGTTCATGAAGATCACGCCAAGTCCCTGGACTTCCTTGGGGTCAGCACAGAAGTCCGCAAAAATGCCGGTAAACAAGGTACATATCTTCTCACTTTTGAAGAAATGCTTTGTAAACTCGTCGGCATTCATAGCTGCATATTTTCTAAGCTTCAGCATGGCGAGGGCTGTGCGGATCTTGATACCAATGGTCTGGGGCTGACGGCCCAGCCAGCGCAGATGCATCACGTGGTCATATACCTTGTAATATTCGTCAATGCCTGCTGCATCCTCGGGGAAGAGGGTTTTCAGCTTTTCCCGCCGCCAGTATTTGCCGCCAAAGGACAGGGGCTTGATCATGTCATAGTCCGGCATTACGATGTCCCGGTCTGCCCGCTGGGTTTCCAGTTCGATACCCAGCTCTTTCAGAAGTTCGTACAGACTTTCACCCGGCAGCATATCGCCCATCAGCAGAGGTCCCTGCTCAAATCGATAGCCCTCATGTTCCAGCAGGGCAACCACACCTCCGGGTGCATTATTTTTGTCAAAAATCTGTACCTGATGTCCTTCTTTGGCAGCAAAGGCACCAAAGGTAAGCCCGCCCAGTCCGGCTCCAATGATGGCAATGTTCACAACAAACCCTCCTCTTCAGATTATTGACTTAATTATACCATCCCCTAAAGGAAAATGCTACTATAGAATACAGTCCGAAACAACCATATTTATGGTAATTGAACAAAAAGACCTTGAAGGAAAGCTCCTTCAAGGTCTTTTTATGAGGATTAAGTTACATAATCCATACAGATCCATCCATTGTCCACCCGACCCCAAACAGTTCCTTCAACGGTTTGCGTCTCAAAGACGGTCACGGTATCCCCATAATATAGCAAAGCGGCAATTCGGCTGCTTGTTCCGATCTCTTTACGAACCCGGAGGCAATCCGCAATAACGGTCATAACAGTCCCTTCATTGGAGGGCTCGGATACTTCCCCGGAAGAGACAGGCTGGAAGTAATCCATATGAATCCAGCCTCTGTCAGTTTTTCCCCAATATACGGAACCTGTCAGTGTTTTCTCGGAAACCACGACAACATCATTCTGGTAGTAGAATCCTACAATGGAATACTCCGTACCTGGACCGGAGCGAATTCGTAATGCATCCGCTATGATCTTGCCTTTTGTTGCGGTGGATTCCGTTTTCCCCGTGGGTTCCGTAGCTTCCTGCTCAGGTTCTGTTTCCTGCTGGGGCGGTACTTCTTGCTCCGGTTTTGTATCCGGCTTGAATGCATTATCTGCACCTGGATTGTTTGGCAGGATGTAATCCATGGAAACCCATCCGCGGTAGAAGCGTCCCCAAACTGTGGAATCTACAGTACGCTGTTCCAGAATATCGACGATATCGCCGTTGGATAAATAACCAATTGTAGAATATGCAGTGCCAGGTCCGCTGCGGATCCTGAGAAAATCATTAACGGATACCGTTCCTGATAGGGCGTTCTGATATTCTGGCAGCAGAACGATCTCATCCTGTGGTCTGCCTGGGACGGGATTTTGTTCGGGAACGGTATCCTCAACAGAAGGCAGCTGGCTGCTGCCGGAATCCGGATTAACAGTTCCGTTGAGAATATCTGCGTAGTTGGTGTATTCCAGGCAAATCCATCCGCTGTCCACCTTTCCCCAGGTTCTGCCTGACAGTTGAATGACATGGGAAACGAGCAAACTGTCATCTCTGCGAACCTGAGCTGCTACTGCGTAATTTGTTCCAGGACCTTTTCTGATGTTGACAATATCTCCGGTCACAATAACAACCGTTGATTGGGAATCCTGGTTTTCGGAATTTTCGGATGACTGCCATCGGGCAAACAGAGTTTTACCGCTTAGTTCCCGGGTCAATTCCGTTATTTTTGTGCCTTCGGTTAAATCTGTGTACCAGCCAAGGAAAACATCACCGATACGTACTGCGTCGGCAACGGGAACAGAATGGTTATCGCAGACAAATCCCTGTACCTGATAAGTAAGCGTTCCGCCGTTGGGTTCATAAGAGACATACCCATAGGCATCGCTGATTGTTTGACTGTAAACACCGTTTAGAAAAATATTGGCCTCGCACAATCTTCTGTTAACAAGTCCTGTCAAATATTTTCCGCCTGCAGTGGAGTATAAACTGAATGCATATACCAGATCATCTTCTTCGGCATTCGATAAGACCGCATTTCTCAGTATGCTGTCATATGTCATCCAGCCGGTTCCAACATTAAAAGAAAAAGAAACCAAAGCGTCAAACTGATGCTGGGTAAACGTAAGATTGTATGGATCAATAAGCTTCTTCTGGAGGGTGTCTGCAATGTCTGTAAGGGTTTCCCGCAGCAAAGCCTCGGCTTCCTCTACAGGAATGCCGTTGGCCAAATAATCAAAATACTTATCCGTAGGACATTTTGTTCCGTAACCAACCGTGTGCTGGCCGTAATCGTAATACGGTTTCGAAGAGAAGCCTTCGAATTTCTTTATAAAAGCGACACAAGGCTCACTTGCAGTCATAGCGGATGCGGCATAAGCTTTTGGCGCTAAGTCTGTTATCTTGCCACCAAGAAGGCAGAGACAAATTAAGATAAAGAAAAAATGAGTACGCTTTCTCAAAGTGTAAATTCCTCTTCTTTGTTATTTTGTCAAAAGTAAAAATAAAGAAAACATAAAATCCGGCTGAAACGCCGTATTATTTCTATTCTATCATAAAAGTTGTTTTTCTGCAATAACTATGATGATTCGAAAAAACAGATAAAAACCAGACCTGAAAAGATAAAAATCTTTCAGATCTGGTTTTGCAGCTTGCAGTCATAGACTTCGGATCTGGTTCTGAATGAGTGTGCCAACGGTATCGGCAAATTGATCCAGATTCCGGATTCTGGCGATATTTCTTCCGTAAATAGTATGTGCAGCGGGAACATCGTCGTCGTCTCCGGTAAATACGCAGATGACGGCAATACCGTGGTGCTGCAAGGAACGTACCTCAGCAGCTGTGTTCAGGATGCTGTTGTCTTCACTGTAATTCACATAATGACCGTTCTGGAGAATCTGAATGATGTCGTGGGGGCGGGCGTCGGACAGCAGAATCAGAATCTTATGCTCGCAAGGCGCAGCTTCCATCTCCTGACACATTGCCCGCAGGGCCAGCCCGTCCCGGTTGCATCCGGTTGTGAAAAAATGGAAGATGCGCTGATTCTTGTCTGTCTCAAAATAATCCCGGTAGCGGGTCAGAATCGTATAGCCGCTCATGGAACAGAAGGAACTTACACGCACAGGAATTTTGTTGCGGGTCAATGCTTCCGCAATCATATATCCCTGCGCAGATACCATTGCCTGCCGGTTTACCTGTGAGTAGGATGCGTCCAGAAGGATATCCACACACAGATCACCCGGATCACTTTGCATGATTCGTGTAAATACCTTGTCATCGTCAAGATACAGTCCCCGCCAAACCCGTCCGATGTCCAATGTACCGGAAGCGCTACGGCTGACCGTAGGCTGAAGATAGGCCATCATGGCATTGCGGATACGCTCGGTCAGGCGCAGAATGGAATTTCGGTTATATAAGGCATCCGCTTCATAGGCTGCGCGGTTGGCCTTCATCTGCTTCAGCGCAGCCTTGCGTCTTTCAGCAGAATGTCCCCGCAGTTTGCGATCATATGCGTCACTGCCTACTGCGTAGTATAATCGGCAGTTTTTATGGCTGTCCACACAAAGCTTCCGTTCCAATTCTGCGGTGGTGCGTTCATCGTATAAAGGCTCGCCGAAATATGCAGAAATATGTTTTTTTAAGATGGCTTCCGTCTTCTCTGCACTGGTATCCGTAATGACCCGTCTCGCAGGCCCGGCTTGGCTGATATTGTCGGAAGATACATGTTCGGAATATCCAAGCCCAAATTTGCGAACACCGGACGGCTCGTTTACCTTGTCTTTTTGCCTGCTGGGAAACAGACCTCGTTTTTTTATTTGTTTTCCCTGGCCGGGAACAAAACCGAAGGCATCCTTCAAGAGCTGCAGTGCATGGGAACACAGCATCTCGGTATCCCAATCACTTGGAAACTCCAAAGCATCCAGGATCTTGCGGTCCCAGGGTGTCATTGCGGGGTTTTCACCCAGTGCACGACGGAAATGAGCCTCTTCCAGTATTTCCAACAAGTTGGCACCCTGCACACTGGCAATGACTCTTTTGGCATAGTTCCTGCGCAAGGCGGGCAGTGCCGGACGCAGTGCAGCTTCCCGTTGGTAAACCGCATATTCAAGTCCCAACCAGACAAGCTGCTCATACAGCACTTCGTTTTCGCTGCCATGCAGAGCAGAGAAAAGCTCCTCAATGGCCTGTGCATCATAGTTTTTCCGGACTGCACCGATGATGCTGTTCCAGTACAGGTCGGCTTGCCCGGCTTCATCAAAAGCTTTGAAGTCAGGTTCAAAATCATAGTCTTGGGCTGCATTCCAGATCAGATTGCTGGCACGCCGTTTTTCCTGCTCCTGAATTTCCATCAGATAAACACATCCTCGTAAGTGAGCGTACCCGGCAGACGGGCATGAATCACATCTCTGACCAACTGTTTTTCAAAATCATCAAAGGACTTATTGACCAGACCCAATTCCAATGCGCGGTTTCCTTCCAATCCTGTTTGCATCAGACGCACCGCAGCCAGCAGACCACGAAGATCCAAAGGCTTTGTGGACAGTTCGCCTCCATCACATTTCTTCTGAATATCCTGGAATAATCCAGCAAAATGAGCGGCATAAGTGGAACGCAGCTTTGGATACTCACGGCACAGCAGTTTAATCAGTCCGTCGGTAGAAATGGCAGGCATGTCGATAACTACAAAGCGGGAAGCCAGTGCCTCATTCAGTTCTCTGGTGCCGGCATAACCGTAATTCATGGTGGCGATAAACCGGGTAGCATCGTGCATGGTGATTCGCTCGTAACCGGGCATATCAATACACCGCCGGAAGTCCAGTGTGGCATGCAGAACCGCCAGCGACTCGTTCTTGGCCATATTGATTTCGTCCAGAATACCGAAGCCGCCATTTTCTGCGCATTGATAGATAGGACCTTTGCGTAGTGTAACGGCTCCGTCAGCGAAGGTATCTGTACCCAACAGGGTGGCAGCATCCGTGTTAATATAGAAAGATACATCCCAGCTGGGACGACCGAAAACGGCGGCCAGATTCTCTGCCAACACGTTTTTTCCGGTGGCTTTCGGGCCTACCAGCAGAAGATTTTCACCACATAGAAGCGCCGTGATGGCCTCTTCCCAGATATCCTTTCCATAATACAGATACCGAGGAACCGGAATGCGGTGGCGCAAACTGTCGCCTACGGAAAAGCCTTCCCTGAACCGTTCAACTTCTGCAATTATTTTGTGACTGACACCCTCATTTTTTAAAAAATTCAGCATAAGATCACTCCGTATTTTTTACTTCGTGTATATCATAGCATATTACTGGGAAAGAACCAACAAGATTTCCGAATTAACAACAAAAAATATTGATTAATAGTAACAGCCGCCTGATTTCTGATTAGAAATCAGGCGGTGTATATTAATGGAGCGAAATGCTTAGTCTTCAACCAGAGACATTGCAATCTGTTCAGGGGTAATCGGCAGTTCGCGGAACCACTTGCCGGTTGCTCGATAGATTGCGTGAGCAATGGCGGGACCAGGCGTGTTGATAACAATTTCACCGATGGACTTTGCGCCAAAGGGACCGGTGGGCTCATAGCTGTGCTCGAATTCCACCTTTAACCGCCCCATATCCAGACGGGTAGGAACCTTGTACTGCATGAAACTGGACTCTGCGGGACGGCCGTTGCGGTCATAGGTCACATTTTCCATCAACGTATGACCGATGCCCTGGACAATACCGCCTTCGGTCTGGATTCTTGCCAATGCGGGGTTGATGGGAATACCGCAGTCTACAACTGCCATGTAGTCAATAATATCCACCTTGCCGGTGAGCTTATCCAGTTCGATTTCTACCATGCCAACCATGTAGGGCGGGGGAGAAACAGGGGAAGTATGCGTTTGCGTGGTTTCTGCAGGAGTGGTGTTGTTGACCTGAGCCTTGTAAGCGATATCAGTAAGACTTACAGCCTGTCCCGTATTGATGCGACGGACGCATGTGCTTGCAAATTCGACTGCATCCTCGTCACAGTCCATCATACCGGCAGCAATTGTGCAAATTTGCTTTTTCAATTCGTTGCAAGCCTTCACAACGGCCATGCCGGTGATGTATGTGGTAGAGGAGGCGTAAGAGCCGGAGTCGTAAGGAGAAACGTCGGTATCAGCACCGAAAACTGCAACATCGTCCACATCGCAGTCCATCAGTTCGGCTACCATCTGGGCAAGAATCGTATCACAGCCGGTACCCATATCAGCAGCACCAATAATCAGGTTATAAGTGCCGTCTTCGCTCAGCTTCAGAGTTGCGGAACCAACGTCAACATTGGAGATGCAGCTGCCCTGCATGCCCATGGCAACGCCAGCGGTTCTGACTTTTCCGTTGCCCATATCGCGAACCTTGGAGCGTTCTTCCCAGTTAAACATCTGACGGCAATGCTCCATGCAGCGGTCCAGTGCGCAGGCATTGGCGATCTCGTTGTAGTAGGCGGGCATGACCATGCCTTCCTTGATCATGTTGATATCACGGATTTCCGTAGCATCCATACCCAGCTTTTCGGCCAGTTCACTGACGATGGATTCTACAGCGAAGATACCCTGGGTAGCACCGTAACCGCGGTAAGCGCCCGCTGCCTGATGGTTCGTATAAACTACATCATAGTGGAAACGATGGGCTTCCAGGGAACCGGTGTACAGGGGCAGTGCCTTGTGACCGGAAAGACCAACGGTGGTAGGACCATGTTCGCCGTAGGCGCCGGAATTGGACAGGGTATACAGATCCATAACGCGGATCTTACCATTGTTCATAGCACCCATTCGCAGTGTGATTTCCATCTCGTGACGGGGAGAGCCGGCAATCTGGGATTCCTCACGGGTGTAGGTAATCATGGCAGGCCGACCGGTCTTCATAGCAACAAAGGCAGGATATACATCACAGACCGCTGTCTGCTTTGCACCGAAACCACCGCCAATACGAGGCTTTTCCACGCGGATCTTACTCTTGGGAATACCCAATGCCCGGGATAGAATACGGCGGGTATGGAAGACAATCTGGGTAGAGGAGATCAGGTGCAGACGGCCATAACGATCGAAGTTTGCGTAGGCGGTAAAGGGTTCCATCATGGCCTGATTATAGGCTTTGGTGTGGTAAGTACGCTCCAGAACAATGTCGCATTCTGCCATGATGCTTTCCACGTCGCCGTGAATCTCATCTGCGCTGGCAACCATATTCCGCTTGGGATCTCCACCGACTTCGCAGGGAGGGAACCAGTCATCTTCCGGGTGGACCAGAACGGGATTGTCTTTCGCAGTACGGAAGTCAAGAACTGCCTCCAGAACCTGATATGTAACTTTGATCAGCTTCATGGCCTTTAGCGCGGCCTTTTCGGTTTCTGCGGCGATGATGGCAACGACGTCGCCGGAGAACCGGACATGACGGTCGATGATCAGACGGTCATAGGGAGAAGGCTCAGGGAAGGTCTGACCGGCAATGGCAAAACGGGTCTGGGGCACATCCTCCCAGGTGTAAATGTCCACAACACCGGGCACCTTCTTGGCTGCTGCGGTATTGATGGATTCTACGATAGCATTTGCATGGGGAGAGCGCAGGATCTTAACGACCAGAGCGTCGTTGGGGGTCACATCGTCGGTATAGACAGGCTTGCCCAGCAGAAGCTGCATGGAGTCCTTTTTGCGGACAGATTTGTTAATGGATTTATATTGTTTATGTTCCATAGCTGCCTCCTCACTTGCGGGAATCCAGGAATGCCCGGATACCACGAAGCTGTCCGTCATAACCGGAGCAGCGGCACAGATTGCCTGCCAGAAAACTACGAATCTCATCGTCAGTAGGATCGGGATTCTCACGAAGCAACGCAATGGTGTTCATCACAAAACCGGGATTGCAGAAACCACACTGATCAGCACCCTGGTCAGCGATAAAGCCAACAAAATCAGAAGCCTCTTCCTGCAGGCCTTCCAATGTGTAAATCTCGTGACCGTCAGCCCGGACAGCCAGAGTGGAACAGGATAGAATAGGTTTGCCATCCATCAAAACAGTGCACAGACCACAGTTGGAGGTGTCGCAGCCACGCTTTACGGACAGGCAACCCTTTTCACGCAGGAAGTCAAGCAGAACAGTGTCAGCTTCGACAGAGGCTATGATACTTCTGCCGTTAAGTTTCAGTTTAATTTCCATATCACATACCTCCCAGTTCGTTCATAGAACGCTCCACCAGCACCTTGATTAAATGGGTGCGGTAAGCAGCGCTGCCACGGATATTGCCTTCAGTGGGAGCATTCTCAGCAACAAAGGCCGGGAAACCCTCTGCCTTTTCGTTGCGTATCAGGATGGCTCTGGCAGGGCGGGCACCGATGGAAGCGCGGTACTCGCCGTTCATGTGGGCCACTGCGCAGGCAATCACAGGAAAGTCTGTGCTCTGGTTACGCATGGAGGAATAAACCAACTTGCAGGGGGTCTTCCTGACAATTAGGCGTACCAGGATGTCGTTATCCTTCTTCATCGTGGCGAACTGCTTTAGGGGAATGATGCCACCTTTGTAGAGCTCTACATAGGAATCCATTGCCAGAAAGACGGTCAGAACATCAGAGAAACCAAAACGGCCCCAAATGCTGCCACCCACGGTAGCCATATTACGGAACTGGACACCTACGATGTCCTTAACTGCGTTTGCAACAGCATTGCCGGAATAGGCATTCAGCCCATCGTGCATCTCAAGATCACGAAGGGTGGCCATGGCACCGATGGAGAACTGTTCCTCTGTTTCTTCAATTGTATTAAGTCCCAGCTCGCACAGGTCGATAGCGGTACCAACACTGCCTTTACCAAGTCTGAGCCACAGCATACCGCCTAAAATGCGGTTGCGCTTATTCTGGTTCAGCTGCCAGGCTTCTTCCAGAGTCTGAGGGCGAACATATTTCTGTATGGTTATCATAAGCAAATACTCCTTTGGTGGGTTTGCATAATTTCACGCTTATAGTATAACAGTTTTGGTTGATTTTGGGAAGTAAGTTTGATAGAATAGCGTTATATTTTCTCGAATATAACGCTTTGGAGGATATCATGAAGGCTGTCACCAAAATCACGCTTACTGATGACAACGGAATCAAGTTTTTTGGCGAAGGGCCTTGCCGATTGCTCCGCTGTGTGGAAAAGACCGGCTCCCTCCGGGCTGCGGCAATGGAAATGGAAATGGCTTATTCAAAGGCCAGTAAGATTCTGAAACAGGCAGAAGAAAATCTGGGATTCTTGTTAACTACCAGAAGCACAGGCGGAAAAGACGGAGGAGGAAGTATCCTGACCCCCGAAGGCAGACAATTACTTTGCCAATATGAAGCTTACCGGGATGCCTGCGTCAAAGCGAACCTGGCACTTTATCGGCAGTACTTTCCAAAAATCGGTTGCGTCATTATGGCTTCCGGTCTCGGTAAGCGGTTTGGCGGAAACAAGCTGATGGCAGATTTTCATGGAAAGCCGATGATACAAAGGGCTTTAGACGCAACGGATGGTTTGTTTGCCAAACGCGTGATCATAACTCGCCATGAAAGTGTCGCTTCCCTTTGCCGGGAACAGAATCTGGATGTGGTGCTGCACGACTTTCCCTACAGAAATGATACTGTTCGTCTGGGACTGGAAGCGTTAGGGGATCTGGATGCCTGCATGTTCCTTCCCGGAGACCAGCCTCTGCTTCGCCGGGAAACAGTAGCGAATCTTCTCCAGAACTGGGCAGAGCACCCCAATTGCATGATTCGTCCCATTCATGAAGATACCGAGGGAAGTCCGGTGCTGTTCCCGGCATGGACATTTCCGGAATTGAAAAACCTGCCGGAAGGGAAGGGCGGAAATATTGTCATCAAAAACCATCCTCATGATAGTATTTGTGTCTCTATTTCGGATCCCTTTGAACTGGCTGATGTGGATACTCCGGATACATTGGAACTACTGAAAGGGCTTTACCATGATTAAACGATGTGAAAAACTGGTGGTTACCTTCTATACTACAACCGCAGCAATGGCTATGGAGAAGATTTGCAAGCAGTGCGGTGCCGACGGGCGGCTTATCCCCGTTCCGGGTAGTATTTCTGCCGATTGCGGCCTTGCCTGGTGTGCTAAGAACGAGAGTGAAGATGCACTGCTGGAGCTCATGGTACAGCATAACATTAGCCCTCAGGGCATCTACCACTGTTTGGTCTGAGGTGATGCGATGATTTATTTTGATAACGCGGCTACCACAATGCAGAAGCCTCCTTGTGTGGTGCAGGCTGTAACGGAAGCGATAGGTTCGCTCGGTAATTCCGGTCGCGGCGTACATAGCGGTGCATTAAGCGCATCCAGAATCATTTACGATACACGCACAGCCTTGGCACAGCTGTTTGGGGCGGAAAGCCCGGAGCGGATCGCATTTTCCGCCAATTCCACGGAAGCATTGAACATGGCGATTAAGGGTGTACTGAATCCAGGTGACCATGTGATTACTACCGCTTTGGAACACAACTCTGTGCTCAGGCCGCTCTATGAACTGGAAGACCGGGGTGTGGAGCTTACAATTCTTCCTGCTGACCTGATGGGCAACATCCGTTATGAAGATTTCGAAAAAGAAATCCGCTCCAACACAAAGGCAATTGTCACTACCCACGGCTCTAATCTGACAGGCAATCTGCTGGATATCGGCAGAATCGGTGCTATTGCGAAGAAACAAGGTCTCGTCTATATTGTGGATGCCTCACAGACTGCAGGTGTTTTCGAGATCGATGTACAGAAGATGCACATTGATATACTCTGCTTTACCGGTCACAAGGGATTACTTGGACCTCAGGGCACCGGTGGTATTTATGTTCGGGAGGGCATGGAAATTCGTCCCTTGCTCTCTGGCGGCAGCGGTGTGCAGACGTATCTGCGCTCTCAGCCGCCCCAGATGCCCACATTGCTTGAAGCAGGAACATTGAACGGTCACGGAATTGCTGGCCTGGGAGCGGCAATCCGCTACCTGCAGAAAACGGGTTTGGATACGGTCCGTGCAAAAGAACAGGAATTGACGATTGCTTTTTATGAGGCTGTCCGGGAAATCCCCGGTATTACCGTCTATGGAGATTTTGCAACTTTCAACCGCTGTGCCATTGTCGCTTTGAATGTCCGGGATTACGATTCCGGTGAGGTCAGCGATGCGCTTTTCGAACAATATGCCATTGCAACCCGTCCCGGAGCCCATTGTGCTCCGTTGATGCACAAGGCGTTGGGGACAGTGAAACAGGGCGCTGTCCGGTTCAGCTTCTCCCACTACAATACAAAAGAAGAAATTAAAATGGCGGTTTCCGCGTTGCGGGAACTGGCACAGAAGGAATAATTATGGAAAATATTATCGATTGCAAAGGTATGGCGTGCCCACTGCCCGTCGTAAATGCCAAAAAGGCTGCAGAAAGACTGAACTCCGGCGACGTATTGACTGTTCTGGTAGATAACGAAATCGCCGTGCAGAATCTGACCCGTTTTGCCGAACACAAGGGTTTTGCCGTTTCTGCCGAAAAAAAGGCAGACAAGGAATATGCGGTCATCATGACCATTTCCGGCGCTGTTGCAGAAAAAAACAAGGAAGAAGAAATTGCCTGTGTCATGGATTCCCGCAGAAAGGGTATGCTGGTGGTTCTGTCCGGCAATGTGATGGGTACCGGTGATCCCAAGCTGGGAACTTCTCTCATGAAAGCCTTTGTTTTTGCGCTGACCAAGCAGGATCAGCTGCCCGATACCATTCTGTGCTACAATACCGGCGCCAGCCTTACCTGCGAGGGTGCCGATACCCTGGAAGATCTGAAGCTGCTGGAATCTGAGGGCGTTACCATCCTCACCTGCGGTACTTGCCTGGACTTCTATGGCTTGAAAGAAAAGCTGGCTGTGGGTGGCGTGACCAATATGTATGACATTGTGGAGCGCATGGAAAGTGCCGCACAGATCATCAAGCCCTGATTGCCATGGAAACAGAAGTAAAGCTGACAAAGCTGGCAAACTGTGCCGGCTGCGGTGCCAAAATGGGTGCCGGTGCGCTGGCAAAGATGCTGGAGGGATTCAAAGCTCATTCTGATCCCCGGCTCATCGTGGGCTATGACAAGAGCGATGATGCAAGTGTCTATGTTCTGGATGACAATACTGCGTTGATCCAGACAACTGACTTTTTTCCTCCCATTGTGGATGATCCGTATCTATATGGAAAAATCGCAGCTACCAACGCCCTCAGTGATGTATATGCTATGGGCGGTGAGCCAAAGCTGGCGCTGAATATTCTATGCGCGGCAGAAGGTATGGCAGACAATACTATCCGAGAGATCCTTCGGGGTGGCTATGATGCAGCCTATGATGCCGGTGCAATCATTACCGGTGGCCATACCATCAAGGGCGCGGAACCTATCTACGGTCTGGCGGTCTCCGGTTTTGTGCATCCTCGGAAGGTACTGACCAACGCCAAAGCCAAGCCTGGAGATGTGCTGATTCTGACAAAGCCTTTGGGCGTGGGCATCATCACCACCGGAGCGAAGGCTGACATGGTGGAAAAAGAGGTTATGGACCGCATCTATACCCAAATGGCAACATTGAATAAAGCTGCCCGGGATATTATGGTGCAGTATTCCGTTCATAGCTGTACTGATGTGACCGGTTTTGCCCTCCTGGGCCATAGTTTTGAGATGGCCCAGGGAAGTGAATGTACACTTCATATTCAGGTGGACAAAGTGCCCTATCATGCCGAAGCTTTGGAACTGGCTTCCATGGGCCTGATTCCTGCCGGAGCTTACCGCAACCGGGAATATGCCCAAGCCGGTGTAGCCGTACGGGGAAATATCTCCCTTGCGATGGAGGATATTCTCTACGATCCCCAGACCAGCGGCGGGCTGTTGTTTGCGCTTCCCAAAGAAGAGGCAGATGTATGTCTCAGCCAGCTGAAGCAGACCATTCCCAATGCGGCGATCATTGGCTATGTAACAGAAAAAGAAGACTCTTACATTATTCTGGAGTAACATATGAAAGACCTGATTATTGTCCGGGGCGGAGGGGACCTGGCTACCGGTACGATTTACAAATTGAAAAAGAGCGGCTTTCCGGTTCTGATTCTGGAAGTAGCGCAGCCCTCTGCCATCCGGCGGAATGTGGCTTTTTGTGAAGCCGTTTACCAGGGAACCCAGACCGTAGAGAATATGACCTGCTATCTGGCTGAGTCTTTAGCGCAGGCTCAGCAATTCCTGGACGAAGGGAAGCTGGCTGTCCTGGTTGATCCTACAGGTGAATCCATTGCTGTGCTGAATCCTCTTGCTGTGGTAGATGCGATCCTGGCTAAAAAGAATTTGGGAACAAACAAGAGAATGGCACCTATTACAGTGGCACTTGGCCCGGGATTTAGGGCAGGTGAAGATGTGGATGCGGTAATCGAAACCAAGCGTGGTCACAATCTGGGCAGAGTGCTTTGGGAAGGAACTGCTGCACCCAATACCGGTATCCCCGGCATTATTGGCGGTTATGGCATAGAACGGGTCATTCATTGTCCTGCAAAGGGTATTCTGCGGAATGTTAAGAAAATCACAGATACGGTGTCCAAGGGCGAAGTGATTGCTGTTGTAGAAATGGAAAATGGTATTGTTCCGGTAGAAGCTACCGTGGATGGAATTTTGCGCGGACTGATCCGGGATGGATATCCGGTCCAAATTGGTTTCAAAATGGCGGACATCGACCCCAGAATCGATGAGTATAACAACTGCTTTACGATTTCTGATAAGGCCCGCTGCATCGCCGGAGGTGTTCTGGAAGCGATCCTGCAGAGAAAAGGAGAACTGGGCTTATGATTATTGCGGTTGTTGGTTCCGGTGGAAAGACCACGTTGATCAAAAAACTGGCTGCCCAGTATCGCAGTGAGGGAAAGTCTGTCCTGGTAACCACGACTACCCACATGTTCATTGAGGAGGATACCCTGCTGACCGATGATGCCGTTACAATCATGCAGGCATTAAATGAAACAGGTTATGTCATGGCAGGTATTCCGGATGGTCAAAAATTCAAAGCATTGTCCAAAGAAACCTTTGATGCTGTCTGTGCCGTTGCGGAAGTAGTGCTGGTGGAAGCGGATGGTTCCAAGTGCATGCCGCTGAAATACCCAAATGCGAAAGAGCCTGTAATTCCGGAAGAAACGGATGAAGTTATTGTGGTCTGTGGACTGAATGCCATCGGTGAGAATGCGAAGGACGTTTGCCGCCGGCTGGAACTGGTGAAGGCGCATCTGGGTGTTGAGGACGATACGGTGATCACACCGGTGCATGTGCAAAGGTTGGTTACAGAAGGATATCTGAATCCACTGAAGAAAGCCTATCCCAATGCAAAAATCAACGTGCATCCCCGTCATGACGGCTCCCTTTACCAGCGGGTAATTGCATCCTTACTGCAAAATGAGCAGGATGTATCCTTGATTCGCAAAGAATGGTTCTGCCCCCAACCCAAACTGATCCTCTGCGGCGGTGGTCATGTATCCAGAGAAGTGGCGGCCTTTGCCCATCGGCTGGATTTTTCTGTAACTGTGCTGGATGACCGGCCTGATGCTGTCACCCGGGAGCGGTTCCCCACAGCGGAGCGCATCTGCGATTCCTATGAGAATCTGGGAAAGTATCTGGAAGAGGATGCCTGTTATGTTGTTGTGACTCCGAATCATAAGGCGGATCTGCAGTGTGTCAGCACCATTCTGCCCACCCGGTACTGCTACCTCGGTATGATCGGCAGCCGGAAAAAAGTGGCTTCCACTATGGAAAACCTAAAACTTGCGGGCTTTACTCAGGAGCAGATGGAAAGCATTTTTGCCCCCATCGGTCTTCCTATCGGGGCAGTAACGCCTGCAGAAATTGCGCTGAGCATCCTGGCACAGGTGGTCCAGGAGAAAAATAAATCCCATGCAGCCTCTGTTGACAAGGCTCTGCTGGAAGTGAAAGAGCCGGGCATGCTCTGTATCATTCTGGAAAAGCATGGCTCTGCTCCCAGAGGCGAGGGCAGCATGATGTTTGTGGGGCAGGACAAGGTCCTGGGTTCCATCGGCGGTGGGAAACCGGAATATCTGGCAATGTGCCATGCAAAAGAACATCCAGGGTTCGCTATCCGAGAATATACACTGAACAACACCGCACTCGACGGTCTGGACATGATCTGCGGAGGCAGAATCAAGGTGCTGTTTGTTCCCGTGTGACCCGAAGTTTTGTAATTTGCGGAGTAAAGGAAATGAAAAAAATCAGAGTCCAGGATGCTGTGGGGATCACCCTGTGTGAAGACCGTCTGGAAATGATTTTGAATGCAGCCAGAGAGCATCTTCAAAACGGTGCAGATCTTCTCATCTTCACCGGCGGTATGAGCATCGATCCGGATGATCTGACTCCTGCAGCCATTCGGCAGTTGGAAGCGGAAATTGTCAGCTATGGTGTACCTTCTCAGCCTGGAAATATGACGCTGGTTGCCTATCTGGGGATGTTCCCATCCTGGGAATCCCCGGGGCTGCCATCAAACTGCCCACCACAGTATTCGATGTACTGCTTCCTCAGATCTTTGCGGGAGACAAAATCACTAAGGAAGAACTTCGGAACCTGGCCGGAGGCGGCCTTTGCCGGATGTGCAAAGCCTGCCATTGGCCAAACTGCACCTTTGGCAGATATTGAAGAAAAAGGACAGGCTGCCATTATGCACTATGAAAGGTATCAGGTTTGGAAAAATCTGCTCAAAAGTAAAAAAATCCCGAATGAATGTTCATTCGGGATCTTTTTTATGTAGGGAAGTTCTTATTCTGCCTTGTCCTTGGGCAGCAGGATGTTCAGCAGGATGGCAACCATAGCAGCGGGAACGATGCCGGAGCCGCCAAAGATCAGCTTCACAGCCTGGGGCGCGAAGTTCAGGATGGCGGTGTTGGCACCCATGCCGTAGCCAACGCCCAGGGCAACTGCCACGATGGACAGGTTGCGTCCGGTCAGAGGCTCCTTGGTGATCAGCTGGATACCGCTGATGACGATGGAGGAGAACATCATGACAGCTGCGCCGCCCAGAACGGCCTGGGGCATGATGGAGACCAGAGCGCCCAGCTTGGGACACAGGCCGCACAGGATCAGGAAGATGGCACCGGTGGAGATAGCGAAGCGGTTGACAACCTTGGTCATGGCAACCAGGCCAACGTTCTGACTGAAGGAAGTATTGGGCAGGACACCAAACAGAGCAGCGAAGGAAGAACCAATGCCGTCACAGATGACACCGCCAGACAGCTCCTTGTCGGTAGCTTCACGGCCCAAACCGCCTTCCATAACGCCGGAAATATCACCGACAGTTTCCACTGCGGTAACGATGAACATGATCATGACAGGCAGGATGGCGCGCATATCAAAGACAGGCTTAATGGGCATGATTTTGGGAATCTCAAACCAGGCAGCATTTGCGACCTTATCCCAGTTCAGAACCCAGGCCTTGGTGTACTCCGCGCCGTCAGCAGTAACGCCGGTGGTAGGCAGAACCAGGCCCATGATAAACGCAGCAGCGTAACCGCAGGCGATGCCCAGCAGGATAGAAGAGGAACTGGTAAAACCGGAGGTGCCGTGCTTGAAGTACAGGATCATAGCCAGAACAAAGATGGCCAGCAGCAGATTCTCCATGGAGCCAAAGTCCTTGGCAGTGTTGCCGCCGCCAAAAGAATTGATGCCAACGGAAATCAGGCTCAGACCGATGGACATAACCACCGTACCGGTAACAACAGCGGGGAAGAACTTGCGCAGAGGCTTCAGGAAGAAGCCCAGAACACCTTCAAAAAGGCCGCCAATGATGGATGCGCCCATGATGGCACCGTAGGCAATCACACCGCCGCCCATAGTTGCAGCTACGGAGTTGAACACGCCCAGGAAGCCGGAGGAAGTACCCATGACGATGGGAACATTGCCGCCGATGGGACCGATGGAGAAAAGCTGAACAAGGGTAACGATACCGGCTACCAGCATTGCATTCTGGAGCAGATGCAGCTGCAGCTCAGCGAACTCGCCGCTGGCAATACCGCAGGTGCCGGTAATGATCAGCAGAGGAGTCAGGTTGCCAACGAACATGGCCAGAACATGCTGCAGACCCAGAGGGATTGCTTGGGACAGAGGCATTTTACCGCCCAGCTGGAAGGCTTTTTCAGACAGTTTGTAAGTCTTCTTCATAGTGGAACCTCTTTCTTTTTTCTTTACGGAAATTATTGTAGCATTTCACAGCACATATGTAAATTGCCAAAAGTAGAAAAAATTTACATTTATTTCATAAAATTACTGACAATATGTGGAGAGCGTGATATAATATGGACATTCTATCAGGAGGTAACCTATATGAATTTTTTAGAAGAGAGAATTGTGAAAGAAGGTGTGGTAAAACCCGGTAATGTTCTGAAGGTGGACAGCTTTTTGAACCATCAGATGGATATTGCACTGATGGAGGAAATTGGCCGGGAATTTAAGCGCCGCTTCGGCCATAAGACCGTTACCAAGGTCATGACAATCGAGGCATCCGGCATCGGTATTGCTGCTTTTGTTGCCAAGGAATTTGGTGTCCCCATGGTCTTTGCCAAAAAGTCCAAGTCCATCAATATCGATGGTGACATGTTTGTTGCCGAGGTGGAATCCTTCACTCACAAGAACAAGAACCAGGTTATCGTATCCAAAAAGTTCCTGCATGAAGGTGAGCACATTCTGATTATCGATGATTTCCTGGCCAATGGCTGCGCATTGCAGGGCCTGATTTCCATTGCGGAATCCGCCGGCGCCATTGTGGAAGGCTGCGGTATCGTCATCGAAAAGGGCTTCCAGATTGGCGGCCGTGTCATTCGGAACTTAGGGTACCATGTAGAGTCTCTGGCCATCGTGGATGCCATGGATGCAGAGAACGGAACCATTACCTTCCGGGAGCAGAACAACTGATCCCGTAAAAATCATTCCTGGGGTGAGTATATGGATAAGAATACATTCTTTGCTGAGTACAAGCTCAGCGAAGAGGATCTGAGGGAAGCGAACATTACCTGGGAGGAGCTTATGCGGATCGAAGAGGAGTATCGCAGCCTTGAGCGTGCTCTTCGGGAAATCGGCAAGTCTTTTATTGATGAATACTTGTATGATATCGACACTGCATGCATTCATTCTTACCGTTATCGTACAAAAGGCGTTGCCCAGCTTCTGGAAAAAGTTATCCGCAAACGAAAGGAAAACCCTGAAAAATTTGCGCAGCTGGATTACACAAACTACTATAAGTTTGTGACGGACCTCATTGGCATCCGTGTTTTCTTTCTTTACCGGGAAGACTGGAAATATTTTCACCAATATTTGACCAGCCACTTTAGAAATGATCCGGACCTGTATATTCAGGACAGATTAAAAGACTTTGACGAAAATCCTGACCACTATTACATGGCAGAACGTCCCAGAGCCTACAAGCGGACCGGCGATACGAAAATCTACAATGGCAAAGAGATTGAGATCATTACCGACGGTATCTACCGTTCCCTGCATTATATCGTTAAGTACAAGGGCCAGTACATCGAGATTCAGGGCAGAACTTTGTTCGAGGAAGGCTGGGGTGAGGTAGACCATGATATCGTGTACAAGGATGCGGAAGATGACGAAATGCTCCGGGATTACTCTAAATTGCTGAACCGGCTTTCTGGCCTGGCAGATGAGATGAGTTCTTTTTTTCGCCGAATGAAGAATGAGCGGACAGGGCAAGGTAATAAATAATATTTTCGAATAATCAGTCTGTATACTGAACTAACAAATCAATAAATGAAACATTTTTGAATCATTTCAAAAAACGCCCTAAACTAGAAGATGGTTGCCCCGAGGTTCTGCGATCTTGTGAGGGTACTGACCTTCAGCATGATCTTTGCAGGATACGCAGTACGGAAAAAGAAATAAGCTATGACCCGTGGGATATTTCTCACGGGCATTTTTATGCAAATAAAACTTTAACATTGGCCTGTTATGATGTAAAATAGAGCTACAACCTTATGAGGAGTGGCATAGCATTATGAGCAAAATATGCACCAAGGAAAAAACCGCGGCACGGCAGAGATGGATCGAGAACGGTCTGATGGAGCTGATGCAGAAATGCAAGTTTGAGGATATCACCGCAACGGATCTGTGCCGTTATCTGGAATTGCCCCGGCGATCCTTTTACCGATATTTTAACGATATGGAGGATGTTCTGGATTCCCTGATGAACCACACCTTCCAGGATATGGCCATTGCCAACGGACATCTGTCCATTGATATGCTGGAAAAATACTATGATTTCTGGCTTCGTCAAAAGGATTTGCTCAGCGCCTTGGCATACAGTGGTATGCACAGCAAAGTTTCCCAGTATGCGCTGAAATATACCGATGAGAGATGGATGACGGAGTATCTTGCTGCGGAAGATTTAGGAATGGACCTGAGCAGGGAAATGAATCTGTTTGTGATCAGCGGTCTTTCCTCTCTGCTCATCAGCTGGCATACTGAGGGATTTCAAAAAACACCCCGGCAAATGGCTCAGATTGCCTATCGGATGCTGTCCAAGCCTCTTTTGATGCATACACAAAAGTGACCTCCTGCACAAAAACAGGCGGTCTGTTTTTTGCATAAAGTGGCACACTTGTGCCAAAGTGTGCGTTGTATTTTGGAGAAAAGCATTTTATAATTATTTTGTAAAAATATGCGTTTTCAACGCAAAAAAAGGAGAATGCACTATGGCAGAATATGTTAAGCTCCAGGCAGAGGGCCTGGAAAGGCTCCGGGAAGTGAATCCCTGCCTGATTTCCTACAATGTGGAAATGACGGAAGTTACCGGCGGCACCTTCTGGAAGGCCTACACCGATGCTCAGATTGACGGCACCGAGCAGGTTCCCCCTCCTGATTTTTCCAAGGGTATGGGTGCCATGCACCAGTGGTACGATCCCATTGATACCACCAATCCCCGCCTGATCAAGCTGGCCAAGGAACTGGGCCAGTGCTGGGTTCGCGTGTCCGGCACCTGGGCTACCCGGACCTACTACGATTTTGATGGTTTTGGCATGCCCGAGGGATATAATAACCACCTGCGTAAGGAGCAGTGGGTTAATCTCTGCAGCTTCGTCAAGGCCGTAGGCGGCAAACTGAAGATTTCTGTTGCCAACTGTGACGGCCTTCACAGCCACGACGAGCCCTGGAACCCCAGCCAGGCTAAGCTGATCTTCGATCTGAGCCGTGAATTGGGTTGCCCTATTGAGGCGGTTGAGTTCGTAAATGAGCCCAATATGCTGCAGAATACCGGTTTCCCCAAGGATTATACCGCTGCTGACTTCCGCCGGGACCAGGATATCTTCCACAAGTGGGTCCGGGAGAACTACCCCGAATGTACCATCGTCGGTCCCTCCGATACCGACCCTGATGCCATGAGCGTGGACGTGGACGGCAATCCCCATCCCTGGGCAGCCGGTGCTGACACTGCAGGCATTGCCGCCGCTCTGGCCTATTGCCGTACCGGCGAGCTGATGGACGGCTGCACCGAGAAGCTGGATATTTTCTCCTACCACTACTACAACGGTATTTCCGAGCGTATGGCTCCCATGATGCCCTCTGCCTACACCCCCTTCGAAGAATGCATGAGCGAAGAATATCTGGGTATGCCCACCATCTGTGCCAAAAGCTTCCTGAGTTACCGGGATAAGTACGCTACTCCCGGCGGCGAAATGTGGGTCACCGAATCCGGTGATGCCGGTGCAGGCGGTCACACCTGGGCTTCCACCTATGCAGAAGTGGTCCGTACCCTGAACGAGATCGGCTCCTTTGCAACTGTCACCGACGGTGTCATTTTCCATAACACCCTGGCATCTTCCGACTACGGCTGGCTGAAGCATGGCACCTTCGTGCCCCGTCCCAGCTATTTCTCTGTGCTGCTGTGGAAGAAACTGATGGGCAACACCGTCTTCGCTTCCGGCGAAGCCATCCGTCCCGGCGCCCATGTGTACTGCCACAACCGTGCCGACGGCAAGGAAGGCAAGGCTTTCTTGGTTATCAACACCAGCTGGACCGAATCCACCACTGTGGAACTGCCAAAAGATGCTGAAGTTTATGCCCTCACTGGCAAGACCGGCATGCGCAGCCGCACCATGTGTCTGAATGGCAACGAACTGGTTTTGGGTGAGAATGATGCACTGCCCGAACTGACCGGTGTCACTGTCCCCGCAGGTAAGATAGAAGTAGCCCCCGGCAGCTGTGCCTTTATCGTACTGTAAAATATATAGTTCCCTAGGGTCACCATCCTTGAGCATAGGATGGTGACCTTTTCGTATAATAGGCACATAATTGATAAATTGCATCTCTGGAACAAAAGCGGCTCTCCTGTTGGAGAACCGCTTTTGTCGATAATAGCTAAATCAATGGACTTGATTGTTTTCAGAATGACATCTGCAATTACAACTGCAGCCCGGATAGCTTCCGGAACAGGTAGCGGCATCGGGGCTGGCGATGCACTGGGCACCCTTCTTCTTTTCCTTGCGGATATAAAGACTCGCAGATGCCAGGATTAACACAACAAACGCAAGAACAGAAAAGTTTTCAGCCATATTTGAAACCTCCGGAATTGGTGTAAGGAAAAGTCCCTTCACTGATTCGAAATTTCAAAGGGGTCAAAATCAACGGTATCAAAGAAATTTTTGAAATTATTTTTCGTTTATGGGAACTGAGGGACTACAGAGAATACAGTAAAAAAGCCCTCAAATTCGTCCAGAGAAAGACGAATTTGAGAGCTTTGGGATGCTTTGACATTATTCTATGTCTGAGAGGCAACGGTATCAATTTGGTATCACTCGGCCATTTTTGCCGTTTTTTTCAGTTTGCGAAGCTGAAAAACCCTGTAATACCAACGCTTTTTGGATCACTCCAAAGCCGTTTCCCCTTACTCCCACTCGCTTAAGTTGGGTTTTCTGTCAGTCCTGTCAGCTGATTCTGGGCAGATCCCATGGGTAAAATAGGGGAGCAATCTTCCACGTCCACAGGATTTGCTGATTTTTCGTATCAAAATCGTATCAGTGAAGTACAATGAAATCAAATGATATTCCTTCTGTTATTATAGCATATTTCGCAGATAATTCAACATCGATTTTATGTTTCTATGGAGACTGGATATTATGCTTACACCTTTCAGATTCTCTCTTTTGGGTAGCTTCTTTTAATAAGGCATACGCAGCCGAAGCAGCCGGTACGCCGAGAAGCATACCGATGGGGCCTGCCAGATTGCCGCCTACGGTAATGGCTGCTAGCACCCACATCGCCGGGAGATTTATTTTGGCTCCGACGACCTTGGGATAGATCAGATTTCCCTCCACCTGCTGCAGGGCCAGCAGATAGATGACGAACACCAATGCCTTGAAAGGGTTGACGGTCAGAATCATAAATGCGCCGATGATGGTTGCCAGAAAGGCACCTACATAAGGAATCATTGCCGTGACACCCACCAGTGCACCTACCATGGGAGCATAAGGAATCCGCAGGATGGCCATGCCGACACCGCAGAGGGTTCCCAGGATTACGGCTTCTGTTGTCTGCCCTACAATGAACTGCTGAAAAACATCTCCGCAGACAGAAAAAATATGAGATACTGAATCGGTGAAACGATCAGGAAGCCAGGCTCGCGCCAAACGTCCGAACTGTCTGTTAAGTGTTTCCTTATTGGCAAGGACGTAAATGCAGAACACAAACGCCACAATGCCATCGATTAAAGAGGTAGCAATACTGCCAAGTGCACTGGCTGTGGAATCCAGAATGGTGGAACTTAGCTTCTGCATCCAGTTCTCCAACTGCGCTTTCAGCGTTATCCAGTCAATATCAACTTTTTCAAGATAGGCTGCATAGGGCAGCTTCACAAAATCCTCAGAGCTTTCCAGAGCGGCTAGCTGATCCAGGCCATTGGTTATGGAGGAAATCACGATGGAGACAGCTCCCGTCAGTTCCGGAATCACCAGGACGGCAATACCCGCAAAGATACCGATAACCAGAATCAGAGAGAGCAGGATGGCCAGAGGGCGTCTTGCTTTCTTTTTTCTTGGGGTCGGATTTTTACGGAAAAGATGCTTTTCGATATATCCCATATGAACGCTGAGAACCATTGCAAGCATGGCACCAATCAGCAGCGGTTTGACTAGTCCGATTAGCCATTCAATGGCCAACGCAATCGAGGACACATATCGAACGCCAAGGAAAATGAGAATGCAGACTGCCACGGTTCCGACAGCCCATTTGGTTAAGGTTTTTCTTGTTTTGGGATCATCTAAAAACATGGTATTTCCTTTCTACATAAGGGGAGCAAACAGACGAAGGATTTCCTGGAACAGTTTGGAGGACAGATATCTGGCGCAGTCTTTCTCTTCGATTCTCTGGCAAACAGGAAGCGTATTCAGAAAGTCCTGCTTGACCTGCATAACTGCCCGGCTGCCATACATCCAGGTTCCGCATTCAAAATGCAGATACAGGCTGCGGAAGTCCAGATTGGTTGTTCCCACTGTTGCAATCACATCATCACTGACAAAGCTTTTCGCATGGATGAAGCCGTTGGAGTATTCATATACCTTTACACCGGCCCGGATCAGTTCCCGGTAGTAAGAGCGGGTGGTCATATGTATGAACCATTTGTCCCACCGGTGGGGTGTAACGATCCGAACATCCACACCACGCTTTGCGGCAAGGCACAGGGCAGAAACCATGCTGTCATCCACGATCAGATAGGGTGTATTGATATATACATAGTCCTTCGCTTCATTCAGGATCTGCAGATAAACATGTTCGCCAACATTTTCGTTGTCCATGGGACTGTCTGCATAGGGCTGTACCAATCCGTCTGGCTCTACATCGCAGGGAGTAAACTGCCAGGGATAGTAAGAAGCGATGTCTTCATCGCATTTTTTGCAAAGCTGCCACATTTCCAGGAACATCAGCGTAAAACTCCAGGCGGCATTTCCCTCCAGCATGATGGCGGAATCCTTCCAGTGCCCGTATTTCTCCACGGCATTGATGTATTCGTCTGCCAGATTGATGCCGCCGGTGAAGGCTACCTTACCATCAATGACCACGATCTTGCGGTGATCCCGGTTGTTTTGTTTTACCGTCAGAAAAGGACGGAAAGGATTGAAGATGGCGCATTCAATACCGGCGTCTTCCATTTGCCTGACAAAATCTGTGGACAGCATGAAGAAGCACCCCAGATCGTCATAGAGGATCCGCACCTTGACACCATGGGCAGTCTTTCGCTTTAGAATTTCATAGATGGACTCCCAGAAGACACCGTCCTGAATGATGAAGAACTCCAGAAAAATGTAATGTTCTGCTTTTTCCAATTGGGCAAGCAGTGCTTCGTGAAACACCTCTCCGGGGCAGAGATAGGTCGTCCGGGTATTGGAATATACCGGGTATCCCACATAGTTTTGCAAATACCGAACCTGGGGGAAATGGCTCCCGGTGAGTTTTTGGGCCTCCGAATAGCCATCTCCGGGAAGTGTGTAGAGATCACGTGTCTTTTTCTGTGCTTTTTGGATGTCCTGTCGCATGAGGCGTGTGGTGGTCTGGCAGGTGACAAGCAGATACAGCAGTCCACCAAGAATCGGGAAACAGAGGATCAGAAAAACCCACAGGGTTTTGTAAGCACCCTTGTCCCGTTTCGATACAATGTACAGAACCACCAGAACACTGATGATGGTTAAGAGCCTGCTGAGCCGCTGTGATACCATGCTGCGGCTGGCTACAAGATAAATGAAAAAAGCAGCCTGTATCACGATCAGAAAGGCAATCAGCATCCTTCGTCGGAACAATTTCCGGAGCCATTTAGGAAATCGTCTGGGCTTCATGTTTCTGCCTCCCTTCCGGAATGAAACTTCCTGAACAGATAAAACCCAAGTCCTGACAGGATGACCCATGCCACATTCAGCCCAAGTGCTTTCCAGAAAGCCGGAGACTCCGGATTGCGGATATTGGCACCCAGGAAAGTCGTCAGCACCATACTGGGGAAAGACGCCAGTGTGCCGCCGATCACATTGGTAAGATACGGCATTCCCGTGGCTCCCAAATACATGGTCACCATATCCGCAGGCGGGACACAGCAAGCCCGGAGCATGAAGGAAAAGGCCATTTTGTTTTCATCCTGTGCCTTCAGAATGCTTTGAATCTTCGGATATTTCTGAAGAAGATGCTCCATCTTTGCTCTGCCCAACCCTTTACCAATCCAGTATGGTATGGACATCACGATCACGAGGCCAAGCAGGTTAATGAGCAGAGCAATGTCTCTGGGGTAGAGGTGGCCTGCAAGAATCTGAGGAATCATGATTGGAATAAAAACCGATGCGGTTTTACCGCAAAACAGCAAAGCAGAACCGCCGTCGCAAGAACCAGATTCTCTGGCTGCCAGGAAAGGACTTCCTCCATGGTGATATGGTGCTTGGTATGCAGATACAGTAATCCTATTGCCGGTAGCGCAAGGATTGCCAGTTTCCATCTTTTCTTCATATCCACCCTCCGAAAGAATACTATGGAAAATATTATATTTCCTGTATTGCAAATAATCATTGGCCAAACGTAGTCAAATTCGACATTTTGGGACACTTTTGAACTTTTGTCCAAAAGCATGATGTTGAAATGTTCATAATTAACCTCTATAATTGAAATCAATAAGGGAGTAGTCGGCACAATGCGTGCGGGATATCAACATACCGGATCATTCCTGGTATCACCTTAATTGACGAGACTTATCTGTGTATCACACAGTTGAGCCTCGCTTTTTTATTAGGGGAGAGAAAAATGGCAGATTCCAACATCACAAAACAGGCTCTGGCGGGAGCATTAAAAGAACTGCTTCAAGAGCAATCTTTGGAGAAAATCAGTGTTTCTGATATTTGTGCGCTGTGCAGCATGAACCGCAAGAGTTTTTACTATCACTTCAAGGACAAATATGATCTGGTGAACTGGATCTTTGATACAGAGTTCGTTGAACTGAACCAGAATTCTGCTTTGGAAACGCTACTGTTAAGCCCAAATTTTGATGACCGTTGGCAAAATATCGAAGTGATTTGCCAGTATTTTTACAATAACCGAACGTTTTATCGCCGGGTTTTGAAGGTGGATGGGCAAAATTCCTTCGCCTCCCATTTCCAGGGATTTATCCGACCCTTACTCCGGTTCCGGATTGAAGGTTTGCTGGGAATGGAAGATGTTCCGGAATTGGTATATGATTTTGTTGTGGACGGTGTTGTTTGTGCCATCGAGCGCTGGCTGCTGGACAAAAAAGGAATCAGTGTAGAGGAATTTATGAGCAGTTTGAAAAAAATGATCCAGATTCTGTATATTGGTCTGGATCAGAGGATTACCTCAGATCCCAAATGGCTTGAATAAAGAATCAGCAGATCGGTTTCCCGGTCTGCTGTTCTTTTATATATTCTCTTTTGCAGCTGATAGCATCAACTTGATACGGTTGAGCTGGTTGACCTCTGAAGCGCCGGGGTCATAGTCCACGGCGGCGATGTTCGCCTGAGGATACTCCGATTTCAGCCGCTTGATGACACCCTTTCCCACCACATGATTCGGAAGGCAGGCAAAGGGTTGGATGCAGACAATATTGGGAACGCCCATCTTGATTAGCTCAATCATTTCGCCGGTCAGGAACCAGCCCTCGCCATACTGATTGCCTATGGACAGGAAGGGTTTGGTCTGCTTGGCGATTTCTTCGATGGGCATGGGTGCATCGAAGCGTTCGGATGCTTCTAATGCTTCAAGTGCCGGTTTCCGAATCTGCCGGATGGCCTTGACCAGTATTTTGGAAACGATGTCGCTGGATTTTGTCCCGCCAAGGAATTCCGTCAGATACTGATCGCTGTAGACACAGTAATTCAGAAAATCCATCAAATCGGGAACCACAGCTTCCGCACCCTCTTTTTCCAGAAGCTCCACCAGATGGTTGTTGGCCAGGGGCATATACTTGACCAGAATTTCGCCCACAACACCCACGCGGGGCTTTTTCAGATTCTCATAGATGGGCAGCTGATCAAAATCAGAAACAATCTCCCGACATATTTTTCTGTACTGTTTTGCGCTGTGTTTGGAAGTCAGGGCTTCAATACATTTGCTTTGCCAATGACTGTGCAGGGCATCGGCGCTTCCGGGAAGTTTCTCATAAGGCCGTACCCGATAAAGGCACCGCATCAGCAGATCACCATAGACTACCGCCTGCAGCATCTGCGTCATGAGTAATGGCGAAAGCTTGAAGCCCTCGTTTTTCTCCATGCCGTTGGCATTCAAAGAAATCACAGGAATATGGGACAGTCCAACCTTTTCCAGCGCCCGGCGGATAAAGGCCACATAATTGCTGGCCCGGCAGCATCCGCCGGTCTGAGTCATAATGATAGCCAACATGTCGGTATCGTATTTCCCGGACAATACTGCCTGCATGATCTGTCCCACCACGGTGATGGACGGGAAACAGGCATCGTTGTTGACGAATTTTAGTCCCACATCCACAGCCCGGCGGTCATCGTTATCCAGAACTACTATGTTATAGCCATGCTTTCTAAATACCGGTTCCAGCAGGTCAAAATGAATGGGACTCATCTGAGGCGCCAGGATGGTGTATCCCTCATCATACATCTGCTGGGTGAATTCTGTTCGCTTATAGGGATTGTTGTCCGGTACGGAAAGAATCTGCTTTTCCTGTCGCATATCCATGGCAGCCAGTAAAGACCGCACTCGAATGCGGATGGCACCCAGATTATTCACCTCATCGATTTTCAGCAGGGTATACAGCTTATTGCTTTTCTCCAGAATTTCAGAAATCTGATCTGTGGTCACAGCATCGAGACCGCAGCCAAATGAATTCAGCTGGATCAGTTCCAGATCATCCCGCTGGGCAACAAACTGGGCGGCCTTATACAGCCGGGAATGATACACCCACTGATCTACCACCCGCAGCGGGGGTAGTGTGTCATCAACGGGCAGGCTGTCCTCAGTGAATACGGTCAGTCCGTAAGAGGAAATCAGTTCCGGGATGCCATGGTTGATTTCCGGGTCGATATGGTAGGGCCGTCCTGCCAGAACGATACCTCGACCGCCGTTTGTTCGCATGGATTCATATACTCGGCGGCCTTCCTCCCGGATGACGGCCTTTGCTTCCTGCTGCTCTTCCCAGGCCGCATGGACAGCACTGTGTACTTCCTTTTCCGGAATATTCCATTCCTCTGCTGCGGTTTTCACCAATCGGTCTGCAGCAGTTTTTTCATTGGTAAAGGCAATAAAGGGACGGATGTAGTGCACATCTCCATCGGTGATAGCTTCCACGTTGTTCTTGAGATTTTCTGCATAGGACACCACGATAGGGCAGTTGTAGTGGTTCTGAGCACTCTCTGTTTCCTGATACTCATAGAATACGCAGGGATGGAAGATGATTTTGATTCCCTGATTGATCAGCCACTGCACATGACCGTGTGCTAATTTTGCAGGATAACACTCGGATTCCGAAGGTATGGACTCCATACCCAGTTCATAAATCTTACGATCAGACCAGGGGGAGAGCACCACCCGGAAGCCCAGTTCCTTAAAGAAGGTGGCCCAGAAGGGATAGTTTTCATACATATTCAGCACTCTGGGGATGCCGATCGTGCCCCGGGGTGCGTTTTCTTCAGCGAGAGATCTATAAGATTTGAACAGCCGCTTGCGCTTGAATTCGACCATATTGGGAGCTTTTTCGCCCTTGACGGCATTGCCTGCACCCTTTTCGCAGCGGTTTCCGCTGATGTGTTTCCGATCGCCGAAATTGTTGACGGTAAGCATGCAATTATTGGAGCAGCCGCCACAGCGGACAGTGGTGGATTTATAAGTGAGACGCAGCATTTCATCCAGAGAGAGCATCCTGCTGGCCTTACCTGTATAATGGCTCTTTGCCACCAGAGCTGCGCCAAAGGCACCCATCAGACCGGAAATATCGGGACAGGTGGCATCCACCCCGGCAATCTTTTCAAAGGCTCGAAGAACTGCCTGGTTATAAAAGGTACCGCCCTGAACCACGATATGCTTCCCCAGATCCTGGGCACTTGCCAGTTTGATGACCTTGTAGAGGGCATTCTTGATGACGGAATAGGCAAGACCTGCGGAGATGTCGGAAACAGATGCCCCTTCTTTTTGCGCCTGCTTGACGTTGGAGTTCATGAACACGGTACACCTGGTTCCTAAATCAACAGGAGCCTTCGCAAACAGGGCTTCCTTTGCAAAGCCAGCCGCATCATAGCCCAGACTGGTTGCAAAGTTCTCAATGAAGGAACCGCAGCCGGAGGAGCAGGCTTCGTTCAGCATGATGTTGTCCACAGTGCCGTTCTTTAAGCGTATGCACTTCATGTCCTGACCGCCGATGTCCAGAACGCAGTCTACCTTGGGGTCAAAAAAGGAAGCGGCAGTGCAGTGGGCAATGGTTTCCACCACACCCTCGTCCAGATTGAAAGCAGATTTCAGGAGGGCTTCGCCGTAGCCGGTGGAGCAGGAGCGGACAATCTTTGCGGACTCCGGTAGCACCTTTTTCAGTTCCCCAATGGCAAACTGGGCGGTCATAATGGGGTTGCCCTGGTTATTGGCATAGAATTTCCAGAGCAGTTCTCCGTTTTCACCGATTAAAACCAGTTTGGTGGTGGTAGAGCCTGCGTCAATGCCGAGGAAGCAATTGCCGGAATATGCAGAAATATCTGCTTTTGTCACCACTGCTTTGCTATGCCGATCGCAGAACTCGTTATATTCGTTCTGGTCCCGGAAGAGAGGTTCCAGCCGGGGCATCTCGAAGCTTACCTGTACACCTCGCTCCAACCGTTCAATCAAATTGGAAAGATCGATTTCTCCGGCATCTCCGGCCTCCAGGGCTGCGCCCATGGCAGCAAAGAGATGGGAATTTTCCGGGTCAATGGTGGTTTCATCGTTCAGCTTCAGGGTGCGGATAAAGGCTGCTTTCAGTTCAGTCAGGAAGTGCAGCGGGCCACCTAGAAATGCAACACAGCCCCGGATGGGTTTGCCGCAGGCAAGACCGGAAATGGTCTGGTTCACCACCGCCTGGAAAATAGAGGCAGCAAGGTCAGCTTTCGTCGCCCCCTCGTTGATCAGGGGCTGAATATCCGTCTTGGCAAAGACACCGCACCGGGCGGCGATAGGATAGATCTGCTTGTAATCTTTCGCTGCATCGTTCAGTCCCGTCGCGTCGGTCTGCAGTAAGGATGCCATCTGGTCAATGAAGGAACCGGTACCTCCTGCACAGACGCCGTTCATCCGTTCCTCCAAGCCGCCCTTGAAATAGATGATCTTGGCATCCTCGCCGCCCAATTCTATGGCTATATCGGTCTGGGGAGCCACTTCTTTCAGTGCGGTGGCAACAGCTACAACTTCTTGCACGAAGTCGATATCCAGTGCTCTTCCCAGATTGATGGAGCCGGATCCGGTGATCTTCAACCGGATCATACAGTTGCCTATTTCCCGCAAAACGGATTTCAGCAGGGAATTCAGCGTTTCCTGAGTATGGGCGTGATGACGGCGGTAGTCGCCGAAGATGATTTCGTTGTGTTCGTCCAGAACCACCAGTTTGACGGTGGTGGAGCCGATGTCGATACCTGCGCGGTAGGTTTTCATAGTCTCGCTTCTTTCTGTGATCAGCTATCTTTTTGTGTTGCCGGAATTGAGATCAAAGCATCCATAAATTCAGCATTGATTTTCATTATGTGGTCAAGCGCCTTTCGGGGGCGATGTTTACGTGTGTGCGGGAATTGCGCTATTACAGTCTCATAGCGCTCTGCGGCAAAGGATACAGCGGTTTCCCAGGATAAATACAGTTCCTGCGCAGCAGCACAGCCTACCTCCTGCATTTTTTCCATAGTAAGGCTTCGAAGGCATGCGGCAAGACTGTCAGCGTTTTCGGAAATCAATAGTCCATTTCTTCCGTCAGTCACACCTTCCGCAGCGCAGCTTCCCTGAATCAGCACAGACCCGAGAGAGCAGGCGGCTGCTTCCCGTACGACCAAACCGTTGGTATCGTATGTGGAGGGAAAGAGAAACAGGTTTGCACGGGAATACCAACCCCGAAGTTTTTCCCGACTGTGAATTGCTCCGGTAAAGATGCACTTGTTTGAAATGCCACAGCATTCTGCATAGGCTTCTATTTCCTCCCGGTCATCTCCGCTGCCAATGAACACCATGCGAAAGTTTTTTCCCTCTGCGTTTAATTTTGTCAATGCATCCATAATGATCCGCAGCCCCTTATACCACATCATTCTGCCAACAAACAGGTATACAGGGACATCGAAAGGTAGATCGTATCCGGATGTGGCAGAAGCGATGATTTGCGCAGAGGCTTTTCCTAAAGGCAAATCAACACCGTTTGGCATGACTATATATTCGCCATCATAGCCCATAGCACGAAGGTTTTCCCCTGCACCCTTGCTGACAGCCCACACCTCATCGCAGGCGGAGATGTTTGCCAGCAACACCTTTTGGGCCAATGCCTGAAGCGGTTTTGACTTGAAAATATGGCCAATGTCAACATCAAATTTGGTGTGATAGGTAAATACAACAGGTACATCCGTCAATTTCCGCAGCTCTCTTGCCATAACAGCGGAGGTGACAGGACAGTGGGTATGGATCAAATCGATATTTTGGCTTTTGACAAACCGGGAAATATGAGGAGAAAAGGGAATGCCAGCTGGGTATCCCTCAAATCTATCCGTTGAGATGCTTGGGTATCGCCATATGGGATAGGAGAAATTACTGTCCTGGGCTTCCGGGTTGTCCGGGGTTATCACAATTGCTTTATGACCTAGTTTCTGCAACTGATCTGCGTAATTGACCACTGTATTGGATACACCGTCGATCAGCGGGGGAAAGGAATCGTTCAGAAGGCAGATGGTTCTTCCCTTGGCTATGGTACCGGAATCTGTGCTGGTATGGTTCGTGATCATAGTTTCTCTTCTTTCGATTTTGTTCAGATTTTCAAATGAGAATTATATCCTGGTGATTATGAAAACAGTGTGAATAGTCTGTAAACAAAATAAGGACGGAAAATGAATTTCCACCCTTATTCTGTCAGACAGTACGATTGAGTTTGAAAGGGATAGTAGATGTATGGAAAGAGAGGAAATCGTACTGATCTTTCAAAGGAAAAATGGTCCTGCATAGCGGCAGAACAAAAGAGAATAGGGCGCAATGAAAAGCAGGCTGTCAAATCGGTCAAGAATACCTCCATGGCCGGGAAGAAGATTTCCGAAATCCTTCACATACAGACATCGTTTGATAGCTGACATGGAAAGATCACCGAATTGACCAACAACAGAGCCGGTTACAGCGTATAACAGGAGTTTTCCAAAGTGGACAACTGTGATTTCATGCATATGCAGAAAGAAACCCATCAGCAGCAACGTGATTACGCTTCCGGCAATTCCTCCGATGCTGCCCTCAATGGTTTTATTTGGGCTGACCGTTGGGGCGAGTTTGTGCTTGTCGAATTTCTTGCCGACAGTATAGGCGAAAATATCCGTCATAAAGGCTGCTTTGCGCAGTAAGAGGCAATGTTGGCACATCCTGCACTGACACCGATGCCAATGTCAAACCAGATTCCTTTATGCATACAATAATCCAGTACGCCAGCGGCATAAACTCCACGGTATCCGCCGCCTACATCCACCACACCGATTTTGGGATTCACTTTAATATGTTCCTTTCTCCTTGGGGAATGCCCGCTTCAGAACCTCGGGCAGGTCATTGACAAAAATATTGAGGCCATAGGTGCGGTCAATACCATCTTCTGTATGGAGCTGGCCATATTCATTGAAGCCGATCCAGTGAGCAGGTTCGGAAATCACACTGTCGATCAACATAGTGTCACCGTACAATTCCCAGGGGATTGTTTTGAATTCCTGAGAGATACGAGCCTGCGTAATCCAGGCATAAACCTTGTCTCTCAGTTCTTTCTGACAAGGGTATTGAGGCTTCAGAAGGGAAAATGCTGGATGAAGCTGCTCCATATCATGGAGCAACTCGCCGCTTTCAATAAGCTTCAGATCCCTGTCTGTGTATGTATAATAAAGGCCAAAAAGCATTCCGGAAATACGGAGCATATCACAGATCACATCCGCATTTTCGTCGTAGGACACCATAATTGCGATGTTGGAGATGTCATCTGCATAATCCAATACATTCCATCCAAGTTCATGAGAACTGCAGAAGATAACAAAAGAACTGTCAGGATGTGCCATTGCCAGGTTCATGCATTCAAAAATGCCATGATTGGAAAACAATTGCCAGCTGTGGATGCCCAATTTTTCACCCTGTTCTATCACTTTATGATGCTGATCGAAAAGCTTGTTTTCCGTTATGGTAAGGGCAACGGTCCAGGGGATATGGTATTGTGTATTGCTTCGGATTCGCCGGGAGCCTTCATATAAACCGCTATATCCTAAATTCATGCTGAATTTCAGAAGGGTCTCTTCTCTGACCTGGGTAAATGTGTCTTTTACAAGCCCATAATAGCTGCTTTGTTCATTTGTAAGAAGTGTCTGAGCATCAGAATAGAACTTCTGCTGAAATCGGGTGTCCGCAAATTTCAGCGCCATATCGATCAGATTCCGCACAGTACGTTCCGGATCGGATTTGAGATCGTGGATGGCGTTTTTGACAATGGTTTGAACCATGATCTGATGTAAGCTGTTTTCCATGTCAGGTTCCCCCTAGGCGGCAGTTTCTTTCAGTATAGATCTCACTGTCCTGTTGCTCAACGGACAAAAGATACCAAGTGTCCCAAAAGGTAACAGTTTTTTCCTCTGTCGAAAAATGGGACACAGGCAGTATCTTTGTCCAATGACAAAGGTTATTTGCCGCTTTATATTGGGTTCAAATCGGTCGGAAGACCAATATTGAAAGGCGGAAAACAATATGAGTTCCATCAAAGAAACCATGCAAAACTTTGCAATCAACCAGGTGCTGAAGTATATTGAGGGCAATCCTGATGAAAACCTGCCTAAACTCATGGAGCTGGTGGATAAGGTTGTACCTGATGACTGGTATACCGTCCAGCGTGACGCTGTCCGCAAGGTTATTACCGAAAAGAATAACTGGTACCAGTTGGTTCTGAAGCTTTATGAATTGGATCCTGGTGTACGCAAGGCTTTCTTCCAGAATTTTCTGTGGAATGCAAGCCTGAAAGGCGGTGTCACCCAGCATGAGATGGCAGAAAAGTACGGCTGCAATGTTCCCTGGGCCATTCTGCTTGACCCCACCTCAGCCAGCAACCTGCACTGTACCGGCTGCTGGGCAGCAGAGTATGGTAACCGCCTGAATCTTTCCCTGGAAACCATCGACTCCATCATCTGTCAGGGCAAGGAACTGGGTACTTACATGTATATCTATACCGGTGGTGAGCCCACTGTCCGCAAGGCAGATTTGTTCAAGATCTGTCAGATGCATCCCGACTGTACCTTCCTGGCCTTTACCAACGGCACCCTCATCGATGAGGAATTCTGCAAGGAAATGCTGCGGGTGAAGAACTTTATCCCCGCCATTTCTCTGGAAGGTTTTGCAGAAGCCAACGATTCCCGCCGGGGCAAGGGCATTTATGATAAAGTTGCAAATGCCATGTGGCTGCTGAAAAAGAATGGTCTGGCATTTGGTATTTCCACCTGTTACACCTCTGTTAACTACAAGGACATCACCAGTGAGGAATTCTTCGACTACATGATCGATTCCGGTGCTTTGTTCTGCTGGTTCTTCCACTATATGCCCGTTGGCAACGGTGCAGCTACCCATCTTCTGCCCAGTCCCGAGCAGCGCACTCATGTGTATCATAAGATCCGGGAATACCGCAATTCCAAGGCCCTGTTCACCATGGACTTCCAGAATGATGCTGAGTACGTGGGCGGATGTATTGCCGGTGGCCGGAATTACCTGCATATCAATGCCAAGGGCGATGTGGAGCCCTGCGTGTTCATCCACTATTCGAACTGCAATATCCACGATACCAGCCTGCTGGATGCACTGAGAAGTCCTCTGTTCATGGCTTACCATGACAATCAGCCCTTCAATGACAATATGCTGCGTCCCTGTCCCATGCTGGAAAATCCCGAAGCTCTGCGCTCTATGGTCAAGGCTACTGGCGCGGTGAATACAGACTACCAGAGTCCCGAATCCGTTGACCACCTCTGCGACAAAACTACCCCCCTATGCAGAAAACTGGAAGGGTACTGCAGACAAGCTCTGGCAGCTTTCCTGCTCCAAGTGCGGCAAGTGTCAGTAAGACAGTAAATCGAAGATTTGGACACTCACGTGAAAGTGTGGTATTGCTTTTTGGTCGATTCCACCTTATAATGATCTGGTAATAATGAGGGAGTAATTCCACGCATATGCGTGAAGCTATTCCGTCAGTACGGCTGAGGAAGCCCGGAATGGTTTGTAAAGAATGAGACTCATGGACGAACCCTTGGGACGCCCATGAGTCTTTTTGCATTTCCCTCAAACTTTAGAAAAGGAGTTTGTATTTGATGAAGCAAGCGTACATCCAATCTGTGCAGGACGTTCTTCAAAAGCAGAATGTGACTGCCGACGGTCTTATCTCTGCCGAAGTTCAGAAGCGGTAGGCTGAGTTTGGCCCCAACAAGCTGAAGGACGCGGAGAAAAAGTCCACTCTTCGCCGCTTTCTGGATCAGCTGAAGGACCCCATGCTGATCATCCTGATGGTAGCGGCGGCAGTATCCGCTGCCACCAATATCATTGCAGGAGAAAGCTTGGCAGAAGTGTTTATCATTCTGATTGTGGTCCTGCTGAACGCTATTCTTGGTGTGGTACAGGAAAGCAAAGCAGAAGCAGCCATAGAGGCCCTGCAAACCATGACGGCGGCTACCTGTAAGGTCATTCGCGACGGTAAGCAGATTTCCGTCCATTCCGATGAACTGGTTCCCGGTGACATTGTGGTGCTGGAAGCCGGTGATGCAGTTCCTGCTGACGGACGCATCATCGAATGTGCCAGCCTGAAAATTGAGGAAGCTGCACTGACCGGAGAATCCGTTCCTGTCAACAAGCTGATCGATGTGCTGACGCTGGCAAAAGGCCAGGAGGAAGTGCCTCTGGGTGACCGGAAAAATATGTGCTATATGGGTTCTACCTGCGTCTATGGCCGTGGCAAAATGGTAGTCACCGGAACCGGTATGGATACCGAAATGGGCAAGATTGCTGGTGTCCTGGCAGCCACTGAGGATGAGCAGACTCCCTTGCAGCGAAAGCTGGATGAGCTGAGCGTAGTTCTCAGCAAGCTGGTTCTGGGGATCTGTGTGTTCATTTTCGCATTTAATCTGATCAAGGCCGGAGATTTCCATCTGCCCGTGATTCTGGACACCTTCATGGTTGCCGTCTCTCTGGCAGTTGCCGCAATCCCCGAGGGCCTGTCCACCGTTGTGACTTTGGTTCTTTCCATCGGTGTCACCAATATGTCCAAGCGCAACGCAGTCATCCGTCGTATGACTGCCGTTGAAACCCTGGGCTGTACCCAGGTGATCTGTTCCGATAAGACCGGCACCCTGACCCAGAATAAGATGACCGTGGTGGATCATATCGGCGATACCGAACTTCTGGCAACTGCTATGGCACTTTGCTCCGATGCCCATTTGAATGACGAGAACCAGGCCGAGGGCGAACCCACCGAGGCAGCTCTGGTCAATTTCGCATACAAAGAGAACTTGCCCAAGCATATTTTGGAATTTAAGCAGCCCCGTGTGGACGAGGCTCCCTTCGACTCCGGCAGAAAAATGATGTCTACCATCCATGATTTGGACGGGAAGTTCATCCAGTATACCAAGGGCGGCCCTGATGTGGTGCTGTCCCGGTGTACCAGCTACATGGAAAACGGCGAAGTCAAACCCATGACCAAGGCCAAGCTGGACGAAATCATGGCTGCCAACAAGGCCATGGCAGATAAGGCCCTCCGGGTTCTGGCTGCCGCCCAGCGGGAGTGGAGTACAAAGCCTGCGGATAATTCTCCTGAATTCCTGGAACATGAGCTGTGCTTCATTGGTCTGGCCGGTATGATCGACCCTGTCCGTCCGGAAGTGAAGGCCGCCATTGAACAGTGCCGTACCGCCGGTATCCGTCCCGTCATGATCACCGGTGACCACAAGGACACCGCTGTTGCTATCGCAAGAGAACTGGGCATCATCGAGGACGCTTCTCAGGCCATCACCGGTGCCGAATTGGATGATATTCCCGACAGTGAAATCTGCGAAGCTGTCAAGAAGTATTCTGTTTATGCCCGTGTTCAGCCGGAGCATAAGACCCGGATCGTCAACGCATGGAAACAGAACGGTGCTATTACTGCCATGACCGGTGACGGTGTCAATGATGCGCCCTCTATCAAATCCGCCGATATCGGTGTGGGTATGGGCATCACCGGCACGGATGTGACCAAGAATGTAGCTGATATGGTGTTGGCAGACGATAACTTCGCCACAATCGTTTCCGCTGTTGGTGAGGGACGCCGGATCTATGACAATATCCGCAAGGCCATTCAGTTTCTGCTGGCATCCAATATGAGCGAGGTTCTGGGTGTATTCTGCTCCTCTCTGATGGGCTTTACTCTGTTGAATCCTGTCCATCTGCTGTTTATCAATCTGATTACCGATACCTTCCCGGCACTGGCGCTGGGTATGGAAAAGGGCGAACCGGACACCATGGAGCGGATGCCCCGGGATTCCCACGAAGGCATTTTTGCCCGTGGTCTGGGTGTGGATGTAGTGTACCAGGGTGTGCTGGTCTCCGTCATCACCATCATTTCCTATCTGATTGGCAATTACTTTGAAAACGGTGCGTTCTTTCCAGTTGTTGGCGGCGTATCCGATCACGGCATGACCATGGCATTTCTGACCATGAGCATGTGTGAGATCTTCCATTCCTTCAATGTCCGCTCCCAGCGCAAATCCCTGTTTAGCTTGAAGTCCCACAATAAGACTCTGTGGCTGTCCATGCTGGTTTCCCTGGCGCTGACCACGGCTGTTCTGGAAGTACCTTTCCTTGCAAATTCCTTTGGCTTTACTCCCATCGGCCTGACCGAGTACCTGATCGCTCTCGGCATGGGTATTCTGGTGATTCCCGTGGTGGAAATCGTAAAGTTCTTCCAGCGCAAAGCGGCAAAGTAATCTTACACCAAAGGCACCTGTGCTTTACACAGGTGCCTTTGTGATGCTATAATCATTATACATACAGCCCTTTGGTGGCAATTAAGGAGCATACCATGACCCTGAAAGAGCGTGCATCTTCACTGAAAAAGGATATTCCGGCAGTTTTTCTGGCGCTGAAAGCGAAGGAAACACCCATCCTTGCGAAAATTATGGCCTTCCTTACCGTAGCCTATGCATTGTCACCTGTTGATATGGTGCCGGACTTCATCCCTGTGCTGGGATACCTGGATGATGTTCTGATTTTGCCTGCATTGGTTGCACTGACAGTGAAGCTGATTCCCAAAGAGGTTTTTGAGCGGTATCGACAGGAAGCGGAAGGAATGTGGAGGGATGGAAAGCCGAAGAAATGGTACTATGCGGTTCCCATTGTTCTTCTGTGGGTGTTGATCATTTGCCTGATCGTGAAAGCATTCCTGTAGAAAGTAAGCTATAATGGAAAAAAGGGGATAAACCTATGAAATTCTATGAATTTGGAAATCCCGGCAATCCCACGATTATGTGCCTTCCGGGCAACTTCATGATCCATCGGCAGTTTGAGAACATTGTGCCCATGCTGGAAGAGGAATATCATGTCATTACGGTATCCTTCGATGGCTATGACGAAACCGGAGAAACCGTCTACACCACCGGTGAGGATCAGGCCCGGAAGCTGGCAGACTATATCCGGAACAATCTTGACGGTAAGATCGACCTTGTGTATGCGGAATCCCTTGGCAGTATCCCTGCAGTATTTCTGACCCGGATGGAGGGGCTGCAGATCGGCGGCATCATTGTCAGTGGTGCGGAGTACATGAATTACGGAATCTGCAACGCTCTGGCAATCAAGCTGTTCGTACTCATGACCTATAAGCTGATGACGAAGATCCTCAGCAGCGGAGATGTGAAATTCCCGGCATTTCTGAAGATCAAAATGGGGATCACGGATGATGTGTTTGCTCCCATGCTGAAGTAGGCCTGTAAGTCTCTGACTCTGGAAACCACGGAGGCCACCTTCTGGGAAGCGCTCAAGCTGTACCCGGAGCATATGAGTACCTGGGAGCCCAATCCCGATATCCGAATTTCCTGCTGGTACGGTGAAAAGGAAATGAACATGAAGAAGGCTATCAAGCATTTGAAGCGAGCATTTCCCAATCTGGAGGTTCATCCTTTCAAGGGCCTGGGCCACGGCGAGATTATGGCCCATAAAGAATTGCTAGTACAGGAACTAAAAACCTTTCTGAAAAAGTAAATACATACGATTCGGCACCGGAGCATATTTTGCTCCGGTGCTGTTTTGCTTTGGGACAGTTGCCGACTTTTGTCCAATGAATTTTCATAAGCGAAAGAATATAATTGTTGTTATATTTCCTGGAAAGGAGCAATTTTGTTGGAAGAGAAAAAGACATCTATGCTGTACCGGATAATCAAAGGGCTGGTATGGTTTTTCTATCCCAAGCTGAAAGTAGTCGGTTCAGAAAACCTGCCGGATGATGCAGCGATTATCGTGGGAAACCATACCCAGATGAATGGTCCCATTGCTGCGGAGTTATACTGTCCCGGGAAACACTACACCTGGTGCGCCGGGCAGATGATGGAACTGAAAGAAGTACCGGATTATGCTTTTCAGGATTTCTGGTCCCAGAAACCAAAGTGGACACACCCCTGGTACAAGCTGTTGTCCTAAGGAGCTGAAGCTTTATGATTACGAAGGCACGAGTATCCTTGGCTGGTGTTACCGCATTCAAAAACTCTGTGGCAGATTTGGAGACAATATCAGCAAAAATTGATAGCGGTGTCTGCTGCTTGAGGGATATCCAGTACGGTATTGATAATCAGATCATCGTACTAAAAGAGAGTAAAAGCTTTAATTGATACCGCGCCTCAAAAGTAGCCGAAAGGCTGCTTTTTTATTCCAGTGACAGACAGTAATCCGTTGTTTCAACTGATTGTGTGTGCCACAGTATCGGTATGTCATTTTTTTGCTCTTTTCGTAATAATGCCACCGATCTTTTCCACCAGTATCGTACCATAGCGCAGGGTTGGCTCGGTCACAATGGCGAAGAGCACAAACAGCATGACACACTCCATCGACATATGCTCAATACCGAATACATCTCCCAGCCATATGCTACAAACCAGAAGCCCAACAATACATCCTACCCAAACACACCATCGTAACGGATTTAAGGGTTTACTGATATGATAGAGGATCATAAACCCAACAATCGCCAGCAGCATAGTACATGCGGTCGAAATATCAGTTTCGTTCACACCAAAAACACTGCCAAATACGACAAGAGCGCCTACAACAAGAAAATCTGTCAGACCAGCGGGTAAAGCTTTAATAAGAACGTTTGATAAAAACCGGCCATGTATGATATCTCCATTGGGCTGTAGGGCAAGGAAAAAGCCTGGTATTCCTATGGTAAACATGCTGATCAAGGATATCTGCGATGGCTCCAGCGGGTAGGTGATCCTGAAGCATACCGAGAACACTGCCATCAGGAATGAGAATATATTCTTGACCAGGAACAGGCTCGCAGAGCGCTCAATGTTGTTGACCACCCGCCGGCCTTCCATCACCACAGATGGCATCGAGGCAAAATCCGATTCCAGTAGAACCAACTGGGAGACCTGTGCGGCAGCATCACATCCGGATGCCATAGCAACAGAGCAATCCGCATCCTTCAGTGCAAGAACATCGTTGACGCCGTCTCCTGTCATACCGACCGTATGCCCAGCACTCTGTAAGGCATGAACCAACTGTCTTTTCTGTACCGGCGTGACGCGTCCAAATACGGTATATTGGGTTGCAGCTTCGCGTATATCATCCTCTGTATGGAGAGTAGACATATCGATGTATTTTGCCGCATCTGCAATGCCTGCTTCCATGGCAACCTGCGAGACAGTCACGGGATTATCGCCGGATATTACTTTGATTGCTACACCCTGTTCCGCAAAATACCGGAAGGTCTCCGGAGCATCTTTACGAATGGGGTTTGCGAGGAGAATTAACCCAAGTGGTGTAACAGCTTCTGTCAGTTCCTTCCCATCTGGAACGCCGCTGTATCTGCCAAACACAAGCACGCGATAGCCGTCAGAACTGTAATTTTCAATCAGTACTTTGAATTTATCGTAGTCCTCCCGGAGAACAAACTCCGGTGCGCCAAGGACGTATGCGTCACCAGAAAAAGCAGCTCCACAATACTTATATGTCGATGAAAACGGAATCACCACGTCAGCCTTTTTATCTGATGGTGTCTTAAAGAATCGTTTCAGTGCTTGCATTGTTATGTTGCCATCTGGCATTGATACTACAAGATCACTGATCATTGTTTTCAGCCCCGATCCAGTCGAGGGGTTGTACCCCTCCATTGGAATAGTGCTGATCACTTGCATATTATTTTCTGTAATGGTCCCCGTCTTGTCTACACACAGAACATCGACCCGGGCAAGCGTCTCGATGCATTTCATATCATGAACAAGAACTTTTTGGGATGAAAGGCGTATGACACTGATTGCCAAGGCCACACTTGCCAGCAGATACAGTCCTTCCGGAATCATTCCAATCACGGCTGCAACCATAGAGACTATGCTGCTACTGAAAGAGGCTTTTGAAACGAAAAACTGTTGTCCAAAAAGCAGGAGACCAAGCGGGATGATCAGGATTCCCACTACTCCCACCAGCTTATCGAGGACACGTATCATTTCAGATTGTTCTTTACAGTTCATGGCTTTGGCTTCGAGCGTCAGCTGAGAGATATAGGAATCTGCGCCAACATTCTCCAACCTGGCGCAGCATTCTCCAGATACTACGAAGCTACCGGACATCAATGTATCTCCCGGTTTCTTGAATATCTCATCTGTTTCGCCAGTTAATAGTGACTCATTGACTGCGACTTCTCCGTCTACCACAATGGCATCTGCGCATATTTGATTTCCTGCTCGGAAAATTACAATATCGTCAAGAACCAATTCTTCTGCCGGAATTTCCGCCTGCTGACCATCTCTGATTACAAGCGCTGTTGGCGAATTCAAAACGGAAAGACGATCCAACACTTTCTTCGCACGTATTTCCTGCACAATGCCGATCAATAAGTTCGCCACGACAATCAGAAGAAATGACATATTCCTGAACGATCCGGCGACAGTAAGCAGCACGGCCAAGACAGCAAAGACTAAATTAAAATAAGTAAGAAGATTGCTCTTGATAATTTTAGGTATTGTTTTTGTCGGCGGCTCTACTGCTTTATTTGTCCATCCATTTTGCACATATTCATGTACCTGCGCAGAACTGAGCCCATTCTTTTTGTCAACCGTATATCGCACAGTAGGATGGCAATCAATATGTTCTGGTTGTTTTGTTTTTTTCTTTCCCATAGCAATTCTATAATATTGAGACGAATTTCTAATTCATTTTGTACTCCGTTTCGCTCAACACCGAAGTGATTCAAAAATTTCGGCCTTCATTTTGGAATTCATTTTTTCAGTCCAAACAGATCAATCAAACTGTTGCCAAAAGTCTTTGACCATCATTTCATAGCCTTCTTTATCGACGAAGTAGCTCATGCCGTGATCTGCGCCAGGAACAATAAACAGTTTCTTCGGCGATGCACAAGCATTGTAATTTTCATAGGTCATTTTGAGGGGAACAAAATGGTCATCCGCTCCATGGATCAGCATGACTGGAACGAAACAATTCCGTAAGGCATCCACAGTAGACTCGTCGGCTGCGTCCGCCTGAGTTTTTCTCTCATAGATCGTGTCCGCCATGATGCCGCGAAGTCCAAATGTGATGTGCAAATTGTTTTTCGCTACATGCTTCCAGATGGCATGCGGAGAAGTGAATCCGCAATCGCCAATAATTCCATGGACATTGTCCGGCAACGCAAGATCCGCTGCCATCAAGACAGTTGTCGCGCCCATAGATACGCCGCAAAGATAGATAGGAACCTCGTTGCCACAGCGATTGGTAACCCAACTGATCCAATCCATGCAATCGTAGCGCTCAATCGGACCGAATCCGATATAATCTCCGCCGCTGTTGCCTTGGCCACGCTGCTCGGCATACAGAACGCTGCAGTCATTCTTTTCCCAGAAATCAGCTACCATTCCAAAATCCTTATACCACTTGGAGCGCCATCCATGCATGGCTATAATTACGCGCTTCGGATTTTCACAGGGGATCCAATGCCCAACCAGCGAGATCCCATCATGTCCGATAATCTCCACCGTTTCATTGTCTTTTTCCGCCAGCTTTTCGGCAGACTTATGCAATGCTTCCAAAAACGCGTTGCTGGATTCAGAGCCGGAAATTAAATTGCCTGCTTTCTTGAATGCTTTCGGTTCTTCACGATCCAGTGCAACCCGGGTCAGATAGCGAGTTGTAATATATGCTGCGACAGATGCAGCGGCAGTTACTGCAAAAGCGGCCCCTGATACCTTCAGAATTGTTTTGGATTGTTTACTCATACGAAGTACTCCTTTCTATTCAAAATTATGAACCCGTTTATTTCTATATTGCATACGTCGGTTATCAATGGCCACAGAATGTATTATATATCTAACCGCTATGTAAGATGTTTGAATAGTTTCACAGGCAGATACAGAACATAAATTATGGCCCATTTAAAAAGAGATACCGGGCGTTCCGACAACAATTCTTTTTCAATATACTTACCGTTGCTTCCAATCTCTAATGATTGTTGGAGATACTGATTCTGTACTTGCTTCAAATGTCGGGTGAACTCCACGCTGTCAATTGCCAGCATCATTTCCGTATCCAAGTAGGCGCTTCGGGGATCCATATTAAAGGATCCGACAATGGCCATACGGTCATCAATCAGGTATGTTTTGGCGTGGATCGAATTCTCGCCCTGATACTCCCACAAGTGGATTCCGGTATTCAGAATTGTTTTCCTATTTCCGAAGTATGCGGTACAGGCAACCGGATTAGGAGAAGATGCGATGGAGTTTGTCAGGATTGCAGCATCAATCTGTTTTTCTCCCAAATCATTCAGCAGTTCCTTCAAGGTGGGATTCAGAATAATGTAGGGAGATTGAAGTATCACGGACTCGTCCGCTCCCAACAGCAGTTTTCCTAAAACATATCCGGTCTTTGGCTCTTTCGGTCCGATTTGGGTATCATTATGAAAAAAAGTGATACAGTTTGCGGAATATGTCCAGGTTTCATAGTCATCGTCCATGTGATCAAACAGGCTTGGATTGTCATCACGAAACTGATCATACTTCGTCCGAAGCTCCTGTCGTTTTTCCACACTGCGCTTTGTGTCCTCTGAAAACGGCAGGCATACATCTTTACTGTTCCACAAGCTGTCCATATAGTTCCGAACATCAAACAGAACGCTGTTTGCCCCCGCCTGTACTGTATTGTAAATCAGCACATCCCGATCATAAGACAATGGCTTGTCATACCCTTCGGTTGCGAAATACTTGTCGCCAATATTCCTACCGCCCATTAACAGCAGCCTGTCGTCGATGATGATGTATTTATCGTGTAGACGACCATTCCATGTCCACGGCTTCAAGACTTTCGGAGGATTATAGAGCTTTAGTTCGATGTTTGGATGAGCGCCGATGGCTGTTGCATAAGTTCGGTTAGAGCAAGTCAAGCCTCCAAACTGTCCATCCAGTAAAATACGGACATTGACCCCTCTGTCGGCAGCATCCAGCAGCGCTCCAAGAAACAAGTCTGTAGATTTGCCCATATGCATTGCGTAGTAAGAAACATCAATGCGCTCCTTCGCCTCATCCAAGATATGAATACGGGCATCAAAGCTATCTGTTGGATATTCCACTAAGGCGACTTTATCCGTACAAGGCGTGTCGCTGAAAAAACCGGAGGTTGTAACGGAAGCAGCAAATGTATCGGATACTGACTTGCAACACATAAACGGAAGAACACCTGTGCAGAGAACATAGACTAGGTAAAGGATAACCGCAACCTTGATATATTTTCCCATCGTCATGTTCTTCTCCTTCTTTGGTTGTTTGCAATTCATTTAGCTCGCTCCTATCTTCCGAATACCGTTATTCTGTCCGCAGAGCTTCCACCGGATCGCTCTTGGAGGCATTGTGTGCCGGGATGATCCCTCCAATGGTTGTCAGGACGACACTGATAACAATCAGCATCAGTGCGTATTTCCCAGGCAGGAAAGCACCTATATCTTGAATCTGAGTTGCACGATGCAGGAAAGCGTTCAACGGCATGATCAGCAGATAAGCCAGTCCAACACCCATGCAACCAGAAACAAAACCAGTGATAAATGTCTCTGCATTGAAAATCTGCGCAATATTGTGCTTCGATGCGCCCATGGCCCGCAGGATACCAATCTCTTTCCGGCGCTCCAGCACACTGATATATGTAATGACTCCAATCATGATAGAGGAAACCACCAAAGAAACGGCAACCGTTGCAATTAAAGCACTGGTGATAATCGTGATGATCCGCGTCACGGTACCCATGACAGTTCCCAGGGTATCCGTATAGGAGATCGTATCGCTCTTTTTTCCGAGCAGTTCCATGTTTTGGTTATATCGGTCCAGGACGGCGATTACGGCGTCCTTACTTTCAAAATCATGGGGATAAATCTTGATGCTCTTGGGATGAGACATCTCGGCATAGCCAAGCTTCTTCAGGTTTTTGGATAACGTAACCTTCGAAAAATTTGTCAGAGAGAGCAGAATATCTGACAGCTCCTGCGTATCCAGCTTCATGGAAAACGCATCCAAAAATCGGTCCATGTCCATCGAAACACACTCTTCAGCATGAATGATTGCGGAAGTAAAACCGTTTGTGATGCTCGTGGATATGGAGTCGTGCATCTGTAAGGTTATCGACTCTGCGACTACTTCCAATTGAAGCTGGAATTGCTGCATTGCATTGGCAATTCCTCTTTCCACCAAAGGCCAAATCGTGTAATCAATGTATGCGTTCAGTTTTGTATCCAACTGGTTATCTTCCATCAACTTTATAATTTTGGCCTGAGCAAATCCCCTCCAGCGTCCGGTCCCCAGATATTCCCGAAACGTATTCTCTAAATAGGGAAGGCCCGGGAGCCCCTGCATGTTCAGATAAGAATTCAGACTTTGCAGGATGAGGTCGGAAAGCTCATCAATCTTGCCCGTCAGATATGCCTCATCACGGTTTTCCGGATCAAGCGTATCCAGCCAGCCTCTGACGACAGAGGAAAACGCTTCAGAAGAGAAATAATCTCTCAGGTAATCCGCAAGCTGTCCCATTTCAAGATAACCGCTCTCTTTCAGATAGCAGATGTAATCGGACAGAATCTCCTCAACCAGATCAAACAAATCATCCGAAGAGAACTGGATCTCGCTAAGAAGTGTCGGCAAATCAGCAATTAACTGATTACGAACAAGCACCGCGATATTACTGATATCTGGAAGATCCGATGCATCTATTTCAGGAACTGATATCTGAATGGAAGAAAGGTCGGCTCCATTCAGAAAGTAGGTTTGTAGCAGCTCCTGATCGATCAAGATTGCGTCTTTCAGCACATGTACGTCCACATTCACCAGGGATGCCGGATCCAGTTCCCGCGCTATCCCACTGTTGTCAAACGGCGTGCCGGTGAAAATATTCACATCCGGGTTTTCCAACTGCGCCGTCACGATTTCACTCGACGCGGCATCCCCGATTGTCTTTTCCACCAAGGAAAAGGGATAGTCAATTCCGGGTTTCAGGACGCCGGTTCCATATTCTTTCTTAGGCTGCACGACGCCCACAATCGTAAGATCTTCACCGTCTGCAACCAATTGGCGCATATAAGTGGTATCCTCACTCCGGTCTCTCCAGACATCATACTCTTTGTCGTAGGTGAAGGTATCGCAGTTGTTTACGAGTTTGAATTTGATACCAAGAAATTCTTCATATGCAAAACTCAGCCCATCCAGATTCTCAGTTTCGACGTCAAACCCGCTGATAAATTCACTGATAAAACTGTCAACCTTATTTGGATCTCTCAATCCAAGAACATAAAGCAGATAGTCGCTGATTTTTCCTTCGCTTGTGAGGACAAGGATGCACTCGTTGCTGTTTTTCGGCCAATGCCCAGCTTTGACATCATAGCGGTCTATGTACAGGCTCTCTGCTTGAGGCATACAGTAAAACATATTGGTACTTACTGAAGAAGAGAGCAGCGAAGTATCTATAATTGAGACCGGTATTCCCAGCGAATCCAGCGTAGAATCCGGGCAGACACGCCGGATGCTCTGGCCATACTCGACATAGATCTGCGGCTGTACATTGTAGACATACTCTACCGTTCCGTATTGCGCAATGTCATTTTCATCCTGATCCAGGTACTCCTTCAGCAGTTCCAAATCGTTCGTATCCAGCATGGCGAACAGTTTCTCCAAAAAGCCAACGACTTCTACCTGTTCTAGTCCACTATCTGTAGGGTTTCCGCTCAAATCGGAAAGCATAGAAGAGACATCCATGTTCAGAGTTTCCACAAGAAGGGGATATTGATAAGCCATTTTGGCTTCCTGCTGATAGATATAGTCATCTACACCGGAAGAAAGTGCGGCAATTAGTGCGATTCCAATGATTCCAATGGAACCGGCAAACGCGGTTAAAAGTGTCCGGGATCGTTTGGTCCAGAGATTATGGAAGCTGAGCGAGAGGGCTGTGAACATATTCATGGAAGCATGTCCCATGTTCCTGCTGACCGTTGCTTCCGGTTCTTGCTCCGGCGTATAGGGATCGGTATCGCTGATGATCTCGCCGTCTTTTAGCGTAATGATACGGGTCGCATACTGCTGGGCCAGTTCCGGGTTGTGCGTTACCATGATGATCAGGCGATCCTCGGCCACTTCTTTCAGAAGCTCCATCACCTGTACACTGGTTTTGCTGTCCAGCGCGCCTGTGGGTTCATCCGCAAGCACGATTTTGGGGTTGTTCACCAAGGCCCGAGCAATGGCCACACGCTGCATCTGGCCGCCGGAAAGCTGGTTCGGCCGCTTTGTCAGCTGATCGCCCAACCCCACTTTCTCAAGAGCCCGTGCCGCCATCTCTTTACGCTTTTTCCCGGAAATGCCCGAGATCGTTAGTGCCATCTCCACATTGGAAAGAATATTCTGATGCTGAATCAGATTGTAGCTCTGAAAAATAAAGCCAATGGAGTGATTCCGGTAGGAGTCCCAGTCTCTGGCAGAATAACCTCTGGTGGAGATATGATCGATCACCAAGTCACCGGAATCATAATGATCCAGCCCACCGATGACATTGAGCAGCGTTGTCTTTCCGGAACCGGAAGGCCCCAGGATCGCGACAAATTCATTTTCCCGAAAAGACAGGTTGATATTGTTCAATGCGATATGGCTATTTTTCCCTGTCCCATAGCTTTTTTGGATCTCTTTTATCTCAACCATAGCGGCAACCCGCCTCCTTCCTTCGCTTTCAAATGTGCCGGCAATACAGAACGTAGCCCATCCATTGTGTAGAAGTTTGATTATGGAATATCTTTATCCTTTGAGTTGTTCCTAAATGGAAGTGACTGCGGTAAACGAGTGCTGACAGCAATCAATTCCAGCCCCAAAATAATAATGTGTGTAGAAAACTTCTCATATGGATGAAACAGTAAAATTAAAGCTAATGTCATGCGCAGCAAAAACTCTATCATTGGAATTGCAAAATGATCCTTTTGACACAGTCTGTAAAACGCCTGCTTCAAAGACTTTGATGCTTTCCCAATTCCGATCATGGCCCAAGTTGTCCCAATTGCTCCCAATGCATTGCTTCCCTGTAAAATAAAGGACACTCCCA
>ERZ1032001.4-NODE-4-length-62025-cov-6.546668_pt1 | contig 62025 bp, 47 predicted proteins | sample MGYA00517102_ERZ1032001 | MGnify/ENA primary metagenome ERZ1032001 (study PRJEB33719, sample SAMN04261291) | wastewater metagenome | biome: rural village; feature: human; material: feces | host: Homo sapiens | place: El Salvador | collected 2013-01-07 ... | reverse complement strand
AAAGTGCATGGCAAAATTCGAAGCCGCTATCCCGCTGCCGGAGTATGAATTACAGTATGAAGAAATGGCCTGCACGCCTTATCGGCGGCCACCCTTCTCTTTCGTCACCGACGGTTTCCTTGTAATTGGAGATGCCGCCTGTCTGACCAAGCCCATCAACGGTGAGGGTATCCCCTCTGCGTGGGTACACTGCACTCCGGCGGCGGATATCGTTGCGGCAGCTCTGGAAAATGGAGGGTATCCCACAAAAGAAAAACTTTGGGAAATAAATCGCATTTATCAGACCGGTGAAGGTGCGGCCTATGCCGGGGAGCGGGCAATGCTCATTGGCGCAGTCAACATGACGGAAGCCGATAACGACTATCTGTATAAAAAAGGCATCGTCTTCAAAAGTGACGATGAACCGGAGGTTGAAAACCTGCTGGGTGCATTGTTAAAAGGCGTTCTGGCAGGTGAATTCAGCTTGAAGGCCCTGATTTCTTTAGCTTCCTCTACGTTAAAGGGCGAGTCACTGAAAAAACACTACCAGTCCTACCCTGCCACGCCGGATGGATATTCCGCATGGGTGAAAAAGGCGCAGAAGCTATGGAAAAACGCAGGCTCCATGGCTGATACCGTAAAAGATGCATGAATAAGGAGAGACAAGCATGAAAACAAAGCAAACCAACAAGAGCTTCTGGGCCATTGTATGGGGCATGGGTCTGGCAGGTCAGCTGTGCTGGAACATGGAAAATCAATGGTTCAATACATTCGTTTACGCAAAAATCAGCGGTGATGTGAATATCGTCACCTGGATGGTCATTGTCTCAGCGATGGTCACCACCGTTTCCACCTTTGTCTTCGGCACCTGGTCCGACCGGCTGGGAAAACGCAGAATTTTTGTCAGCTGCGGTTACATTATCTGGGGTTTTACCACCATTTTGTTTGGCCTGACAGAATATGCCCGGGACAGCGGGATCGGCGCACTCATGGCTCTCAGCGGCGCGCTGGTGGTGGCTACCGATGCCATCATGAGCTTCTTCGGTTCCATGGCCTATGATTCCGGCTACAGCGTCTGGCTCAACGACCATACCAATGAAGGCAACGGCGGTCAGGTTGGTGCGGCACTTGCCGTTCTGCCCATTCTCTCCACTGTCATCGGCACAGTTGTCGGCGGTATGCTGATCAACATCGGCAATCCTACAGTGGGCACCGATCATTACGATCCCAGTCAGGACAACTACCAGCTTTTGTTCTGGACCATGGGCCTGTTTGTTATCCTGGTAGGCATCGCTTCTCTCTTCTTCATGAAGGACCATCCCGATGTAAAGCCCCACAAGAAGGGCACCTTCCTGCAGCAGCTGATCTCCATATTCCAGCTGGAAACTCTGAACAGAAATCCCCATCTGAAGGAAATGCTGCTGGCCTGCTCCGTAAACTGTGTGTTCTTTATTCCCTTTAACTTCTATTTCACCCATCTGGGCAACTGGCTGATCTATGATATTGGCCTGACCACCGGCGACATGGGTCTGGTGGAGGGCATTGCCCTGCTGCTGGCAGCCCTTGTGACCATTCCCTTCGCCAAGATCATCAACTCCGGTAAGATCCCGCAAGTCTGCTTTGCCAGTGTACTGATCAACGCCGTGGGTCTGTTCGGCATCAGCAAATTCGTAACAGGTCCTGACAGCATCAATACTGCCAACCTGTTCAGCATTGATAATCTGCATCTGTTCTTCTTTGTCTTCCTGGTTGGCGTAGGCTATGTGCTTATCAGCCAGGCTGCCACCATCTGGGTCAAGATGCTCTTCCCCGAGGAAAACCGTGGTGCACTGGAGGGCATGAAAGTTATTTTCTTCACTCTGATTCCCATGTTTGTAGGCACCCTTGTGGGCAATTTCATCATCAAACACACGCCTCAGCCTGTCCCTGTTTACGATGTCTACGGTCATCTGATCGATGTGCCCCAGGAGAATCTGTTTGGGATCGCAGCGATTATGGTGCTTCTGACACTGATTCCGCTGTATTTTGGTGGTAAGGAATATCGAAAGCGCATCTGCAAATAAAACTTATTAAGAATAAGCGCAAAAATGCCGCACCATTTTCGGTGCGGCATTTGCAGTTACTTCTTTTCTTCCTTGATCTGTGCCTGCAGATGGACGGACAGGACGGCAAGGCTGGTGGCCATATTCTCGTTCTGCACCAGGATATTGTCAGGAACATCCAAATGGGTAGGCGCAAAATTCCAGATTGCCTTGATACCGCCGGCGATAAGCTGGTCGGCAACCTCCTGCGCGGACTCTGCAGGAACCGTGATGATTCCCATCAGCACCTTATGGGTACGGCAGAACTGTGCCAGCTTGGTAATGCTGTAAACCGGCTTTCCTTCATCTGTTTTTTCCATTTTCGGACTGCGGTCAAAGGCTGCCATAATGTTCAGACCGTATTCGTCAAAGCCCTTATAGGCCATCAGTGCCTGACCTAATTTGCCTGCACCGATGAGCACGGCATCGGTGGTATTGTCATAGCCCAGAAACTGCTCAATATCGTCGATCAGCGCATCACGCAGATAACCGATTTTGGGACGGCCGCCGTCGGAAACCATGGCAAGATCCTTACGCACCTGCACCTCACCCATGCCCAGGGCATTGGCCAAAGCGGTTGCAGAAATGTGTGCAGGAGCAGATTCGGGCATGCTCTTTAAATAAGACAGATACCCCGGCAAACGCTTCAAGACAGATTTGGAAATTTTCTTCGGTTCCATACTTACCTCTTTTGCAATGTTCGTAGAAAAATATCGATAAAAAACTGTATCGATTATAGCATACTGATTAGCAAAAATCAAGCGCAGGTTGTCTGTCGAATAAATTCTTTTTTAAGTCTTTGCATGATCCGCTTCTCTAACCGGGAAATATAGGATTGCGAAATGCCCATTTTCTGAGCTACCTCCTTCTGGGTCAATTCTTTTCTTCCTTCAAGCCCGAAGCGCATGAAGATCAATTCCCGCTCCCGTTCCGGCAGTTCCCGCAGGGACTGGCGCAGAACGCACAGATCCACATCATTTTCCAGAGGCCGCAGGATCATATCTTCATCGGTTCCCAGAATGTCGCTGAGCAGCAGTTCATTTCCATCGCAGTCCATGTTGATGGGTTCATCCAGGGAAACCTCCGTTTTCTGGTTGGAGGTTTTCCGGATATACATCAGAATTTCGTTTTCAATACAGCGGGATGCATAGGTGGCCAACTTGATTTTCTTATCCAGACGGTAGGTGGAAATGGCTTTGATCAGGCCGATGGTGCCAATGGAGATCAGATCCTCCAGCGGAATGCCGGTATTTTCAAACCTGCGGGAAATATATACCACCAGCCGCAGATTATGCTCTACCAGGGTCTGCCGGGCAGCCTCTTCTCCCCGCTCCAGGGCCTCCAGGGCCGCCAGTTCCTCGGCACCCCTGAGTGGAGGCGGCAGCACATCGCTTCCGCCAATATAATAGATCCCCTGTGGCTTGCGTGTCAGCATCCGTTTCAGAATTGACATCCATTTCATATTACCCCTCCTGCCAACGCCTGATACATTTCCCCGTTTCCCAATCCTTCTGCCGCAAAAGCCACTACGGCGCTTTGCTTCCGATTTCCGATCTGCACACTGGATAGCCGCATTCCAAGAAGTATGCCGCCGCTCTGTCCCACTGCCCGGTACGGTATCAGCCGAAGTCCCGGCAGCGGTCGTTGCGCAAGGGTTTCTACAGGACTGCCCAGCTGTGAAAGGGTCAGACCCGTCAGTTTCTGGGCTGCCTGCCCCGACAGTACCAGCACAGGTTCGCCGGTAATAGGGTCCCGGAGGGTATTTCCGGTATCCCGCAAAGCAATAACCGTAAGGTGCCTCTCCCCACAGTGCAGCGTTATGGGCACATATTCCCGGCCACCCCCACTGAAGCCTGCACAGCACAATCCCCAGATCCCGACAGCAGACAGCAGCAGTCCCGGCAAACTTCCCTGTCCGATGCTTATGGAAAGCCCACCCAGGGCCATGCTGAGCAGCAGGAAGACACCGCCCCGCTTTCCTGCGCTCAGATTGCAGCCGAAGGACAGAACAGCCATTCCGGCCAGACAGGCGCTGCGCCAGAGCAGGTTCCCCAAAAAGCGAAACCCCGGAATCAGACATACCCCGCCGTAAAGTGCGCCCAGAAGAGCCCCCAGGCTGCACCGTCCCGGCTGGGCAGGAAAACCGCACAAGCGATTGGTTCCCAACAGCAGCAGAAAATCTACCAAAAAATTGAGCATCACTACCAGGTCCAGATAAACTGTCAAGGCATCCCCTCCCATGTGTTGTGGCTACAGTATATCCATCCCGGGCAGAGAAGTCGGTCGCTTTGGCAGTGGGCAACTTGCGCAAGTTCCTGCAAAAAACAGGACGAAGCACGCCTTTGTGCTTCGTCCTGCTGTTTATTCTTCTGTTACAACGGCCCGCTCCACGGAACGAATATTTTTTTCAGCCTTAAAACGGGGGGTCATCAGTTCGTGACCGCAGCCCAGGCACCGCAAACGAAAATCCGCTCCGGTACGCAGCACCAGCCAACGCTTTTCCCCACAGGGATGGGGCTTTTTCATCACCAGAATGTCATTTAATCGAATATCCATTTAATGAAACACACCTTCCTTACATTCTTCCTGAGGCAGATGACCAGTGGTCGCTCCTAGGGGTTCTTCACTTTGTCCCAATATGCCTTCGCGGCCTGTTCCAGCTTATTGGGGCCATATTCGTAGTAAGTAGTTCCCACAAGGGCATCCGGCAGATATTGCTGGCGCACCCAATGGTTGGGAAAATCGTGTGGGTACTGGTAGCCCTGCTCCCGCTCCATGGTGTAGGAATCGGCGTGGACATTCTGCAAATGCCGGGGGAAGTCCCCTCCCCTGCCCTTTCTCACATCCGCCAGGGCAAGGTCCAGGGCAATATGTCCGGAATTGGATTTTGGCGAGGTTGCCATCAGCACCGCGGCATCTCCCAGAGGAATCCGCGCCTCCGGCATACCCAGTTTGAAGGCCATATCCACGCAGGCGTTGACGATGGGGATGATCTGTGGAAATGCCAGACCTACGTCCTCCGCCGCAATGACCATGAGTCGGCGGCAGGCCGACTGCATTTGTCCTGCTTCCAGCAGTCTTGCCAGATAGTGGCAGGCAGCATCGGGATCGGAGCCGCGGATGCTTTTTTGCAGAGCGGACAGCAGGTCATAGTGGTTGTCCCCGTCCCGGTCGGCCCGGAGGGCACTTTTCTGGGTAACAGCTTTCGCATCTTCCAGCGTTAAAGTCAGGGTGTCTTCCGTGGGGACACCGGCGGAGAAGAGCACTTCCACGGCATTCATAGCCTTGCGCAGATCACCGCCGCAGCTGCTGGCAATGTATTCCAGAGCACCGGCTTCGGAAACCGCTTTTAATGCCGTCCGCTGTTCCATAAAGCTCACCGCCCGGCGTACTGCCTGCAAGGCGGCGGCAGAATCGATCTGCTTGAACTCGAAGACGGTGGAACGGCTCAGAATAGCGTTGAAAACGTAGAAATAGGGATTCTCCGTGGTAGATGCAATAAGGGTGATCTTGCCGTTCTCAATATGCTCCAGAAGAGATTGCTGCTGCTTTTTGTTAAAGGACTGGATCTCGTCCAGGTAAAGCAGCACCCCGTTGGGCGCCATAAAGGTATCCAATTGGGCCACAATTTCTTTAATATCAGCGGTAGAAGCGGTGGTTGCGTTGAGCTTATACAGAGTCCGGTTTGTCTGTTTTGCGATGATGTTGGCAACAGTGGTCTTACCGGTGCCGCTGGGGCCGTAAAAGACCATGTTTGGAATTTTTCCGGAATCGATGAGCCGCCGCAGCACTGCGTTTTTGCCCAGAATATGCTCCTGCCCAAAGACTTCATCCAAAGTCTGCGGCCGCAGAAGGTCTGCAAGGGGTTGGTACATAGTGTTCCCTCCCGGGAATGTTTTTCTATACTATAGCACAAACAGTTGAAAAATGCACGAACTATTTTTCGAATTTTTGTTTGAATTTAATTTTTCCTGCGATATAATTGACCAAATACAGTTTTCCATCGTGTTATAGGTGAAAGGAGGTCAGTAATGTGTCAACTGAAGAAATCTTAGATACTTACGGTGACCGGATTTACCGTCTTTGCTTTGTCATATTGGGAAACAAGGCAGATGCAGAAGATGCGCTCCAGGAAACTTTGATCCGCTATTTTCAAAAGAAACCCGTGTTCTCTGATTCTGAACACGAAAAAGCATGGCTTCTGCATGTAGCCGCCAACCAGTGCCGGGATTTTCTGCGTGTTCGCAAACGGCACGGTTACATTGATATGGATTCTCTCAGTCTTGCCGCACCGGAAGCCCCGGATAAGACCGTTCTGGAAGCGCTGATGCGGCTTCCGGAAAAGTACCGGCTAGTCATGGTCCTGCATTATGTGGAAGAATACCGTGTAGAAGACATAGCCAAAATGATCGGACGGACACCCTCCGCAGTAAAAATGCGGCTCCAGAAGGGCCGCAAGCTGTTGGGAGAACTCTATCGAAGGGAGTACCTGTAATGGATTTTTATGGAATCAAGGAAAATGTGGAGGCCATCCGGCTTCCGGAGGATGCTTATGGACGCATCTGTCAAAATATGAAACGCAGAAAGGAACATACCGTTATGAAAAAGCAATATAGAAAGCCCCTGACCATCGCCGCCGCGCTGGTGCTGTGTCTGACCCTTCCTCTGGGAGCAGCCGCTGCAGGCAGGCTGGGACATTTCCGGGATATCCTTGGATGGAATAGCGCCATCGTAGGCACTGCCTATGACAATGCTACCGACGAGATTGAAGTTACTGCAAAAGCAGAGGGCGATAACCTGCTGATTACTGTTCGGCTTCTTATGCCGGAGAAAGCACCCTATCGTGAGGTGGAGGCACTGGCCCTCGGAAGCTGCTATTTCACCGATGAAGCAGGTGATCGAATTGTGGAACTGTCTGGTACAGATGCCCTTCCCCTTCTAGGTAACACCCTCACTTTCCAGCTGGGGCTGATTGAAGATGCTCATACTTTGCATATCGAAAGCTTTGTTGGAAGCAAAAAAGCCGAACAGGATCTGGTCATTTCCGGCGATTGGGAAATCAGCCTCAAATAAGTTCAGGGCGGGAGTTATTTTACTCCCGCCCTTTCTATCGGCTTTTCATTTTAGAATGTGCACACATCCGGCACTGCAGGTTCTGCGTCCTTGTCCACCCGGATGGCGGTGAGGACAGGGCCCATGTCGCCCTTGTATAACTTGTGCTTTTCAGCGGTGATCTTTGCCGTCACCATGACCCAGCTCCGGCTTTCCAGCTCAGAGGCCCGGTCATAACGGCAGGGAATGCCGCAGAACTGGATATCGTCCACACAGCAGGTCATAACAAACCGGCCGGGGGCAAACATACCGTTCTTATCCCGGCGGAGCATTGCCACCTGGGCCTTGAAGCAGACGGTCTTGCCATCGTACTTTTCCGGCTCTTCGGTGCAGTCCCGGTACCACAGGGCATAGTCATCGTCCTTGACGCAGATGACGGGAGCATTGATGTCGAAGGGCAGAGGATCCTCGATCTCGTCAAACTCCGTGGAGCCATCGGTGTAATCGTAGAGGATATCGATGCGACGGGAGGCAGCACGGGCCAGCTTATGGAAGGGCATAATGTCTGCACCCTTTTCCAGACGGTTGAAAACCACCATCTGAGCACCCACCAGCTTATCCATGACCAGATTGCGCATATTGGCGTTATAGGCCATGATGGTGGTGGCATCGGCAAACATGACTTCCTGGGCCACCACCCAAGCCTCCGGGAACCGCATATACAGATCTCCGACCTGCTGCATGCCGTTCAGCTCGCACACCACCCGCTCTGCCTTGTACTTTTTCTGCAGGGCAGAAAGCTGCTTGGTGGTGACGGTCTGCTGGTCCAGCACCTCGATGAAAACGTTCTTATGCGGATAGGTGGACAGGTCATATTCCTCCTCACCCTCCTCAAACAGCAGCACCAGCGTACGCTCACCTGCGTTGAAGCGCTCATCCTCCAAAGTCTCCTGGATAAATTTGGTCTTGCCGGAATCCAGGAATCCGGTGAAAGAATAAACAGGAATCTGCTGCATGGCTTACACCCCAAACAGGGCGGCAACGCCCTTCTCGTCCAGCTGGGCGCCAATGACGCAGAGCTTGCCGGTGATATCGGCAGACCCTTCCCGAACGTTGTATTCCTCGGGCACATAGTCGAAGTGGATCCAGGTGCCGTCGGCAGCCATCAGAATGCCCTTGGCTCTCAGCACCATGCCGTAGAGGCCGGAATCCAGCTGCTGCAGAGCCAGTTCCACCTGCTTGCGGTCGAACTTCTTGGCAGTCTCCACTCCCCAGGAGGTGAAAACTTCATCAGCATGGTGGTGATGGTGGTCATGATCGTGGCAGCCGCAAGTGCAGTGCTCGTCATGGTCATGATGGTGATGTTCATGGTCGTGGTGACCGCAGCAGCATTCGTCCTCTTCGTGATGATGATGATGCTCATGATGATGAGCGCAGTGCTCATCCTCTACATGACCATGGTGATGCTCCTGACAGCCTTCGTCGCCATGGTGGTGGCCACAGCAATGGCCCTCTTCGTGGTCATGATGATGGTGCTCCTGGTCATGGTGGCCGCAGCAGCATTCATCCTCTTCGTGATGGTGGTGTTCATGTTCCTCATGGTCATGGCAGCCGCATGTGCCGTGTTCATCATGTTCATGGTGATGATGCTCGTGCTCCTGCTGCAGCTTTGCCAATTCGGCCGCAAGCGTAGCCTTACCCTTCATGGCATGCAGCAGCTGTGCGCCGGTGAGCTGAGCCCAGGGGGTGGTAACGATCGTGGCAGCGGCATTGTGCTCTCTCAGCATTTCCACAGCAGTATCCAGCTTAGCCTGAGGGATGGAATCCGTACGGGACAGGATAATGGTAGAAGCGGTCTCGATCTGGTTATTGTAGAACTCTCCAAAGTTCTTCATATAGACCTTCACCTTGCCTGCGTCGGCTACGGCAACGGTATAACCCAGAGTGACCTCGTCGCCGGTGACCTTGTTCACAGCACCAATGACATCGGACAGCTTGCCCACACCGGAGGGCTCGATGAGAATCCGGTCAGGATGATACTGTTCGATGACCTGGGTCAGGGCCTTGCCGAAATCGCCCACCAGAGAGCAGCAGATGCAGCCGGAATTCATTTCCGTAATGTTGATGCCTGCATCCTGCAGGAAACCACCGTCAATGCCGATTTCGCCAAACTCATTCTCAATCAGCACCAGACGCTGGCCCGCATAGGCCTCCTGGATCATCTTCTTAATCAGAGTCGTCTTACCGGCGCCAAGAAAACCGGAGTAAATATCAATTTTGGTCATATGGGTTTTACACCTTCCATTTTTATAATTTTGCTCGAAGCATTTGTATTTCTACTTACGAACATTTAACTCTACATATCTATACTATTACTTTGCTAAACCGGAGTTTTTTGAACATTTTTGTCCGTTTTATTTTTGCATATTTTAGTTCTCTATGCGTTATATCTCTACGCATATCTTCACACCTGTACACCATTTTGGTGTAAAAATTGGTGTAAAATGGTGTAATCGCTGGTGTCAAATGGTGTACGAATTGGTGTCAGAAATTCAGAGTAATCCAAGTAATTACTCATACTTGAAACCACGCAATATACTATCACAGATGGGTGTTAATTGCAACTGATTTCCAGCATTTCCATGTTCTGTTCCACTTTTTCAAACACATTATCGGTATATACATTCAGCGTAGTGCCTGCATCGGAATGTCCCATCAGATACTGTACGGACTTTACATCCATGCCCGCTGCAATACACTTTGTACAAAAGGTATGCCGGAATACATGGGGTGTACAGCGGTCAATTTTGATATCACTTACCTCGTTATATCGGGCGATGAGCTTCCGCACCGCATCGGCATATTCTGCATGGGTTCTGGGTCTGCCATTTCTGGTCACAGAAAGAAATCCTACCACCCCATCGATCATGACATCCTTTTTGATTGCATGCCGCTTCATTAGAAGCCTTCTGGCACTCATCTGCACGGCTTTTGTCATGGGGATATCCCGAACTGCCGATTTTGTTTTCGGCTGCGTAACGGAAAGCGAGCCAACCAGGCGAACGATCTGCTTGTTCACATGGATCACATTCTTATCAAAGTCAATATCCTTGATGGTCAATGCGGCAAACTCGCTGATTCGAATACCTGTACCGATCAGAACTGTGATCATGTCCAGATGCCGCTGGCCAAAGGTATCGCTTCTCAGGAATGCAAACAGGCTTTCCTCCTGCTCGGTAGTCAATGCCTTCACCTTTGGTGTGTCGTCATCAATCACAGATTTCAAGGAAAAGCTGCAGGGATTTCGCATGATTGCATTGTCCTCACAAGCCATTTGAAACGCCATTTTCAACAGTGTATGGACAGACGCAATCGTACCAAAGGAATACCCCTCATCATGAAGCTGGATGCAGTATTTCTTACAATCCGTGATTGTAACCTTATTGAGTGGCATATTGTAGAGCCTGGATTTCTTCACAAGGCTCAGATATCGGGACATCGTCGCTCTGGTGGAATCCCGCCATTTCCGCTTTAGGGAAAACATACGGTCTATCTGCTCTGACAGCTTGCAGCTACCATCAAAATAGCTGACACCTTCCTCCAGCTGCTTTTCGATTTCCTTAACCTTTTTTCGAAGCTCTTGAAGGTCTATCTCATATATGCAGCGGCGCTCCCCGTTGACATCCACATAGCGGTATTGATATCGGCCATCCTTTCGCTGGCTTTCTCCGGTTCGTAAAATTCGGCCCTTGCTGTCCCTTCTTTTCTCGGACATGAAAACCACTTCCTTTCGTAAGACAGGAAGAGCCTTGACATACACAGTAATTATAGCACGTCAAGGCTCAAAAATCCATAAAAATCTGTAAAACTCTACACGAAAGCAATCAAACCGAATAAGCCTGCTCCAAGAATCTGACCAGTGCTTCTCTCTTAAACATCCGCTTGTTGCCATTGAATACTACAAACTCGCAGTCTTTTTTATTGGATAACTCTCTGAGCTTGTTGATCCCAATGCCGGTGTAGAGTGATGCTTCCTTAAGGGTGAGCAATACCTTGCATTCCAGAGGCACTGTGACTTTGCAGCCAGAGTCCTCGCTCCATTTCTTTTGTTCCTTCATTATTTCAACTCCTTTATGTTGTTTTGGTTTCAATACATCCGATTTGCTTGAAACATCACTCTTTATAATTTATGATATCGGAATTCATTTTAGTTTAAGGCCCACAGACGGCGGCGATGCCGCTCCATAGGATCTCTCCTCCCCTCATTCCCATGACAGGGCGACCCACAGTGTGACCCATGGTCATCGCAAGTATCATTATTTCTGCATTCTGTTCGCTCCCATACTCATTTTGAAAAGTAGGATCATGGCATAACTCATTCCTGCAGAGTTGTATCTGTCTGCCTGATTCGGTTGTCAAGGTACACAGCTCGCTCAAAAGCCTTACATATATTAATTACGTTTCAAAAGGCACCAAATGAACGATAATCGACAGATCCCGCAGGAACTTCCCAAATAAGACTATTCTCTCTCATATCCCGACATAAGCGAAAACGCAGCAAGCTCTCCATAAGAACCTGCTGCGTGATTGCATCTATTTACCTATTTAGAGTAGGCTTAACGGGATTTTGCGAGTTGATAACGCTGGTTTCCGATAGGATCTAAAAGGTTGCAACAAGTATCTTGCAACTTAATGGTATCACAGATTTCTCCATTTGTCATTGGCATTCGACTGACAATTTGATGCCATCATTTTGCCATTTTAGTGCCGCGATTTTGCCACTTCCGCTTTCGGAAAACAAGGACCGGAAGGTTGACTGCCGATCCAGCGAAGCACGTCTGCTCCGACAAACCCTTTGGCAATCGCCCTTCCGGCAATCGATTCGAAGGCCTTCACCGATTGGGGATCGCTACTATCACTACTTCGCCGATCCGTACCGTTCCGTTGTCTCTGTGACAGCGTCAAACTGTGGGCGCACTTCCACCGAGACGGTAGCCTGGGTGCTTGACCTTGCCTATAAATATATTATAGCACAAGTGTTCGCTTATGTCAATCGACGCACATTTTCAAAATGAGTCTGGGAAACTAATTTCAAAATTTTTATTCGGTCAACGCCTGCAGCGAACAGGTCCATAGAAATTTCATCTCCCCGCCTTCACTCTGGCCGGGCCGCGTGTTACGGAAGTACCATGATACCAAAACTGGGTCGTCGCGTTATGCAGGAGCCACCTGCATATCAGTGCTCGTGGGCTTGCCGGTCAAGCAAGCGGATAGCCGCTCGTCAGTCCTGGGATGTATTGACCGAATCCGTATGAAATTTTCAAGGAGCACAGCATTACTGCCTTCACCTGTATATAGGCTTTTTGAAGGGTGATTTGTGACACTTGGAAAAATAATCTGTGATATTTTCTCACAAATTTCTCTATCGCCCTTCTACTACTAAAGAGGCCTGGAAAAACCTAATTTGTGACACCTTCAAAAAATATTTTTCATTTCTTAGAGTGCCATCACATTTTTCCTCCATCATCACTATTTCACCGTTCTCCTTTCCGCTTTGCAACACATTTTGAAAATATATTTACATTTTTGAAATATAATAAAACCCTCCCACGTTCATTCCAAAGGACGCAGGAGGGTTTTGATGTATAGAGAGTCAGGAGGAAAAATTACAGGTTCCTCTTTCTCAATCGAAACAATAGATGAGCTGCATTACTGTGACATTTCGGCAGTGGTATCATAACCGTATCCGATGTTTTACCGAAACTGTCTATAAAAAATCACAGAGGGCAACCTTTTAGACTGGGTTGCCCTCTGCTCGTATTTTCCGGAATCACTTCTGCCACAGTTTCCCCAAATAATGCAAGCTCTCCTTAGGGAATCTTGTCTGTGTCTTTCTATCTACCGCAATCAAACCAAAGGTCATAGAGAAGCCCTTCTGCCATTCAAAATTGTCCAGTAAGCTCCAATAACAATAACCCTTTACCGGGACTCCATCAGCGATGCACTTGGCAACACCGTCGGTGGCCCGGCGGATAAATTCCACACGGCGGGCATCATCGGTCATGGCGGTGCCGTTTTCTGTGACGATCAGGTCGCCTCTGAATTCCTTATGTACCGCCCGAAGTACATTGGCGATGGCTTCCGGATAGAATTCATAGTTCATCTGGGTCAGCTCTGCATCCGCAGGAGGATCGATATGACCGAAACGGCCAAACCGTTCCCGGGAATAGTTTTGAATGCCAAGGAAATCGTCGTCCTTGATATAGGGAAGATAATGACCGAATTCCAGGTGCCACTGCTTTGCAGCGTGCTTTTCACCGCCCTTTTCCGGCTGCAGATCGTGAAGGCTCAGGGACAGGCCCACCTTCAGATGGGGGCAGATGGCTTTCATGGAATCTCTTGCGGTGCAGTGGGCACTCATGATCAGCAGATCACCCTCCACGCTGCGCTGGGATACGAAGGTGTGGAGCTTTTCACAGCCAAACACTTCCACATTTTCTGCTGTGGCAATGCGCTGATTGGCGAGCATCTGCTTTAAGTTGATGCCAACCTGCGCCTGGCCATCAGTCTCCTTTTTCTTCTTGGGCAGAAGAAGCTGCTTCATATAACGCTTGGCGATGGCCGCCAGCTGCAGGCCCATGTTGGCTTCATTGATGGTGACCACATAGTTCAGCTCGCTGCCAAGGTTTTCCGCAATATAAACACAGTACCGCTTGAAGTATTCCACCGTTGCTTCACTCTCCCAGCCGCCCTTGGAGATCAGCCACTTGGGGGAGGTAAAATGGTGCAGCGTCACGATGGGCTCCACGCCGTTTTCTTTGCAGCAGCGGATGACGGAGCGGTAGTGCTCCAGCTCGCTTGCATCAAACTTCCCTTCCTCCGGCTCGATCCGGGCCCATTCAATGGAGAATCGGTAGGCATTCAGTCCGGCATTTGCCAGAAGCTTAATATCTTCTTCATAGCGGTTGTAGTGATCTACGGCGTCGCCGCTGGGTTCGACGAAGCTGGTGGACTTCATTTGCTCCATGGTCCAGTAATCGCTGTGGATGTTGTTGCCCTCCACCTGATGGGCGGCAGTTGCCGCGCCGAGAAGGAAATCTTTCGGAAATTTCATAGTTTTCACCTTCTTATAGATTCGGTAGCTGCCGGGTTTGACGGTCTGTACCTTTGCACCTGGGAAATGGATCTCCGCTTCCACAGGAGTGGTTACGTGCAGATCCTCTCCGTCCCACTTGACCTTGATGTCCTTATAGCTGCCGGAGAACGGGCCGATTCGCTCATCAAAATGGGGCGCGATCTTCACTTTTGCAAATCCTGGCTCCAGTGGTTGGATGCCCAGAATGTACTGATAATAGAATTTGCCCACCGAGCCGAAGGAATAGTGGTTGAAGGACACCATATTGTCGTTGGACATCTTGGTTTCATTCACCGTGCCGTCGGGCCGCAGGGCATCCCACCGCTCCCATGTGGTAGTGGCACCGGCCTTGACTTGATACAGCCAGCCGGGGCATTTCTCACTGAGCAGCAGATCGAATACCAGCTTTTCTTCGCCGTTCTCTGTCAGCAGGGGCAGGATATGCTCCGTAGCAAAGAAGCCGGTCTGCATCCCGTTCTTTTTAATGTCCGACACCAGATGGGAGAATACCTTGTTCCACAGTTCCCCTTTGGGGATGACCATCTGCAGCGCCATAACATAAGCGCCCTGATAATCGTCCTTCATTTTGCCGTTGCTTCGGACAAAGGCTTTGATATAAGCATCCCGGGATTTTTCCAGCTGGGCGGCGTATTTCTCAGCTTCCTCGGTTTTTTCCAAGAGTTTTGCCGCCCAAGCCATGATCCGCAGGTCATTGACGATAAATGCATTGGAAACAGGGCCGTTGTGCATGGCCATATAGCCTACATCCCGGCCCATGGCAAGCCAGTCCCCTAGACTGGGCTGGATCCACAAATCCTTTTTGCCCAGAATGCCCTGTCCCATGTGGCGAATTTCGCAGTCCACGAAGGTCTTCATGGCATCGTAGTTTTCCCGGATAAACCTGTCAGTTCCGAAGTGGTGGTACAGCAATTCCGGCACGATGCAGATGCAGTTGCCCCAGCCAAGCATACTCATAAAGCCGATGCCCTGCTCTCCGGGCGAGGCCGGAATCGTAGGCGCAACATAGCCCTCCTTGTTGGCAGACTGAGAATGGCGGATGTCCTTGAAAAACTTGTCCCAGAAGATTTGTGTATCGTAATTGTACGCCCCGGTGTGAGCAAAGACCTGACCGTCGCCGGTGTAGCCCATCCGCTCATCCCGCTGAGGGCAGTCGGTGGGCACTTCCACATAGTTGGACTTCTGACCCCAGATTTGATTCTCGTAAAGCCGCTGAACCAAGGGATTTTCACATTGGAAATAGCCTGTCCGCTCCATATCGGAATAGATGGCATAGGCTTTCAGCAGCCCCTCCTCATATGGAACACCCGTCAGTTCTACATAACGGAAGCCCATGTAGGTGAACCGGGGGCGGTAGCTTTCTGTTGAATTTCCCTTGTGATACACCGTTTCTGCCTTAGCTTTGCGAAGATTGGCAGTATACAATGTGCCATCACTATTCAAAATTTCGCCGTGGCGCAGATTCAGGCTTTCACCTTTCATCCTTGCCGGGTCAATGCAGACGATGCCTGCGAAGTTTTGTCCGAAATCGATGATAGTGGTATCGCCATTGACCGTTATGGACTTGACGGGCATTTCTTCCCGGATACGCACCGCGCAGGTGGTTTCCGAAATATGCTCCGGCAGGGATGTAGCAGATTTGACAGGCTTGCCGATTACGGTGAGTTCTTTTGAGTGATAAATCTCACCATCGTAAAAGCCTGCATATTCGTAAGGACTCTCCAGTTCTACAACGGAATCATCGGCAGAGGTATAGACCCTCTCTCCTGCTTCCAGAGCCCAGCTGACCGCCGCCTTTTCGCCATAGATCTGCACCTTGTTGTCAAAGGTGAACCGGCCGCAGTACCAGCCCTGTGCCAGATATACGCGGAGGGTGTGCTTACCCGGCTCCAGATAGGACAGGTCATAGGTCTGGTAATACAAACCCGTCGGATAGTAAGTAAAGCCCGGTGCAAACAGCTGGGTGCCCAGCTTGATGCCATCCACCTCCGCTTCGTAGACACCCAAAGCGGTGACAGTCAGCTTTCCTTCCTCTGTGATCTCAAAGGGCTGTTCAAAGACATACACCGCACCCTCGGCATAAGGTTGAGTTGATGTTATGAGAGAATTACGAAGAAGCTCCATAGGAAACCTCCTTAAAAATGCTTGTTCAAAAATTTCGCACTGATTTGCAGGCTCTTCACCGGGTCGTTATCTGTCCAGTTTTTGTGGCTTTCCAGAATCACGGCATCGATGCCGTTTTTCTTTGCCTGTGCCGCCATCGCAGAAAGGTTTAGCGTGCCGCACCCCAGCTCCATGGAATCCATTTTATAAATGGGGGTGAACCCTGCCTTCCGACAGCCCCGGTCATTGATATGCCACATAACCATGCGATTGCCCAACTGCTCCATAACTGACAGCGGATCGACCCCGGCATCGGCACACCAGTAGCTGTCGAACTCAAAATTCACGTAGGCGGGGTCAGTTTCTTCTATCAGAAGCTGGTACGCAGATATTCCCGGCTCCACAGGAAGAAACTCCGCATTGTGATTGTGGTAGAGAAAACGAATATTTCTCTCTGCCAGTGCTTTGCCCGCCGCATTCAACCGCTTGGCAAGCTCCAGAATGTTTTCCTTTTTGGTATAATCGAAGCGGTACATTCCGGTCATAACAACGGTGTCGCAGTTGAAGGATGCTGCTTCCTGTGCCACCGCATCCGGTTCTTTTTCAATCGCATCCAGATAGCTGTGAAGGGCCGGTACTTTCATGCCGCTTTCCCGGATGATGCGCACCCAGTCCAGCTTTCCTCCATTGCCCACCGGCATCCCGGCGGCTTTGGTCAGCATTTTTACAAGAAAGGGCGTGGGGTGGATCATGAAGGAGCAAAGCTCGATGCCATCGTAGCCTGCTGCTTTCATCCTGCCAAGCGTATCTTTCACTTGTTCTTCCGTATTGAGTACAGTTCCCAGCTGGAACTGCTGTACTGCTTTGATCATATTTTTATCCTTCCAGATACTCTAAAAGCTGCCGCTCCATCTCGGGACACCACCAGTCCCGGTATCCTGCCATAAACGGGTGGATATCATCATACATATACAGTTCTCGTTTCTGCTCTGTCAGGGCATTAAATTGATCGTCGCTCCACAAGTCCAGAACACCAATGCCCCACTTTTCCTGCAATGCAACCAACCGGGTTACCATAGCTTCATATGCCGCGCTGTCATAACGGGAACCCGTATAGAAAACGACCTTGCATCCCCATGTCTGCTGTGCGTAAGCGATGATGTACTCCATTGCGCCGGTGACAGTAGTAGTATCAAAGGACGAAAGGTCCTTTCCTTCTGCGATCTTGCCCAAGGGGAGTTCTTTTGATGCATCGTTGGTAGAAAGCTGACAGATTAGCAAAGAAAACTCTGCATTGGAGTCCACATTGTTGATCAGCCGCTGAACATATGAATTCTTTCCATTATCAACAAGCGTAGTACCGCTGACTGCTTCTTTCACAGCGTGGCATCCAAATCTGGACGCAAAGTACTCCGGGATGCCCTGCTGCATAGAAGCAGAACCGTATGTTACGGAAGACCCAAGGAACAAAACATTCGCCCCTTCCAAAGGACTGTCCGTCAGCTTTTCAACTGTAGACATATGGTAACATTCCGCATTTCCTGAAAATTCCCGCATCCGAAACACTCCTAATGCCTTAAATGGACCAAAATTAAAGCGATAACCAATAAACAGCCATTCCATCAGCAAAAATACAATTACCGCGAAAACAATTATCATAATTTTCTTCTTTCTTGATTTCATGTACATCTCCTCTAATACTAATTCTAAATAAAACGGCCTCGTTTTATTTAGAAGACATCACCTGACGGTGCTGTCGTTTCTGTGATTTTCGAAATAGAAAATCACAGAAACAGTCTCATACAGTTTTTCACGCACCTTCGGTGCTATAAAACGGCTTGAGGCCGTTTTAAGAAAAACTAGTATAAATCGAAATGGGCAGCAGCAAACCCTGCTGCTGCCCATAGCTGATTATTTTACTTCTGCGTCTGCGGCGATCTTCGCCTCGATCTCCGGCATCTTCTTGCTCAGTTTGCTCAGCATAAAGGCAAACACTGCCAGCAGTACCATCAGAGCCATGGGGATCAGGCTGTAAAGCATACGGATCATGGTGATGGCACTTTCCGGCTGGGCAACGATCGTCTCACCCTCGGATGCGATATAACCGGCGGCAGTCAGAGCAAATCCCAGCAGCCAGCCGCCAAAGCCCTGCCCCATCTGGGTTCCCAGGCCATTGAACAGCGCACCGATGGAGGCATCCATGCGGGGCAGACCCAGATACTGGTTGTAAGAGCACAGGTCCATCTGCACCATATTGCCCAGATAAGAAATGGGCAGCATGGCAAAGGCGGTGATAATGGAGCCGATGATCAGCATCGTCATGGAACTTCCGGCAAAATAGTTGACGATATAGCCGGCGCTGGCAAGGACCGCACCCAAACCAATGATCTGGGATGCACTCAGCTTTTTCAGCAGCACAGGGAATACAAACATGGTGGGAAGCAAAACAAAGCTCATGATGCTAAGTAAGCCTGCCGCACCCACATCGCCCACGATATACTTAAAGTAATAAGAAAGCGCGCCGATGGACTGAATGGCCTGGAACAGGAACATGATCATCATATACATCCAGCCGTAGCCATTGTGCCGCAGCATGGACCAGATATCCTTGAAATTGACCTTATCCTTGATCTGCCGGGCATCGATCTCGGGGTTTTCCTTCACAAAGAGGAATCGCAGGAGCCCCAGCACAGTCAGCGGAACCATGTAAATCAGGATCAGAGTCGTCCAGCCGCCCTCGGTGCTGGCCAGCTTCGCCATCATCTTGGGGAAAGTCAGGGACACCACCATGGAGCCCATGGTGGTAACGATGCCGCCATAGGACGAAACTTTACCGATGAGTGTGCGGTTGTTGTCAAAGGCGCGGATCAGATAAGGCACATTGGCCGCGGTACGGAATGTGCCGAATACACCACATTCAAAGGTATACATACAGAATACCCAGATGATCTTCAGCGTATCGCTCCAGCCGGCAGGGGTAACAAAAATCAGCGTGGTGCACAGAGTCATGCCAACAGCGCCCAGTTCATAGGGACGGGCTTTGCCCCACTTTGTCTTCGTGTTATCCACCACATAGGCAGCTACCAGATCCGTGAGGAAATCGATAAAGTTACTGATCAGCAGAATGTTACCGACAGTTAAGGGTGACATGCCCAGATAATCCGTGCAGAACATCGCCATGTAGGTGTTCAGGATCAGAAACACACCCGCGCTGGTGATATCAGAAGATTTCCATGCAAGGAATTTGCCAAGGGGCAGGCGATCTGCCTTGTGCTGCTTGCTCTTTCCAAATGCCATAACGATTCGCTCCTTTTTATTTTTTACGATTTCATTATACTGAATCTTCAAATTGCGCTGCAACAAAATATTTGTGTTCACTTTCAGATTTTTGCGGTTATTTCTTGCGCACAGGATTTATATCTGTTATGATAGCAGAAAAGGAGGTCGTGTCATGGAAATCAAACCCAAAAATCAGGTTTTCTCTCTGATGGGAGATCTGTTAAAATGCGGCACCGCCGTTCCACTCTGGCGTTATGATGCCGATGGCAATATTCTGGATACGACTGCCAACCATGCCATTTTGGATCACTTTCTCAGCTTTATCGGCGGCAAGCAGTACATGATTGACCATGGAACAAAATTCACTCAGCCGTTGATCATCAGCAGTGTTATGGGGCTGATGTGGGCTGCTGCCTATGACAGAAGCTGCGAGGATCTGCAATCTTTTTATGTAATTGGACCTGTGTACTACGGGAATATTTCCCAGGAGACCATCGAAAAAAGCGCGGCTGAGTATCAGATAAACAAAAACTTCCGTCGGCAATATGTGAAAATCATGGAGCAGATCCCGGTACTTTCCAATGTAATGCTTGCCCAGTTTGCACTCATGCTGCATTTCTTCATTACGGGAACACACATAGAACACAGCGAATTACAATTTTATTACATCGGCTCCTCTGACTTTTCCGAAACGACCTCTGCTGATGCCGACTATATGCAGCTGTGGCAGACGGAAAGGGCTCTGCTGCAAATGGTCCGGGAGGGAGATTTGAATTATCGTCCGATCCTGAACCGCGCCAATCACCTGCACAGTTATATCTCTCCGGCCAACAGTCATTCCCTCACCCACGCCATTGTCAATACGACTGCCTTTACTACCCTCTGTGCCCGGGAAGCCATTGCTGCGGGGATCGCGCCGGATACTGCATACATGATCGCGGACAGCTACATTCAAAGTATGATGAACTGTCGCAGCAATGAAGAACTAATGGCTATCAGTGTTGTAATGTACGAGGACTTCATCACCCGGGTGCGCAAGCACCGCACAAGCCCCAGTGTTTCCATGCAGGTTCAGCGGTGCCGAAACTACATCGATGCCCACGCAGACGAAGAATTGTCCCTTTCCAAATTGGCGCAGCTTTGCGGATATTCGGAATACTATCTATCACGGAAATTCAAATCAGAGATGGGAGTCTCTCTTGGTTCCTATATCCGCATCGTCCGAGTAGAGCGGGCAAAGCTTATGCTGATGTCCACCGATCTGTCCGTATCCAAAATTGCAGCCGAACTCCACTTCTGCAGTGCCAGCCACCTGTCCGATGTATTTAAGGAGATCACCGGAAAAACACCCCAGCAATTTCGCAGCAAATCAGTTGTATAAACCTAATCACACAACAGCACCCTGCTTTTTACGGCAGGGTGCTGTTGCGTATAGAGAATAAGGAGGAGAAATCATTCGAACAAAACCTGATTGACGATGGCTTCCAGCCGCTCCTGTTTGCCGGAGCCGGGGAGTTCGGGCGCGCCCATATTTTCTGCGTAAGCTGCCAGTTCTTCCAGGGTAGCTTCTCCGGAGACGATCTTTGTGCCGATGCCGGAGTTGTAGCTGGCATAGCGGTTCTTGATGTTCTCGTCTAGTCTGCCGTCCTCGATGAGGGCAGCAGCCTTCGGCAGGCCCAGCACAAAGGTGTCCATGCCCAGAATGTAGGCTTCGAACATATCCTCATAGGGAACTGGTTCTGCTCATAATAGGGGAATCCATGGAAGTTTCCGTCATGCAGTTTTCCAGCGTCCGCACGCACGGCTCCCAGACTTCCTCCACCCATTTTTCAGACGAATGAATGTGGGATTCTACTTTTAACGGATATCCGGTCTTATAATAAAAAGGTGCAAAAAACGTAGTTTCCTCCGCGGCGGTGATCTCTATGACCACAAACCGGAAGGTGCGATACCAGAAAGGCTCAAACGTGACGTCTTCCCCACTTAAAACCAGCTCGTCTGTAATGCCTTCGATTTTTCCGTGCACATCATCCTTGGTCTTTCCGCCAAAGAATTTTTCCAGATAGGTGATCCGGACGCGACTCCCCTTCCCCCCTTAAATCGGAATATCGGATAACCGTTGACTTCATATCTGGAATCAAGAATGGTTCGCCTCGTAACTCCGCCGGGAATAACAGCCTTGCCGCTGTTCAGCAATCCGGTATCCGATGATACTTCCCAGGTGAAATACAAGTAGTATTCTTCTGATGCTGATTTCAAATCAAAGTATAAAGCTTTATTTTGAAAGACAGCGACTGATCGCACCGTCAAATAGCTGGTGCTCTCTTTACAGCAAAGCCCTCCCACATCGGTGCAGGAGGGCTTCACTATTGATAGCAGAGGAAGAATTATAGATTCAGAAAATCCTTACGGTAATTCACACCAAAGTACTCCGCCAATTCCACCATCTGGTCATCCCGGATGGTGTTCACTCTGGGCAGATGAGCAGTCAGCATGTAGATCTGGGCGGCCTTTTCCACGGTTTCGATCAGGCCGAAGGTCTCGTCCATGGTCTTGCCTGCGCCGTAGATGCCGTGCATACCCCAGACCACCAGACGGAATTCCTTCATCTTTTCGGCGGTGGCTTCACCAATGGAGTTGGTGCCGCAGAGCATCCAGGGCAGGACACCGACACCGTCGGGGAACACCACGATGCACTCGGTGCACATCTCCCACAGGGTATGGGTGAACTTCTTCTCGTCCAGCTCGTGGACATAGTTCATGGCAAGGGTATAGGTGGGATGGCAGTGCATGACCACCCGGTTTTCGGGATCAACGGAGAGCCGCGCCATGTGGCTCATCAGGTGAGCGGGGAATTCAGAAGTAAACTTGCCGCCATCCTTGTAGCCCCACAGCAGTTCGGCAGACTTGCCGTCAGCTGCGATGCGAACGATACCCAGATTGGTTTCAGGATCGTCATTGACGTTCTTAAAGTACTTGCCGGTACCGGTGACGATAAAGATCTTGCCAATGATGGAAGTTGCATCAAAGCCCAGAGGAATCGTGCGAATAACATGGTCCAGATCCAGATACTCCCCTACTTCATTCTCATCCAGCATATAGCTGATATTGCCGCCGTTGCGCTCGTCCCAGCCCAGTCGGTACATATTTGCGGTGGTTTTCCGCATTTCCTCCACAAAAGGAGCCGTCAATATATTTTTCATGTTGTTTATCCTCTCTTGCTCTGCACTTCTGCTTCGTACTTTTCGATTTCAGGGAACCATTCGCCGTCCACGGGCTTACCGCAGCTGCGGCAGTATTCGTCCCAGATTTCGCCGAAGGGCATTGTCTTCTGCTCTTCGAGCATCACCATCAGCTTCGTCCAGTTGCCTTCATCCTGCAGCTTCTTAAGCTGCACATTGGGCTCTAAGAGAGCGAACAGCAGAGCCTTCTGCAGGTTGCGGAAGCCGGTTACCCATGCAGAAACCCGGTTGATGGAAGCGTCAAAGTAATCAAGAGCAATAAAGACCTTATCCAGGCCGTCACAGCGAACGATCTCCTTGCACAATTCCTTGGTCTCGTCGTCAAAGAGAACCACATGGTCACTATCCCAGCGGACGCCACGGGTGACGTGCAGCGCCATCTTCTTGTCATAGGCCAGAATTGCGGAAATCTTGTCGGAAACCACTTCCGTGGGATGGTAGTGGCCATTGTCCATCAGGCTGATGCAGTCGGGGCGGGAGGCAGCATACTTCAGGCACCACTCAGCAGAGCCGACGGTGTAGCTTTCCACACCGATGCCGAAGACCTTGGATTCAGCACAGGGATAGACCTGCTCGGGGTTAAAGGGCTCAGACAGAATTTCATCAAAGGACTGCTTGTAGCGCAGACGGGGGCCAATGCGGTCAACCGGAACATCCTTGAAGCCGTCGCCGGTCCAGATGTTCATGACGCAAGGCTGGCCCAGCTCGTCAGCTAAGTACTGGGAAATGCGGACAGATGCCTTGCCATGCTCCACCCAGAATTTCCGGGTCTCCTCATTGGGAGAGGACAGAGTCAAAGGATCGCAGTTGGGATGGGAGAAGAAGGTGGGGTTAAAGTCGCAGCCGAGGCCCCGCTCCTTGCAGAAGTCCACCCACTTCTTGAAATGCTTGGGCTCCAGCTTGTCCCGGTCCACCCAGGGGTTTTCCTCATCGAAGATAGCATAGCTGGCATGGAGGTTCATTTTCACCTGACCCGGGACAAGGGAAATGACCTTATCGATGTCCGCCATCAGCTCCTCGGGAGTTCTGGCCCGGCCGGGATAGTTGCCGGTGGTCTGGATGCCGCCGGTGAGGGGCTTGTTGGGATCGGTGTCGAAGCCGCGAACGTCGTCACCCTGCCAGCAGTGCAGGGCCACGGGAACAGTCTTCAGCTTCTCAATGGCGGCATCGGTATCGACACCAAGGGCAGCATATTTCGTTTTTGCTTCTGCGTAACTCATACTCGAATCTCCTTTATTTCAAAACTGAGGCGGATCGCATCCCGTGCCGCCTGTAAATTTTCATATTCTCCTGCTTCGATCATCTGGACGATCAGATTGCCGATAGCTGTGCCCTCCACGGGGCCTGCGTAGACCGGCAGACCGGTGGCTCTGGCGGTACGTTCATTCAAATAGCCATCCTGACAGCCTCCGCCAACGATGTTGATGCTGGTATATTTCTTTCCCGTCAGCTTTTCCAAATTCAGGATCGCATCCCGGTAGCAGATAGACAGGCTGGTGTAAACGCACTGCATGATCTCCCCCACCGTTTCAGGGACAGTCTGATTGGTTCGCTTGCACTCATCCTTGATAGCCTGGATCATGGAGTCAGGAGCAAGGAAGCAATCCCGGTTCACATCCACGATGCTGCGGTAGTTCTTTTCTTTTTTAGCCGCCTCTATCAGGTCCGGGAAGCTCCACTTTTTCGAAGACTCTGTCCGCTTCTGTTTGCCCTGAACATAGGCAACACCGTTCAGCTCACGGCGGATGGACTGGATCATCCAAAGACCCATGATATTCTTTAAGTAGCGGTAGCGGTACCAGGCACCACCCTCGTTGGTGAAGTTCTGCTCCATACTCTCACGGGTGGTAATAGGAACCTCATTCTCAACACCCAGCAGGCTCCATGTACCGCTGGATAGATAGACAGCATGTTCGTCCCGTGCGGGAACTGCCAGGAATGCAGAGCCGGTATCGTGGGTCGCGGGCAGAATGACTGTGGTATCGAAGCCAACTTCTTTCTGAATCTCGGGCAGAAGGTCGCCCAGCTTTGTTCCAGGCATAGCGAGGTCATGGAAAATGCCGGTGGGAAGTCCCAGGAAATGAATGACTTCCTTATCCCAAGTCTTCTTCTCCGCATTCACCAGATTGGTCGATGTAGCATTGGTATACTCATTTTGCTTGATGCCCGTCAGCTTGAAGTTAAAGTATTCGGGGATCATCAGCATCCACTTTGCCTTTTCCAGCTGTTCGGGATGCTCCTGCTTCAACGCAGTAAGCTGATAGATGGTGTTGAAGGGCTGGTACTGGATGCCGGTTCTGGAATACAGCTCATCGGCCGGAATAATGGAATTTACAATTTCCTTCATTCCCTCGGTACGGCTGTCCCGGTAGGCAACAGCGTCACCGATCACCTGATCATTCTCGTCCAGCAGCACATAGTCCACCGCCCAGGTATCGATGCCAACGGTAACAGGAATTTTTCCAACTTCCTTGCAAGCTTTCAGTCCGCCGATGATGCCGCTCCAAAGGTTATCCATGTCCCAGCAATCATGGCCGTTTTTGTGAATTTGCAGATTGTCAAAGCGGTACACTTCTTCCAGAAGCATTTTACCATCCTCAACATGGCCCAGAATATGCCGCCCAGAGGATGCACCGATATCGATTGCCAAATAATAACGCAAAGAAAAGACCTCCCTTCTTCTATTGCTATCAGTTTACCATAACAAAACGCGGAATGGGAGGTCCTATATTTTCTAAAAAAGTGTCCTTTCTTGCAGTTACCGTTTGTCACGGTAATGCTTCGGAGATTTTCCGTATGTACTGGCAAAGATTTTGTGGAAGTAACTGATGTTTTCGTAGCCTACCGCAACAGAAATATCCGATACTTTTCTGTCCGTATTTTTCAGAAGAAAAGCCGCCTGGGCGAGCCGCTTTTCCTGCACCAACTGGGTATAGGTTTTACTTGTTTTCCGTTTGATCTCCCGGGAGAGCCAGCTCTGGTCGTAATGCAGCTGATCTGCTATTTCAGAAAAGCTCCCTGCGGCATAGTTGGTCTCAATATAACGCAGAACTTTAAAAACTGCAGCATCCTCCTGATCGTCTGTCAGCAGGGTTTCGGTGTGTCCGGTCAGCTGCAGGAACAGCAATGCCATGGTCATCTGACTCATTTTTCGTTTAATAGGTGTTTCCTGAATCAGTGTCCACAGCAGATTTTCCACAAGATTTTGAATGGTTTTTACCTCGGAAACATCAAAATGCAGGAAACCCGGCCCGGTATTCTGTCCACAAAGGCAGTCTACAAGAAATCGACGTAAGGGTGTTTCCTCTTCGCCAATGAACGAAAGGGTGGTTGCGAAGAAATCCGGCAAAACGATCAGATTCACCGCAACGTCATGCTCCCCTGCTTTGCATACTTCATGGGTAGCGCTTTGACTGAGAAAAAGCAGATCGCCCTGTTCCAGAACGATTCGCCTGCCGTTCACAACGTGGGTTGTTTCTCCAGCGCACATATACACCACTTCCACATAATCGTGGGTATGCTCCGGAAAATGGATAAAACGGGTATGGGGGCGGATGGTGATCAGCTTGCCCGATGCAAGAAGCTTTTTGGCATTGATCCTATTGGATCGGCCCTGCATGTAGATATCCCGGTCAATGGTAGTCCTGCCATCCAGGATGGCACGCTCCTCTTCCGTAATCACACAAAGCTTATCCAGCAGTTCTCTATCCATAGATTCGCCCCCCAAACTGACTGTTCTTGCAGATATAGTATCATATATGTTTTGCATCCGCAAGGTTTTCAAAGTATCACCACACCCTCACCGCATCGGACAGGTTTCGACGTTAGTTGGGTCTGGCTCAGTTTTTTCCGCTTATGGTGAATCATCGAGATCATTCTATCGCGTTCCGTTCCCAGTTCGCCGTAAAGTCCTACAATATTGGAGGGATGGAGTCCAAAATAGAAACAATCCTGCACATCCAGTGCATTCAGAAATGCTTCCTCCTCTTCCAAATATTCTTCTACTGTATTTTCCGCGAATTCGCCACTCTCCATTTTGTCGTACAGAGGGCAGCCGGGATCAGCATGAATGGTTCCGGTAAAAATCAGATAGGGTTTTGTTTTATTGATCAGCTCCGCTGTTTTGACCGCGTTCTCAATGCGCAGCTTGGGACCAGCCGCTCCAAAAATTACATTGGCTCCGTAGTCTATTCCAGCATTTTTCAGACGAAGGAGTTCATGAATGGCTTCTTCTCCGGAATAGCCCTTATTCATTTGCTGTAGTGCTATGTCCAGTCCGCTTTCCACACCGATATTTAATTCGTTTATACCCAGCATCCGCAACTGGCGAAGTTCATCATCCGTTTTTGATTTAATATTGTGGATGGAGGCATACATGGAAATGATCTCCACATTGGTGAGCTTTTCATGGATCAGTTCTGCAATTGCTTTCAGCCGATCTGCTGACAGCACGAACGGATCCCCGTTTTCCAGAAAAACTCGTTTCACATTGGGGCAAATCGCTCTTGCCTCTTCCAGGTCCGCAGCAATTTGATTGAAAGGTTCTATCCGAAAAGGTACATCACGATACATGGTGCAGAATGCGCATTTATTGTGAGAGCATCCCACAGTCACCTGCAGAAGCAGAGAACGGCTCTCAAACGGCGGCCGGTATATGTTTCCTGAATAATTCATAATTCCTTTTCTTACAAAACTGTGACGATGACCTGCTGATAATGGGTCAGTCGGTGATGTCCACCTGCCTGGGCCTTAACGATGATATGCAGGACATCGCCTTTCTTTGCATGTTCCGGTACTGCGAACACTGCCATCCCATCCTGGACATTCAAAACAACTTTCTCTGCCCATTGGGCGCTGACTTCGGAATAAATTCGGAAGGTAATACGTACCCGGGAATCATCCGGGGAGGAAGCCTGCGCATGCAGTGTGACAGCTTCTCCCGGCAAAACAGACAAGTCCGTTCCCTCTGTCACCTGCAGGCTGGGCGCGTGCTCGCCCTTTTCAAAGCTGTCTGCTGCTGCCCATGCAATTCTTGCAGCAAAATCACGCTGGATATCCGCAACATAGGGCCACATAGACTCCGTAAGCACTGCTTCTCCGTTACAGTCAACGTACATATCCTTGGAAACATCCCAGATATTCAAGACCTCTCCCTTGGAATTTACTTCTCCGGGAACCATATGATAACGTCCGCCGATGCCGCCGTAGGAAAAGTCCTCCAGCGTTCGGAAGCCCCAGTTAAATAAGGGGAAGAACGTGGGAGAGTCTCCTTCAGACAGAAAATCATAGGGTTTTCCCGCCGGAAGGCCCATTCTGGAGCCAAACCACTGATCAACAATATTGGGGTTGGAACCGAACTGGCAGAATACTTCCTCACCCTCATAGTGGTTTCCGTCCAGCCATGTGCAATAGCCCCCTGCCAGTGCACTTTTCCCATTCAAAATCTCCCGCTTCATAAATTCCGCGCGCAGGGAGTCTTTGCTCTCGCCCTCCGGCATGGTGAGCCAGGAATACGCATAGCTGCCCATTTGCAGGGTTTTTACAAACTGGATACCGGGCCATTTTTCTGCCAGATAACCCCGGTAGGTCTCGTCCTGCTCGCCGCAGGCGGTGATCACGACCTTTCGGGTGATCTTTTGCCGCATTTCGGACCATTCGGGGGTATTTTCATATTCCCCTTCAATATCCATCAGCGCCCGGGCAATGGTATTGCAGCCGCCCCAGGCCTGTAGATACAGTGTGCGCTCGTCGCTGTCCATGATCGCCTTTCGAATCAGCTCGGAGCCTTCCGTGGGATGCTCCACTTCACCCTTATAGCCAACATTGCCAACCTTTGTGATACTCCGCAAATAATCGGATGTGGGATATCCTTGCGCATGGAGGATCAGGTTGGGATAGTCCTTTTCGTAATCATCGATCACCTCGAACATCCAATCCGCGCCGGGCCAGCGGTGGGGTTCATCATAGGACCGTTTGAAAGGATGGTCTGCCTTCTCCGTATTATATTTAGCATCAGCACCGGGGACACCCTTCCAATGGTACATAGAAGAGGTCAGTATGATGCCCTGCAACTCCACTTCATTGCAGTAAAACAGAAAATGACGCAGGGAATTCTGATCGTCTACTTCCGCATCCTGGGTAATGATCGTCCGAATTTTCATATTTGTATTCCTCTCTATTGTTCCTTTGTCATCATCGGATTTGCTATCCGGCTGTGATTTTCCAGTCCTGCCGTTTCTCCGCGGAAAACTGCCGCCTCGATGGCATCTTTCATATCCTCTTTCAGTAAATGCCCCATACAGACGAGCCGCTGGGCATCCTGGGAAATCAGCTCCCGGTAATGTTGCAAATCGCAGTACAGCTCCTTCAGCATTTCGGGGGAAAAGGGTTCCTCCCGGCCCGCAAGCGCATTGAACACCTTTCTTCCCGTCGCAAAGCTTACCCGCTCCGACCAGCAAAGATATCTGCATACCGGATAATTCACCATAGGTGTACGCAAACCGCCCATGCTGTTGCCAAATGCATCCTTTTGCACACGTCCATTGTCATCCTGAAGCATACGCTCATAGCTTTTCGGTGGGAAACCCGTTTCCACCCATTGATACAGATTGCGCAGCGCGACATGGAATGCAAAATATTTGGGGTAATTATTTTCGATGAAATCCGGCTTGGGTGGACCTCCGGGTGGCATCCCCATTGCCTTTGCTATGTCGTCATCAAAAGAATTGTATGCCGCGCAGGTATCCACAGCATCATGGCAGCCTCCGGCAATATCCATATAGCGGTATCGAAAAGCCGGTTCATCACTATCCACCCTGCGAGATGTATATCCGCCAAAGCCAAATTCATCACTGCATTCGCTCTCTGTATTGAGTTCGATCACCGGGGCAGGTGCCCGGTTCAGCCGCTTTTGATATCCATCCACCGGAGCAGAGCTTTCATATCGATTCAACGGTGTGAAAAGTGTGCGTACGCCTCCTGCCAGGAGGTATCCGTCATAGGCATGATCGTCCAGCTTTTCAAAGCTCGTTATAAATTGTGTCATATAGCTGCAGGACTGGGACCACCCGGTGAGATAAATGTATTTCACATTCCAGTCTTTCAGCGGGTTGATCTCCCGCTTCTCTTTGAACAACTGGGCTGTCTCTTTCAGTATATCCCATATATAGCCCGTTTCCTGATCCTGCGGTCCAGTCCAAAACGGCGGGACATCATTTTGAGGAACCGGTTCTTTAGATGGATTCGGCCACGTCAGTTCTCCATAGCGGCGCTCGTCAAACCGTTTCAGTGCGGTAAATACATTGGGCTTGCTTGTTATCCCCACAAAGATATCCCCATGCCGCATCAAATATCGGTAGGATTCTGCCCACACGCGATCAATATCAAAATTGGCGGTAGAATTAACGACCTCCACAACTACTCTGCCGCTGAATCTCCCCATGTCTAACGGAAGGCGCATTGTCATACGGTTTGTATATGGCATGTCCCTATATTTTACAGCAGGGGTGTTGTCATCACCTGTTTTATAAATATTGGCGGTTCCATAAATGATAAATTCTCGCTCTTCATAGTCATAGGAGGCCATATTGCAGCGTTTTACCGCACTGGTAAAGAAATGGGAATCCTCTGTATCATACAGTTCTTTTATTTGACAAATCATACTGTTATCTCCTTTTTGAAAATTGCCGGGCGGGAGTTCCCACCCGGCAACTGTCAGGGAAACGAGGAAAATTTCCCTGACGTGAGCAGGCAAATCAGGTAAATATCTTTTCAGGCAAAAATTCCAGCTTCTTTTTCAGCCACCGGGCGATAAAACCCACCAGCACAGAAGCAATGACCGTTCCTTCCCGAACGCCCATGAGTTTTCCGGTGCAAAGCAGTGATACAGCTGCTGCAAGCAAGGAAATCGTCACATCAAATATGATTTTAGTGACGCCAAATTCCGTTTTCCACCGTTGCACCACGCATCTGACAAAGGATTCCCCAGGCAGCATGATCACGTCCGCCAACACTTCCAGATACACGCTGACACCAACCACCACGCAGCCGATCAGCACCACCAGCAGTTTTTCCGGGTAGGTCTGGGGATCAACAAAGGAAAAGACCGGCATGGCCAAATCAATGAACCATCCAAACAGGATCGAAACAGGGATCTGCAGCGCATGCTCCGGCTTAAAATCCTTACCCAAAATGACCAACTGTGCAGCAATCAGCACCAGGCTGAACAAAATGGTAAATACGCCCATGGAGATTGGAAAGATCAGGCTCAGCACACACGGCACGGAGGAAATACAAGATGTTCCTAAATTCCCCTTTGTCACCAGTACCACACCAACAGAGCTGATGAACAAACCCAGCAGCTGGATCAAATAGCGTTTTACTCTCTCCATGCTTGATTTACAGATGGCAGCCCGTCACATAGCAGCGGTATTTCCGCTTAAACTGCTGCATAAACTCGGTATCCTCCAGCTTTTCGGGTTGGAAAGCTTTCAGAGAATCCAGATCCTCCATCATGGCCAGCAGGTCCGTCTCTCCGCCGTAGTCCAGAACATGGGCATCCTCCAGCACACGGATAGAATGGGCATGGTAGGGCGGAATATGGACCAGGCAGTCCGGGCCTGCCACAAAGGTCTCGCCCAGTACAGTTACCTCCAGCGCACCCTCCATCACATAGTAAAGCTCCCAGTTGGCATGAGGGTACGAATAATCCACCTGAAGGCCCTGCTTCACATGGGCTTCCCAGATTTCTTTAACGCCGTTGGTCTCCCACTTGCCGATCTTCAGTTTGATATGGAAGCCCTCGCCACTGTACTCGGAGTAGGCAAATTCCGGAGTGCGGACTTCGTGCATGGTATGCTTGTCCACATCTACAGGAACAGGGGGCTGACGGGTCAGCTGCTTATGTCCCCCCCGGTACATATCCATGAACTCCGGATCCTCACGGAAGTGGGGGTAGTTCTGGGTGATGGTATTCTTGTCCATGATACCCTGGGACATATTGATCTCCTGGAACAGTTCCCGCCAAATGGTGCCCTCTTCCAGGAACTTAAAGCCATGGGAGGTATAAGGAACCAGATGGATGATATCTCCTGCGTTGGCCACGAACCGCTTGCCGCGAATCACACATTCCACACTGCCCTTTGCGATCTGGAAGGTCTCATAGCCCTTCTGGTGCTGATGATACCCAACGGTAGCACCTTCGTGGTAGATGGTATCGCTCATTTCGTCCTTTTCATAGGGACCCTGAGGAAAGATAAAGTCGTTGACTACCTGAGTACCCTCGTCCCAGTGGCGGAGCCAGTCTTCAGGCTCATTCATTCGGATCAAAAATTTATGGTACATAAAATTACCTCCTTAAATATCCAGTGCGGCATGGTAGCCCTGGTAAACGGCATTGGTGATATTGGAAACCCGGGCGCAGTTGCCGATCTCCCGAACCCAGGGAGCGCAATCCCGAAGCTGCATAACGGCATCCCGGTTAGAGCGCTGACCGACAGCGCAGATAATTGTCTTTCCGGGGATCAGAACTTCTTCGCCCGACCCGTTTCGGCAGACAAGCCCATCCTCCGTCACTCGCAGGCCCGCGTGATTTAAGTGAACAGTGGTGTACTTCTCCACATTCTGCATCAGAATGGGCCTGTGACGGATGTTGCAGTCCACTGCCAGCGCATCCCGCATCTCCACGATGTGGACCTGTTTGCCCTCCATCCCCAGATGGACGGCGCATTCACAGCCTGCCAAACCGCCGCCCAGCACAACCACGGAGTCGGAAACCTTGTTTATATTCAAGTAGTAATCGTTGACGATAACCACATTCTCTCCGTCAATGCCGGGAAGGGGCGGCACGACAGGACTGCTTCCCACTGCAAGGATCAGCGCCTCGGGAGCAAGTTCTTCCAGAAGTTCGGGAGTTGCCGGGGTATTCAGCCGGACATCCACGCCCAGCTTCTCCAGCTGCCGGGCGAAGGTAAGTCCCAGCTGATACATTTCATACTTGAAGGATACTGCCTGCTCGCATTTCAGGATGCCACCCAGTGCATCGGTTTTCTCCAGAAGGGTCACATGGTGTCCCCTCTGGGCCGCGGTAATGGCTGCCTTCATGCCGCCAACACCTCCGCCAACGACCACCACACGCTTTGCCTTTGCCGCAGGACGAACCTCCATGCCCTCGCACTCTCTGCCAATGAGAGGATTGACCGTACAACGGCGGGTACCGGTAGTGGGCCGCTCTGCCATACAGGTAAAGCAGCGCAGGCAGCGGACGATCTCATCCTCCTGTCCAGCGACCACTTTATTGGGAAGCTCCGGGTCAGCAAGCAATGCTCTCGCCATCTCCACCACATCTGCCTTGCCGGAGGCGATGATTTCCTCCATCTGAGCAGGATCATTCAGCGCACCGAGGGTGGCAACGGGCTTATGTACGTGCTTCTTGATCTCCGCTGCCAGATACACATTGGCACCGTGGGCCGCAAACATCGGAAGGTGGGTATTGAAGAAGCCGAACTGGTAAGAACCGGCGGACACATGGATCAGATCCACCAGGTCCTCCAGAGCTTGGGCGATCTTTACACCGTCCTCCAGGGTATAGCCACCCTCAAACAGCTCAGAACCGCTCATGCGCATCTCAATGGGAAAGCCGGGGCCCACCGCATTGCGGACGCTCTGCAGAACCTCCTGTGCAAAGCGCAGGCGATTGTCAAAGCTGCCGCCATATTCGTCGGTACGGTGGTTGAATGCCGGAGACAGGAACTGATTGATGAGCCAGCCGTGACCGCAATGGACCATGACCATCTGAAAGCCTGCCCGCTTGGCAAGAGCGGCAGTATCGCCGTAGGCCTTGATGATATCATCGATCTGTTCCTTCGTCAGTGCCTTGACTGGGATGCCGTCAGGCCGAACCCAGTCACTGGGGCCGTACTGCGTCAGTCCCCTTTTCTTATCCTTATCCACCAGATAGGTGCCCGCATACTGACCGGAGTGGCTCAGCTCCACGCTGGGCACTGCGCCGTGCCGGGAAATAGCATCGGCCAAAAATGTCCAGCCTGCCAGACAGCCGGGAGTTTTCATATCTAAATGGAACATATGGGAAGCATCCGTTTCCGGGTGCACCACCAGTTCGCTTGCTGTGACCGCTGCCGCACCGCCCTTTGCCCGGAGCTCATAAAAGCCCGGGGTTCTGGGACCCACGGAGCAATCCGCGTTGATATCCGTGCCGCCCATGGGCGCAGCGAACATCCGGTTTCGGAACGTCACCCTGCCCAGCGTAATGGGACTGCACAAATGGGGATATTTTCTTGTCATAGTTCACACCCCTGTTAAATTATTTTCGTCAGTTCTTCCTGCAGTCTCTTCACATCTTCCTCCCGGAAGCCCATAAATCCCATATTCATCAAGGTCTCGGGGGTCTCACAGAGGAAGTCCTCATTGCCGCTGCTCAGGAACCATATCAGCATGGGGCATACGGTTTTGATCACTTCCACAGCCTTCTCATCTTCCAGCATATCCTTGAACATGGTCTTTACGGTATACTTTCCCCGGACTTCCACCGTGGGCTGATAGGTAAATTCATAGCATCCGGTAGTTAGCTCGCCGATTTTCTCCCCTGCATAATGGGGCAGTTTTACCTCTGCAGTGCAGCCGAAGGGGACCTCGACGCAAATACGGACCTTTCCGTCCTTCAAAATTTCCCATTCGCTGCGATACGTACCGTAGACGGATTCATAGCGCAGCTTGGTGTAGCCCAGACGGGAGTTCAGCATTGGTGCGATTTTTACCTTACGGAAGCCTGGTTCCACACACTGCAAGCCCGCCACATCCCGGTACACAAATTCGATAACAGACCCGTAGGCGAAGTGGTTCAAAGAGTTCATTTGGGTGCCGCTGATCCGGCCGTCGGGCAATACAGAATTCCACCGTTCCCAAATGGTCGTTGCGCCTAAATTGACGCAGTTCAGCCAGCCGGGGTAGCCCTCCTGCAGCAGGAAGTAGAATGCTTCGTCCTCCAGGCCGTTTTCTGCCAACGCTCGGCACATAATCGGTGCGCCGGTAAAGCCGCCGGTAAGCTTATTGCAGTCCCGGTACAGCCGCTTGCGCAGCCCGTCCACCACCATTTGCTTATCCTTATAGATCCCCATATACAGGGCTACGATATAGCCGGTCTGGGTATCGATGCAAAGGCGGCCGGACTCGGAGAAGTATTCCCGGAGAATGGCAGCGTAGATTTTCTCGTAGAGATCCCGGTATTCTTTTTCCGCATCATAATAGCCCAGAGCGTGTGCCGCATCGGCGGTGAGCTTCACGGAATTGGCATAGTAGCAGGAGCCGATGTAATATTCATCGGTGCCGCCTTGCATACTCTGAGGGGTTCTTCCGTTCAGTGCCAGCCAGTCACCCAGCTGACCACCGAAATCGTACAGATACCTCTGTCCCCGTTTGATATCCTCCCGGGTGATCTTATCCACCCAGTCTTTCATTATGTGATAATTGACTTGCAATGCTTTCCGGTCGCCATAGTGACGGTAAATGGCCGTGGGTACAATGGTCGCCAGATCGCCCCAGACGCTGGAGAAAATGGGGAAACCCTGCACAGGGAGTCTTCCCGGCAGAATTCCGTCAAACTTCACCTGCTCGGTACGCAGATCATGGAGGAATTTCTGGTAGAAGGCCGCGGTATCCATGTTATAGCAGGCAGTGCCGGCAAACACCTGACAATCGCCGGACCAGCCCAGGCGCTCATCCCGCTGTGGGCAATCTGTAGGAAAGTCGATAAAATTCGACTTCTGACCCCACAGGGCATTTAAGTAAAGACGGTTCAGCTTTTCGTGGCCGGTTTCCAGGAAGCCTGTCCTGTCCATTTGGGAGTACAACACCTTGCCCACAAAGTCCGCAGGATCCAGTTCTCCCTCCCAGCCGGTGACCCGGACATAGCGGAAGCCGAAATAGGTAAATTCAGGCTTGACCACCTCTGCCCGCCCGTCAGAAACATAGGTAAACTGGCTCTTTGCAGAGCGGTAATTTTCCCGATAGAAATTCCCCTCCTGCATGATCTCACCAAAGTCCAACACAATCTTCGCGCCTTTTCTGGCAGGGGATCTAAACTGGACAAAACCCGCAAAGTTCTGTCCAAAGTCCAGAACCGTTTCCCCTTTAGGGGTATGGATGACCTCCCGTACGGGGAGTTCTTCCATTTCCAGCACCGGCAGGCTGTACCGGGCAATCAGTTTGCCGGAGGGGTGACTCTCCACAGGAATTTTCCAGGGATTATCCTTCTCCGCCCACAGCAGGCGGTTGATGATCTGGCCATCGTAAATACCGCTTTCCTCCGTATCAGAGCCCCGGTACAGCCAGCTTTCATCGGTGGCGATGACCTCTTCGGTGCCGTCGGCATACTCTATACGGATCTCCGCCATCAGATGGAAGCCGTCGCCAAACTGGTTGGGCCGGTTGCCCAAATCAAATTTTCCTTTCCACCAGCCATCCGCCAGACGAACCACAAACTGGTTTTCTTTCTGCACCAGATCTGTAATGTCAAAGGTCTGGTACTGGATCTCGGTGCGGTAATTGCTGTAATAGGGAGTCAAGATCTCGTTTCCGATTTTCTTTCCGTTCAGGTCTGCGGCATACATGCCCAGTCCGGAGATATGCAGCCGGGCATTGACGACTGTATGTTTGGCTTCAAATTCCTTACAGAATTCCGGGTGATAGGTATCCCCCTCCTGTAATGTCAGCCACTTGCCTGCCCATGGTTCTTCCTGCTTGGAGGTTTCAAACCAGGTTTCTCCCGCTGCTGTCTCCAGTGTATCATCCAGAACCGTCACACGAACATAATAGCGTGTTCTGGGCTGCGACTTCAGTTCGATGGGGACACATGCAGTATCCAGATCAATACCCTCTACTTTACAAAGGATCCGGGAAAAATCTTTCCGGTAGCTGACCTCTACTTTTATACATTCGGCACGCTTACCCTTGGATTCCTTTACAATGAAGGACACACGGATACTGTCCATCAGGTAGCCCATGGGATTTTTCATGCCGTTGATCTTAATGTTTTCAACTCTCATAGTGACACCTTACCTTCTGCTGTCCTCGGTGTATACGACATTGCCGTATTTTCCATCCACCCGGGCGAAGAAATGGGTCTTTGCAGCCCGGTATACCTGCTGGCCCATAAACTCCTCCGGCAGGGCATCATCCTCCCGGTTCAGGATCTTGTCGCATAGTTCCAGATTATCTTCCAGAGAAACACCCGGGCCTTCCGGTGCGGGGCCGTGGGAATAATAGACTGTGTCGAAGCGTTTTTCATAAGACTTCAAATATTGCAGGCTCTTTTTGTAGCCGCTGATGGTACCGCCCCAGAGGATCAAGGTATTGGCGTTGCAGGCATCGCCGAAGAGGATGCTTCTCTCCTCCCGGAACAGCACACAGCAGGAACCGGGGGTGTGGCCGGGTACATGGATAATCTCCAGCGTGATGCCGCCAAGATCAAAAATCTGACCATCGGACAAGCTCAGGAATTCCTTATCCGCCGGTGCAGCGGGAATGAAATCTCCCGGTACCAGCTCCGCACCCCGGAGCATACCGAAGGCATAGCCCATCCGTCCCTGAACATCCATTTCTCCGCACAAGGTCAGGTCAGCCGGATGCAGGTAGACTCTATCAAAGGCGGCGGCACCGCCGGCATGGTCCGGATGCATATGGGTCAGGATTACGGAAAGAGGCTTGTCTGTCAGGGCATCCACTGTTTCTTTCAGTCCCGCGAAGCCCACGCCGGTATCAATCAGCACGGTCTCCCGTTCACCCTCCACCAAAAACATAAATACGCCGGTGGGATCGGTGATCTGGGTAATGTGCTGAGACAGTTTCGATACTTTATGTTCAAACATGGATTTCAACCCTTTCTTTCATTTCTTCGGGAACCTGATAATTCAGCTCCAGTTTGCCGTTTTCATCCTTTTTCCACTCCACGCGGACCATGCCCCAGGGGGTAACCACATCGCCCTTTGCCCAACTGAGATATCCGGGAACCGGCGCAATCTCCACCTTCTCAAAGCCGGGGGCACCGGGGCGGACACCCAAAATGACAGCAGGCAATTCATGCAGAAGCAGGCTTCCCCAGGCATGGCAATCGCTGCGCTCGCCTACATAGTTTTCCACGCAGGTGGTCAGATTGTTGCGAAGCATCCCACGCCAAGTCTCCCAGAGGGCTTCGGTCCGGTCATAGGCACCGATCTTCTCCAGTGCCCGGAACAGATAGAACATGGCTGCCACGGTGCACTGGGCAAACTTTTCCGTATCGTCCAATGTCGCCAGGACCAGTCGCCCGCCCTCTTCCAGAGATACGGTATCAGTCAACACCGCAAAGACCTGACAGTGCTGGCTGTAATCCTTCACCCCGGGGCTATCCAGATAGAAGCCCTCCTCATCCCGGCAATGGGCATTGATGGCCTGCTGCACCTGAGCAGCACGGCTTCTGTATTCCGCCGCTGTGCCGATACGGCCTACATAGTCACAGAGCTTTGCCGCGTGTTGGAGGCCATAGACATACAGGAAGCTTTCCATGGTAACGGGGCCTTTCAGTCCGGCTGGCGGTGTGCCCACCGTGGGTCCCCAGGGAACGGACCAATCGATGAACGACCAATACCGCTCGGAGATATGACCGCCGGTCTTGCCTACCACACCACGCTGTTCCAAATGATTGTCGAAGTATTCCAAAATACCGTCGATGGCACCCAGATGCTTTTTCACCAGTTTTTTATCACCAAAGAACATCATGTGGTCATAGACCATCAGTATATAGTAGATAGAGAAACCGGGTATGATGTTGGGACCCCAATGGGGATAGCAGCAGTTGATCATACCATCGGCTCGCTGGGAGCGGCGGAAATCATCCATGCACTGCCGGGCCAGCCGATCATCGCCGGAGGTCATATAAGTATAAAGTATCTGTGACCGGGAGTCCATGGCATATTGCAGCTGCTCATAGAACGGACAATCCTCGTAGGTCTCATGCATACAACGGCGCAGAGAGCGCATACTGATGTCCCAGATTCCCGCAAAGGAAGGATCGGATGCCTCAACGGAAGTTCTTACATCCAAAGGATAGCCAGTCTCTTTATAGTCGAAGCCGGTGATTACACAATCAGCATCCGCAGTGGTGATCTCCAACTGTACAAAACGGAATGTACGGAACCAGAAGGGTTCATAAACTTCTTCCGCACCCTCTTTACCGTAGCCCGCCACATGATATACATCGGTATATCCATCCAGATAGCCGTTCACCCAGTCACAACGATCTTTCTTTACAGGATCCATACCGTTAGAATGCATTTCCTTTTGTACATAACCTTCGGAGCCCAGAATCCTAATGGTCGTGCCTTTACCACCCTGCAAACGCAGCGACAGATAGGCGCACATTTCCTCTCCTGCATTCAGTTCAATGGTCCGGGTCTGTCCCGCAGGCAAGGTTACGAAACCCTCGCCAGCCAAAACTTTGCTCCACTTAGCAATCGTCTCATGGTCATATTTGGGAACTACGCCCACAAACCGCCGCTGGATCTTATTCAGGAACGGAATGGGTCTGGGAGACAGGTCGCCGGGACAGGAGGCTTCATTAATCTCCATAACGTTATAGGGCCGGGCATTACACCAGTCGCTGTCATCATAACCGGAAAGCTTCCAGTTCTGCTCCCAGTTCTCTGCAGAGAACTCCTCCAGGAACATCAACGGCGCAAAGCCTGGGCTTTCCCGAAGGATCTTGAAACCGGTAACCTCCCGACATTTCCAGCTTTCGTCGGCGATGATATCTCCTTCCACAAACAGTCCCGCTGTAGCCGTGCGAGCCATGCCGAAATTGCCGCTTCGGTAAGCCAGAGGATAGCGAAGCACTTCCACAGCAAGGGTGTTTACTCCCTCATTCAGCCAGGGAGCGATTTCCACAGTATCCACATACCAGATCCGCTGGTCACCTTTGGCAGGGCCAAATTCTGCGAACTCTCCGTTGACATAGAGCTTGTAGCGTGTATCTGCGGAAATACGCAGTTTCATACTCTCTGGCTTCTGTTCCAGTGTAAATGTCTTGCGGAAACGCACCAAACATGGCTTATCGCTGACCTGTTCTTCCCAATCTGGCATCCAGATCCAGTGGGTATTGGGCATCTGTCGCATAAAATTTCCTCCTTCATATAGGCAAACGCAGGGCTGTGAAAGCACAGCCCTGCGTCGGGTTTCCTGCTGAATTTACGCAGGGCAATATGTTTTAATGAAACTGAGCATCGTAGCTAACGCAGTCCTCATAAGCGAGAGTCTGGAAGATCACGGTGAGAAGTCTCTTGACGCAAGACTTCAGATCCTCCCGGTTCAGGCTTCCGTCTGCAATAGCATTCCTGATGGATTCGATGTCGCCTTCAAAGCCGGGCATGATCAGATCGTTGCCTGCCTCAATGCACTTCCAGGAAGCGCTGCCGCCTCTGGGGAAGGTAGTACACCAGTCGGTCATGATGATACCCTGGAAATCCCACTCATTTCTTGCAACCTCAGTGCACAAATCCTTGCTGTTGGCGGTATGCTCACCGTTGATCAGGTTGTAAGAGGTCATGATACACATGGGCTGGGCCTCCTTTACGGCAATCTCAAAACCACGGAGATATACCTCTCTCAGCACCCGCTCAGACAGGATGGAGTTGGAGCCCATGCGATTATCCTCCTGATTGTTACAGACGAAGTGCTTGATGGTGGTGCCTACACCGGGAACAGACTGTACACCCCGGGTGATGGCTGCTGCCATCTTGCCGGAAACCACGGGATCTTCGGAATAATACTCAAAGTTACGGCCGCAGAGGGGATTTCTATGGATATTCATGCCGGGCGCCAGCCACCAGGACACACCAAACTCCTGCATTTCCCGTGCAACTGCCTTGCCCACGTCGGCAAGCAGCTCTTCGTCCCAGCTCTGGGCCAGAGCGTTGCCCACAGGGATGGCGGTGGCATACTGATAGTAGCGGCGGCAATTCTCGTGATCGTCGTGATTTGCAAAGAAGCCGCCTTCCAGAGCTGCGGCAAAGCCCTGATTGACGATATTTCCAGTGCTTAAGTCCACCTCATAGGACTTGACCAGACGCAGACCCGCAGGGCCGTCGGCCATGGATACACCGGGCACGTCATACTTCTCATCCAGAATGGAACTGGTCTCACCGGCGGCGCCGGGGACCATAATGCCGGCGGCACCGATGTGGGAGCCCTGGCCCTTACTGATCTCGCCGATGACCATAGCGACCAGCTCTTCGTCCGTCAGCTTTTCGGTCAGCTCAGCAGCCATTGCAGCGGCTGCATTGGGAACGATCCGCTCTGCCTTAACGCAGGCGGGGGTATAGGCGATCTCGCTCAGCTGCTTCTGCTGGGCCAAGTCGTGCCAGGCTTTCTGCTGGGCCATGCGCACTTCATCGGGGCAAACCAGCTCAGCGAACTCCTCCTGCACGGGGCAGATATGGTTGTCCTTCTCGATCACAGTTGTATCAGGCACGCTCAGCACCGCTGCCAGTTCCAGATCCACGGAGGAATTACCGGCCCAGATGCCGTACTTGCCTGCTTCCACAACCCATGCGGACTTACTCTCATCGAAGGAAGCCAGATCCTTAGCACCAATGTGCAGCGTCAGTGTTTGGCTCTCGCCGGGGCTCAGCAGCTTGGTCTTACCGAAGGCAACCAGCTTTCTGCGGACCTTGGGAATCTCGGTCTGGGGGCAGGAGGCATACAGCTGAACCACTTCCTTGCCGGAATAGGTGCTACCGGTATTCTTGACCGTTACAACGGCCTTAACATCATTGCCGCAGACCGAAACAGCATCCACTGTGACAGAAAAATCCGTATACGAAAGGCCAAAACCGAAGGGATAGCTGACCTTCTTTTCAAAGCTGTCAAAATAGCGGTAGCCCACATACTGGCCTTCCACATAGTATTCCAGCTCAATATTGCCGTTATTGTGGCTGAAAGTGGCAGCACTGGGGAAGTCTTTGTAATTCTCTGCCCAGGTATCCACCAGCTTGCCGCTGGGAGTCACATCCCCCAGAAGCACATCCGCCAGTGCATGACCGCCTTCCATGCCGGGCTGGGAGATCACCAGCAGAACCTTCAGATTGGGGATGGAGTCGATGAACTTCAGATCGATTTGTCCGCCGGTGTTCACGATCACCGCCACATTTTCACAGTGCTGGGACAGATAGGTAAGCTGTTCCTTTTCTGCCTCGGTCAGGTAATAGTCACCTTCCCGGACAAAGCGGTCAGCATCCTCGCCTGCCGTGCGGCTGATGACATAGAAACCGGTCTTGACTCCATCAAAATCGCTTTCCTGCATAGCATCACCGGAAGGCATTTGGAAGATATGAGTGGAGTAAGCGGCGATCAGGCTGCGCTTGCCGTTCTTTTCAAAATCTGCCATGATCTCAGTGCGCCACTGTTCACGGGCTTTCTGATAGGTGGCGGCGAAGTTATCCAGCCATGCCTTGTTGCTCAGTTCAAATCCTGCATCGGCAAAGCCCTGATAAATACTGACCACCTCGCGCTCGTTGACATCACCGGAGCCGGTGCCGCCCTTGATGGTCTTGACGGAGCCGCCACCGAACAGAGCTACCCGCTCCCCTTTTTTCAGAGGCAGCACACCTTCATTCTTCAGCAGAACCATGCCCTCAGCCGCGGCCTTGCGGGCAATGACACGGTTTTCAGTTTCTCTTTGAGATACGGCACTGGATGTAGAGCCGGAATAAGTTCTGATTCGTTTCTTCATCTAAAAATCTTCCTTTCATGTTATTTATTCTTTTGTTCCCGGTATAAATTGGGTGTAATGCCCATTTTGCTCTTGAAGAAGCGGCCGAAATAGCCGGCACTGGTGAATCCAAGCTTTACCGCAATCTCCCTGATCTGCATATCCGTTTCAGAGAGCATCTGCTTTGCTTTCTCCAGCTTCAGATCATTAACGTATTGCAGGATCGTGACACCCTCCTGCTTCTTGAAAATACGCAATAGATGCTCCTGGCACATATGCACATGGCTGGACAGAGCATACAGCGAGGTATCGCCATCCAGGTGCGTATCGATGTAGAGCTTGATTTGGTTGATGACATCCTCATTTTTATTTTTAATAAAGCTGTCAACATTAGAAAAGGCCCATTCCACAATTCGGTACAAATTTGCAAAGGCTTCGTCCCATGTTCTGTATCTGGACAAGTCGCACAGCGACATGATCCCCGCCTGCCGCGCATCCTCGCGGCTGATGGCGGTTTTCTGCACATAGGCCAGTATTCTGGTACTGACTCCAAAATACAGTTCCATTACAAAAAGGTCATGCATACTCTTTACGCTTTTAACGCCTTCTCTGAACTGACAGATCAATTGCAGGATCTCCATCCTATCCAGATTGTCGAACAAGTTTTCCAGATGCTGCACCTTTCGTGAAAAGTCCCGTTTTATCTGTTCCGACAGTTCCATGCCACATACACCTTCCGGCAAGCTGCCCACCTGGATCTCATCCGGAGACATAGACAGCATCACATCCCGGATACCGGAAAACGCGTTGATGACCTGAGGAAAGGTCATCGGAATTCCGCAGACAAAAGCCGCCACATCAACACCTATATTTTTACTTACCGCCATCTGGAACGTCTCACACAGTCCCTCCAGCAGCCGTTCCGGCCGGGGCATATCCCATCGGGGCTGGAGCAGCAGATAGGTAAGATTTTTGTTATATCCAAAGTAAGTTCCCCGGAACATTTCCAGAAAAACCTTTTCAATCAGCAGTGTCATTTTTTCTCCAGCCTGATACTGCTGGTTAAATTCCATTTGCCGCATTGCAGCGCAGCGGATCATCACCACATAACTCTGCAGCCTTAAATCGATATCAATGTCCAGCATGTCCAAATTTTTCTGAGTTATCGGATCGGGACCGGTAGATCCATCCACCAGTTCCTTCAGCAGGAGCATTCTTTCATAATAATTGCTTCGCTGCTGATGCCGGGATCGGTCCATAGCTGCCTGCTCCAGAAGAAGGTCGTTTTCGATTTCCTTGATGGTCTCCCTTACAGCTTCCAGGATCTTTTCATCCTCTTCCGCCTTCAGCACATACCGTGCGTGAGCATGGACCTTGTAAACATATTCAAATTCCAGATGTCCGGTGAGGAAGATCATCTTACTGTGGGGCCATCTGACCCGGATGACGTCATAAAGCTCCAGCCCAGACATCTGAGGCATCCGAATATCCATTACAAGGATATCGATTTTCCGCTGCTCCAGAATAGACAAAGCCTCCACCGCCGAAGCCGCCATAGTTAGATCCAGGTCAAGCTCCGCCATGGAAAGCAGCTCAAACACGCCCTCACGGATTATTTTTTCATCATCGACCAACAAAATACTATACATACGTTTACCTTCTCCGTCTAAATTTGCCTCGCCTGACACGCTCACCACAGCACAAAAATCCGAGAGGTCACGCTCTCGCATGTGTGTAAAATACCATAATCAGTGCAACACCGTACATTACTTTCCGTTCAGGAAGCTAATCTACATAAGTTATGGATATAGAAGAAATAATCAATTTATCCATTATAATCATAAATTCCTTTAGAACAAGGACCGGCAGATGCGCTCTGCCGGTCCAAAATGCGGAATTTACACAGCGCAGACTGTTTGATTCTGGATTCCGATGTAATAATTTCGCTTATTCTTTCACGCTGCCCAGGGTCATGCCGGCAATGAAGTGCTTCTGCAGCAGAGGATAAACGACCAGAATGGGCAGAACCGCCACGAATATCTGTGCTGCATTCAGGGTCTTGGAGGAAATTTCGCTGATAGCCGCAGCGCTGTGGATGTCGATACTTGCCACATCGACAGACTGAATGACATTGCGCAGATAGGTCTGCAGGGGGTACTTATCAGGGTCTGCCAGGTAGATCATGCCGTCAAACCAGGAGTTCCAGTGGCCTACCATGGTAAACAGGCCGACAGTTGCCAGAGAGGGCTTGGAAATAGGCAGGTAGATCTTCCACAAAACCTGGAAGTGGTTGGCGCCGTCGATGAATGCGGATTCAGACAGCGCAGGGGGCAGACCACGGAAGAAGTTCAGCATCATGATGATGTTGAAGGTCTGGACTGCGGTAGGCAGGATCAGAGCCCAAATGGTGTCGTAAATTCCCACAGCCTTGATGATCAGGAAGGTGGGGATCATACCACCGTTAAAGACCATGGTGATCATAAACATCCACACATAGTATTTTCTGCCGTGAAATTTATGATCAGGCTGGCTCATGGAGTAAGCACACAGGATCGTTAAGCTGACGCTGATGACGGTGCCCAGAATAACACGGATCACGGAGATTCCGAAAGCCCGGAAAAATTCAGGCTGCTCAAGAATGTACTTATAGGACTCCAGAGAGAAGTCCACGGGGAAGATTGTGACCCAACCCGCAGCTGCGGCAGTGTTGGAGCTGAAGGACAGGGCAAACATATGCACCAGCGGGAATATGGAAACTGCCATGACCAGGGTCAGGAAAGTATAGTTCAAAACCTCAAAGACCTTTCGGGAGGCAGACTTCTTAATATGCATTTTCTTACCTCCTTAGAAGATCTTGTATCCGGCATATTTCTTTGCCAGATGGAAAGAGGTGGTGATCAGAATAATGGAGATCACAGATTTAAACAGATTGATAGCCGTGGAGACGCTGTACTGCAGATCGTTCATACCGATGCGGTAAACAAAGGTATCGATGATATCCGCAGTCTCGTAAACAACGGGGCCATACAGGTTAAAGACCTGGTCGAAGCCTGCGTTCAGGATGTTGCCCATGCCAAGGACTGTAACCAGCAGGATCATGGGCAGCAGGCTGGGCAGGGTGATGTGCAGCATCTGCTTAAAATAGCCCGCGCCGTCCACGCTGGCGGCTTCATACAGGGCAGGATCAATGCTGGTCAGCGCGGCCAGGAAGATAACGGTATTGTAGCCCACTTCCTTCCAGACATTCGTTACAATAAACGTGGGCTGTATGGTGTCAGGATTTGCAAGGAAATTGATCCGTTCTCCTCCGAGAAGCTCAATGAGCTGGTTCACGATGCCGTTGGTGGGAGAGAGAATATCCATCAGGATTCCGCCCAAAATGACCCATGAGAAGAAATAGGGAATATAGATGATCGTCTGAACGGATTTTTTGAAGATGGTGTTCTTCACTTCGTTCAGCAGCAGTGCCAGGACCAGAGGCACAAAAATGCTCGTAGCAATTTTCTGGATCGCGATGACCAGGGTGTTCCGCATGGCCGTCCAGAAACCGGGCATGCCCATGATGTACTTGAAATTATCCAGACCGACCCATTCAGATTTAAAGAACAGATCCCAGCCCTTGGAGGGAACGTAATCCTGGAAGGCGATCAGAATACCGACCATGGGGAAATAGGAGAAGATCAGCAGCAGAATGACTGCGGGAAACAGAAATAAATGCAGCGGCCACTCTGTGCGCAGATTCTTAACAAGTGTATTTTTCTTCATGCAATTCCCTTCTTTGCTTTGAAAAAGGAGTGGGGTGTTTGGCACCCCACCCCTCCGTTAGTGATCATTTACTTGCTTGCGTACCACTCGTTGACTTCGGTGGTGATGTCAGCCAGACCCAGATTGTTCACTTCTTCGACGAATGCGTCGAAGTTATCCAGGGACTCAACACCCATGATGACCTTAGTGTAGTACTCGTAGACCTTATCCTCGACAATGGTCATCTTCTTAGCCATGGTCTCGGTGGGAGCACCAGTGAACTTGTTGATCAGGTACTGCTCGTTGTCATAGTAGACCTTCAGCGCAGCACAGCCGGAGCCGTCGGGACCGAAGGTTTTCCAGCCGCCGGACTCAGACATATCACCTTCCGTGTAAGCAACGATGCCATCCCAGTAAGCTGCCTTTTCTTCCGCATTCAGGTAGGAGGGATCCATGCCGTTCTCAATGGCCTGGCAGATGTGGACATGGGCATCCAGGTTTCTGGTGGGAGACCAGGTCTTCAGCATGAAGTGATGCTGAGGGATCTGCATGGAGCCGGAACCATCGTAGTCGACCAGGTAGCTCTGATAGGTTTCCTCATCGGAGTCATGAATCGCCCAAGCCCAGAAGTTCAGCATCTTCAGAACAGCCTCGGGATGCTCACACTCGGAGTTGATAACAACATAACCGGTGATACGGGCGGAGAAGCCGGGGGTGCCGGAGCCGTCCACACCAGCGATGGGGCAAGCGACCCAGTTTGCGTTGGGATCAGCAGACATATTCAGGGGCCAGATAGCGTTCCACAGAGCGCCAAACTGAACGCCTGCGTTGTCGCCAGCGATGACCTCGATAGCGCCGGTGTCATCCTTAGCGGAGAAATCCTCCTGGATCAGGCCTTCCTGATACATCTTAGCCAGATATGCCAGAGCGTCCTTAACCTCGGGCTGGATCGCGCCGTAGGTCAGACCGCCGTTGCTGTCCTCCAGCCACATGGTGGGATATGCGCCAAAGCCGTTGAAGATACCAACGCCATCGCTCAGGCCAGCGGACAGGAAGTTCTTGTGGAATGCGATACCGATGGTGTCATCAGCGCTGTCGCCGTCGGGGTCATTCTCGGAGAAGGCCTTCATAACATTGTACAGTTCTTCCATGGTGGTGGGTCTCTCCAGACCCAGGTTGTCCAGCCAATCCTGCCGGATCCACATCAGAGTGGAAGCGTCGATGGAGGAGTCAACCAGAGGAATGGCGATCAGCTTGCCGTCGAAGGTAGCGGACTCCAGGGGAGCATTGCCTTCAGCGGTGGTGATTTCCTTAACAGTCTCAGAAGCGTAGGTGTCCCAAATGCCCTGCAGATCCTTGTTGATCAAATCGGTCTTTGCCAGCAGCGCCAGCTGTACATCGGAAACGACCATGAAGTCGGGGATGTCACCGGTGGCGATAGCGGTGCTCTTCTTGGTCTCTGCGTCCTCAGCGGTGTCGGCAGCGTACCACAGGTAATCAATCTCAACATTGGTAGCGGCCTTCATATCCTGAATCATCTTGTACTCTTCCAACTGGGAGGGGTCAAAGAAGTTCAGGATGGGTGCGGAGATCTCGAAGAAAGAGGTCAGGGTGACGGTTTCTTCATAGGGCGCGGTGATGTCGATGGGAGTGGTGTCGCCGGGGGTATCCTGATTCTGTGCGGGTTCCTTATCGTCAGAACCGCCACAGCCGGCCAGCATGCCGACTACCATCGCAATTGCCATCAGCAGACTCAGGATCTTCTTCAGGTTTTTCATTGTTTTTCCTCCTTGTTTTTATTATAATGGGCCTCTGTTTCTGCGCACTCTGCACAAAAACCAGGGCACCATCAAATACGGTTTATACTTTCTGACCTAATTCTATCTTTTTTGTGAATGAAATTCAATGAACCATTCTTGATATTGATATCACAAAATTGACCAATTTAACTCATTAACCCCCGGAGGAAACTATTCATTTTCACGGAAACGTTTACAGATGAATCTCCGCGTCAAAGACAACACGGACACGTAATCCATGTTTTTCGCTGGGTGAAAGCAGAATGCCGCTCTTTTCTCCGTAAAACAGCCGCATCCTGCGCTGTATATTGGTCAGGGCATGGTTCAGAGAATCTCCCGAGAAGGTGTTCATCTGATCCGATATGGCTGCCACCCGCTCCTGCGTCATGGTCCCTCCGTTGTCTTCGATATCGATATACAGAAGTGTTCCCTCCTGATGATAGGATACCCGCAGCAAGCCGCCCTTCACCGTATTTCGCAGTCCGTAGTTGTAGGCGTTTTCTACAATAGGCTGAAGGATCAGCTTCGGCACCCGGTAGGAGGCCCACTCCGGCGGAAGCTCTTGGGTCTCCACGTTGATCATATCCGAAAAGCGCATCTGCTGGATCTCGATGTAATTTTCCATATGCGCCACTTCCCCGGCCAGGTCAATGACCTGATCCGTTTCCTTATTCAGGAAGCGGTAATACTTTGCCAGCGCGGTGACCAGAGTCTCGATCTGCTCGTATTCTTCGTTATGGGCCAGGAATTTGATATTGTAAAAGCTGTTGTACAGGAAATGAGGATTGATCTGGGATTGCAGCTGGATCATCTCCGCCCGCTGACGAAGGGCCTCCTTTTCCCGAACATTTTCGATCAGTTCTTCGATGCGGTCTACCATGTGGTTGAAGGATTCATATATAACGCCAAATTCATCCCTATTCTGGTGATGGAGCCTGACAGTTTCATGGCCGGAGCGAACTGTCTCCAGAGCCTCCACAATGATCCGCAGGGGCTTTGTAACGGTTTTGTTGGCCCAAAGGATCAGAAACAGGAACATGATGCCCATGGCAAGGAAGATCACCGCCATATTCATCAGGGTGTTTCCAGCAGACCAGGCTATGGCGTTGGAATCCTGATAGGTCACCAGAGTCAAATTATAGTTGGATATCCGGGAGGAAGAAATAAAATATTCCCCATCCTCCACTTGAATGGTATCCGTCAGCAGTTGCTCCTCCCAGCTTCGCTCGGAACCTGACCAACTCTCAAAGATCCGATCATCCCGCTGTGTATGAGAATAGGGGAGCTGGTGGTGATTCTTGTCACTGTACACCCAGAACGCGCTTTCATGCTCCGTGCCACAGAATTGCGCGATGAAGTTTTGCAAATGCTCCTGTGAAAGCACGATCCGGATCAAAAAGTCAGGAACATAGTCATCAGCTGATGCCACAGTCAGCGGGCTGGATAGAATCAGCTCCAAATGCCCATCATGGAGGATCAGATGATCGGCATTGTTCTTGGGCGCATGGTATGCACCGGTCTGCGTGAAATCCTTTTTCTGATAGCCCGTATCCGAGCTCAGTTCGATTTGCTCCATGGGGAAAGAAATAACGATTTCCTCAATAATGCTGTTGATACTTTGGGTGCTTTCAATAAATGTCATAAGCTCCAGGATCAGCTGTCCCCGCTCGTAATCGTCCGGATAAAGACCCAGAGCCAGCTGGGCCACACGGGAATCCGACAGCAGCTGCAGCTGCACATTCACTACAGCCCGGATCTCCTCCTCCATCACCATGGTGCTGCTGGCGACCCGGTTGGCAAGGGTATTTTCTTCCACGGTGCGCTCACGGGAGACATACTGCATAAACAGCCCCGCAACGATCATATAGATCACAACGACCATCAGCATAAACAGCGCGAACAGCCGTGTGAACACACTGACGGTTCCCTGCTTTTTCATGGACCATCACCCCAAATCCTTATGTTTTCTGTTTCGGTACCAATAGTATACCACACACATAACCGTCTGGACAAGACTGGATGCCGGGGTAGCCAGTCCGATATGGAAAAGATTCACCGGCACCATCCGGCTCATAAAGTAGGATACGGGAATGCGGACACAGAAGGCACCAAAAATACCCTGGATCATGGCAAATGCCGTCGCTCCGCAGCCATTAAAATAACCTACCATGCAGAACATAACCGAAACCAGCAGCGTATCGATGGCATAAGCCTTCAGATACTGGGCAGCCGCCTCGATGACCGCGGCGTCACTGCTGAAAATGGATGCCAGGATATCTCCGTGGAAGAATGAGACATAGGATGCCGCCGCCCCCACCGCAAAGGAGGATGCGATACCGTAGAGCAATGCTTTTTTTGCCCGCTCAGGTTTTTGGGCACCCATATTCTGGGCCACCACGGAGGTCATTGTCTGACTAAAGGCAGATGGGGCCAGCAACACAAAGCCGCAGAGCTTCTCCGCAACGCCCACACCTGCGGAAACTACAACACCCAGAGAATTGACAATGGCAGTAAGCACGAGAAACGATACATTCACAAGCGAGTCCTGGAGCGCAACGGGAATACCCAGCCGCAGGATCTCCCGGATCTGAGTGGTATCAGGCCGCAGATCCTTCCGTGTTACGGTAAAAGGAAGCTTCTGCCGGGCTACAAGCACCAGAGACAGCACCACACTCAAAAACTGAGCAAATACAGTCGCGATAGCTGCACCGGCTGTGGCCATTCCAAATCCTGCTACAAGGATCAGATCTCCTACAATATTGACCACGCAGGCAATGGCAACGGTGATCAGAGGAATCGTAGAATTACCGATTCCACGAAAAATACTACCCAGTACATTATAGGCAACGATGAATGCAGTACCGGCACCGCAGATGCGGATATAGGTGATGGTAGCATCCAGAGCCTCAGCAGGCGTGTGCATAAGCGCAGCGATTTGGGGAGCAAAAACCACCATAACTGCGGTGATCACGATGCTCATGACGCCAAACAGGAATATACTGGAACCGATGATCTTCCCAGCCTCCTGAGGCCGGCCCTCACCTAAGCGCCGACCAAGCAGCACCGTGGTGCCCACGGCAATGCCCATGACAAAGGAAGTGATCAGCGTCATGACCCAGCTTCCGGTGGAAATGGCAGAGGCATCCGCTGCTGTGGCAAACTTTCCCACCACCATCATATCCACCGCGCCGTACATTGTTTGCAGGAACATGGCCGCAAGGGCAGGCATGGCAAACCGAATCAGCGGCAGAAACAGTCCGCCTTCCGTAAAATTCTGACTTTTTTTCATAGCTATACTCCCCTTAACAAAAAAGCCGGATAAGCGCAGACCGTCTCAGGCCAGCATCTTATCCGGTTATCATTTCAAACGAATGATTCACCCTCCGATGATACTGTCATTATATGGCAGGATATTTAACGTTGTCAAGAAACGGAATTTGACATTCTCTGTGAAATATATCAAAAATTTGCTATTTTATTCCTCAAGAATTGACCATTGTCACCATTATTTCCTTGGGATAAAATAGAAGTCATCACCTATATATGAGGAATTGATATGGATATGAGTATTGACAGCAAATTCTTCCACTTTATGAACAAGATCGCTGACTGTATGATCCTAAGCGTCCTGTGGTCTGTTTTCTCTATACCGATAGTTACCTCCGGTGCGGCCGGAAGCGCACTGTATTACTGTGTGCTCAAGGTTTTGCGCGAGGACAGTGGCTCCCCTGTGAAAGATTTCTGGCGGTCCTTTCGCGCTAATTTCAGGCAGAGCAGCATCGTTTTCTGTCTGTTTGCGGCTGTCTGCTGTGCCGTCAGTGCTGTGGGCACCGCAATTTATGCCGCGTCCCAAACCGACCGGACTCTGACCAATATCTACCTGGTGTTTTTATTTCTGTTGCTGTTTTTCATTGCCTGGCTCCACTACATTCTTTCTTACATCGCCCGGTTTGAGGCACCCTTGAAAATTGTTCTGAAAAACAGCCTTGTGATCTGCCTTGCCAATCTGCCCGCCTCCATATCCTTCGCGGTGCTGTTTGCAGTAGTGCTGGGCGGCGTGATCCTGACGCTCCCTGCCTCCGCCATGAGCTTCCTGCTGGTCCCAGGACTGTACGCCTGGGTCAACAGCCTCCTGATGGAAAGGATCTACCGAAAGTATCTGCCGGATACAAGCTCCGAAACCGATCCACCGGCATGATTGCTCTATGATACGAAGCAGCCCCCATCCCGGTCTGGGATGGGGGCTGTTTTGCTGTTATTTCTCGACTGTTGCCAGAACTGCCATGTATTCCCGGGAGGGCAGCGGTACATTCACTACACCGCTTGCCCCTTCCATAACGATTTCACGGGTCATGTTCCATACATCGATCACTTCGATACGATAGGTCTTATCCTCCGGCAGACGCATTCTGGACTGATAGGGGCAGAATCTTCCGTGATATGTCAGATAGGCCTCCTCACCGCAGTGGCCGCTGGCCGTAAGCTCAGAGTTGATCAGCACATGACGCATTCCGGGCTCCATACGCTTCAACCCCTTTGCCATCGCCCCCATACCAGGGAACTCTTTTATCTTCTGTGCCAGCTCTTCCTGCGTAAACTTCAGGATATCTCCCATGCTTCTCTGAGGCATAGGCTCCAGGGCACCCGGCAGACTGTAAAGAATGTCCTTCAGAAAACCGATCCGTGATGCACTGACGCCCTTCAGCTTGCCGCCACAGGCCCACCAGATGATGTCGTTCTCATCCATAAAGGTATCGCCATGGGTAGCATACGCACCGTAGGCGCAGATTGTCCAGAACCGGTGAGTCAGCTCCAAGCCGGAAATGTTACCCCACATGAAGGTCAGATTTCCCTCATAGCAGATCTCATCATACACCACAGGCTTTCCGTACTCTTCGATCCAGCTGCCGGCATTTTCTACCCAGCGGGTCTGCAAGCAGGCATGGGTCACATTGGGACGGGCAAAATCATACGCGGCAGTGCAGTTATGATTGCTTAAAAGATGACCGTAAGGGTCATTCCGGGCAACAAACTCCTCCACCTCGTACCACTTTTCCAGATCCCAGCCAACCATCAGGTCATATTCATTGGCAAGGCTCCACCAGATGTTGGGCCGGGCAGCCAGTCTACGGATCACAGTATCCAGGTAGATCAGGTTATCCGCCTGAGACATGGAACTGTAGCCCCAGCAGTCATAGGGATGGAACAAAATCAGATCCACCTCAATGCCCAGTGCCTCCATACAGTCCAGATGGCCCTCAAAGCGATGCCAGAATTCGGGATTCGGCCTATGCACATCGGGTTTGCCCTCGGCATTCATCAGATACGGATGAACGGGAGGCTCTCCCTCGATCAGATCATAATGCTTGGGGAATACGCACATACGGACCTTGTTAAAGGGCGCGTCTGCCAGCGTTGCAAAGGTCTGCTCAATGATCTCATCCGTCTGATGGGTCATGGCATAGATGGTGGTACCAAAGGGCAGATATTTGCTTCCGTCCTCATACACAAAATGCGTTCCCTCAACCTTTACCATGCCGTGGGCGGTTTCATCCGCTTCGCACATCTCCTCGCCGGAAGCATTCACCGCACCGCCGACCTCCCAGTGCCACAGACCCGTTTTCTTGGGCAAAAAGCGTACCTTGTAGATACCCTCGCCATCATAGAAGCCCTTTACGCGCACCTGATCCTCTCCACAGGTAAAGACTGCAGTAATATCTGCCTGCGCCCAGGCATCCTTCAGCACCTCACCGTGAAAGACCAGTTCAAAGGTTTTATACTGTTTCATATGCTGTCCTCCTTCTTATTTTCGCACCATATCCACAGCTTCTTTCCAGAGGCCGCGCTTTTCTTCCGCCTGAGACCGGGTCATCGTGGATACAACGCTTGATCTTCTAACGATCTGTAAAATATCTTCAGACCACAGTCCCACAGCGATACCCGCCATATATCCCGCGCCGCAGGCAGACAGCTCCTCCGTTTGGGAAATATGCACCTGACGCTGCAATATACCCTGCTGAAATTCCATCAGGTAGTTATTTTTTGTCGGTCCGCCATCCACACGCAGACTTTCCATTTTCTTCCCGGTATCCTGTTCCATCGCCAGGATCACATCCGTGATCTGAAACGCGATGCACTCCAGTGCCGCTCGGACGATCTCTGCTTTTCCGGTCAGCCGGCTCATTCCCCACAGAAGCGCTCTGGCATCATTGCACCAGTAGGGCGCGCCCAGGCCGCTGAACGCAGGCACCAGACAAGTCCTATCCTCAGGATTTGCCTGCCGTGCCAGCTTATCCGTTTCTCCGGCGGACTCGATCAGCTTCACATCGTCCTTCAGCCAGCTGATCACCGCGCCGGTATAATTGATATTCCCCTCCAGAACGTAGCTGGTTTCCCCCCGGTGCTTCCAGGCAAGGCTGGTCGCCAATCCGTTTTGACTGAACACCGGTGCCGGGCCAACGTTCATCATAACAGAGGAGCCGGTGCCGTAGGTGGCCTTTGCCATGCCGGTTGCGGTGCAGCCCTGACCAAACAGAGCCGCATGGGAGTCTCCCATTACCGCATGAACAGGTATCTTTTCCTGCAAAAGTCCGCCCAGGTCCGTCATACCAAACATAGAATCCGAATCGCACACCTGGGGCAGGTTCTCCGACTTTACGCCAAAAATAGCGCACAGCTCCTCGTCCCATTTCATTTCCAGAATGTTGAACAGCTGGGTCCGGGAGGCATTGGAATAATCTGTTTTGTATTCTCCGGTGAGCTTATACACAAGCCAGGCATCGATGGTGCCAAAGCGCAGCTCCGCGTCCCGGGCAGCGGGAATGTTTTCCAATATCCACGCCATTTTCGCCGCGGGAAAATAGGGCGAAGCCGGAATGCCTGTACGCTGCCGGATCATGGGGCCATAGCCCGCATCCTGGACCCTGCGGCAGATCCCCTCTGCCCGGCTGCACTGCCAGACGATGGCATCGCAGATGGGTTTCCCTGTCCGTTCATCCCACGCTGCCGTGGTCTCCCGCTGATTGCTGATGCCCACGCAGGCAATATCCTCCAGGGCAATGCCGGAGCGGTCTACCGCATCCCGAGCGACCAGAAGGGTATTTTCGTAGATCTCTTCCAAATCATGGGAGACCCATCCGTTTTCCGAAACGATCTGACGGTGAGGCCGGTCGGCCCGGCACAGGACCTTTCCGCTGCCGTCCAGGATCAGGGCCTTGGTGCCCTGAGTAGACTGGTCAACTGCCAAAACATACTGTTTCATTTCATCAATTCCTTTGCAGCACGGACAATTCCTTCCTCGTCCAGTCCGTAGTAGTGGAATATCTCTTTGGATTTGCCGGTGATGACGGGCTCGTCAGGGAGCGTCAGATTGATAACCTTGCAGGGAGCATTGGCCGCGACAGTCTGGGCGACCATAGAACCCATGCCACCAATGGCAACGTGCTCCTCCACCGTAATGATCCGGCCGGTCCGGGCCGCCTTCAGCACGGCTTCCTTATCCAGAGGCTTGACGCAGTACATATCGATAACCGCAGCCTCGATGCCCTCAGCTGCCAGGCGTTCCGCTGCTTTTTTTGCATACAGCACCATCTCACCGCAGGCAATAATGGCCATGTCCTTACCCTCCCGCAAGGTAGTTGCTCTATCCATTTCAAAAGGAACATTCCCCTCTTCGTAAACATCCTCCACGGGATTTCGTCCCACACGAACATAGGCAGGATCCTTGTCCGCCATCAATGCCCAGGTCAGCTTCTCCGTCTGGTGTCGGTCAGAGGGCAGATAAACACGCATACCGGGGATGGATGCGATGTCAGCGATATCGGTGCCGGAATGATGGGTCATGCCCAGCGCGCCATAGCTGACGCCGCCGGAGATGCCCAGTAGAAATACATTGTTGTGAGAGTAGGCGCAGTCCACCTTGATCTGCTCCATGGAGCGGGTGGACAGAAAGCAAGCGGGAGAAACCGCCACAGGCTTCATTCCAACGGAGGCCATGCCTGCCGCGATGGAGACCAGAGACTGCTCCGCAATACCAACCTCCACAAACTGCTCCGGATAGGTATTGGCAAAATTCGTCATGGAGCCTGAGCCACGGGAATCGGAGCAGAGAACCGCAACGGTTTTATCGGTTTCTGCCAGTTCCATCAGCACATCGCAGATAACCTGTCGGTTCGGGATATTCATTGCAGTGCCTCCTTCTTTTGCTTCAATTCCTCCAGTGCCAGACGGTACTGTTCTTCTGTGGGGGTCTTATGGTGCCACTCGGCTCTGTTTTCCATAAAGGAAATGCCGCAGCCCTTTGTGGTATTGAGAATGATCACAGTAGGCTTTCCCTTTACCTGCCTGGCAGCGGTAATGGCTGCGTCCACTGCTTCCATATCGTTGCCAGGGACAGAGATCACATTCCAGCCAAAGGATAGCCAGCGCTGCTCCTGGGAATCCTGCGCCATGACTGTCTCCGTAGGCCCGGAAAGCTGCAGTCGGTTTCTGTCCACAAAGGCGGTCAGGTTATCCAAGGCGTAATGGCTGCCTGCCATTACGCCTTCCCAGACGCTTCCCTCGTCCAGTTCTCCGTCGCCGATGACAGTATACACCCGGAACGGGGCATTCATCATCTTAGCACCCTTTGCCATACCCACTGCCACAGAAAGGCCATGGCCCAGGGAGCCGGAATTGACCTCGATGCCGGGGATCTTGTTATTGGGATGGCCGATATAACGGGATTTGTATGCGCTGAAAGTACGCATCAGCTCTTCCCGGTCAAAATAGCCTCTGTCTGCCAGAATACAATACAGAGTCTCCACACTATGCCCCTTGGAAAGGATGAAACGGTCCCGGTTGGGATCCTGCTGATTTTCCGCAGAGCAATTCAGATGTTTATAATACAGCGCAACCAGCGCTTCCACTTCACTGAGGTCTCCGCCTATATGCCCGCTTCCCGAGCGGTAAATCAGCTCCAGCACATCCCGGCGGATATCGCAGGCCTTTCTTTTCAACTTCAAAATTTCCATATTATTCTCCTCTGAGGTATGCCTTCACGTCTTCCTCAATGGGATCGTACAGGTCAGGCTTCACGCCGATATACTTGCAGGACTCATACAGCACAGGAACAACATCCTTGTGGATGCCGACGCAGTGATGGATATAGGGGCCCTCCACCACCTTGGCTTCCAGACGCTTGATATTGTCCACTTCCACCCAGAGGTAGGTGCCCATGCCCTTGGGTCCGTCCACGCCCTTGGCATTGCCCAGCAGCATAGAATATTCACCGTTGTCACCGTCAAAGCGGGCCAGTGTCAGATCGCCGTGCTTGGCTTCGGCAGTAATGGCACCGGGGTAGTCGAAAGCCAGCGGATAAGTGATCTGGGGACGGCAGCCGGCAACGGACAGAGGCCAGGGACCGCAGTGCTGCAGCAGCTCGCCATTTTCAATGTTGGGATGACGGATGGTCCAGTCAGCAAAGAAGCTGCGGGTGCCGTCGTTGGCAGCGGCCTCCACCATCAGTGCGGTAATGGCGCCGTGGATGTCAGTCTCACAGACAACAGGGATGCCCTTGTCGTTCAGCAGTGCGTTGGCAGCGCAGGGCATAATACCAAGCTCACCCTGCAGGGCGTTCCAGCACTGGATGGCAGCAGCGCTGCAATGGTATTTTTTTACAAGCCGCTCCATGGCTACTGCCAGACCGGCTACATTCTGCAGCTGCTCCTCGGAAACGCAAATATCCATATGCTCCCGGCAGTAGTCCATCGTCGCCTTGACCTCTTCACCCTGCTGGATGGCCAGACGAACCTCCGCAGTCAGCTCAGGCAGAGGAATGGGAGAAAGCTGGACGTTGAACCGCTCCAGCAGCTCGCCCTCGTTGCACATGGTAGACCAGAAATCGAAAGGACGGGGACCGATCTGCAAAATACGGATATTGCGGAAGGTCTTCACCACCCGGCAGACCGCCAGGAAATCTCTCACACCCCGCTCAAAAATAGGATCGTTCAGGCGGCAGTTGGTCAGATAAGTAAAGGGAACACCGAAGCGTCGCAGGACCTTGCCGGTGGCAAATAAGCCGCACTGGGTATCCCGCAGGCGGATGCCGTTGGGCTCCGGCCGCTCATCCAGAGGTCCCCACAGCAGAACAGGGACGTTCAGATCCTTGGCAAGACGGGCACAGACATACTCCGTGCCGAAGTTGCAGTGGGGCAGAAACAGGCCGTCCACACCGGCCGCCTTGAACTTCTCAAGAACCTTCAGCCGGTCATCCTCATTATAGAGCAAGCCCTCGGGGTTGATGTCGTCAATGTCAACAAAATCCACATCCAGCTCTCTGAGCCGGTCGGCAGTCAGACCGCGATACTTGATGGCATCTGGCGCGGAGAAAATGCTCCGTCTGGTGGGTGCAAAGCCTAAAACGATCCGTTTCATAGAGATAACCTCCTGATATTTATTGGATGGTCTCATTATAAATCCGAATTCGCTCAATTTAAATAAATAATTTAGTGTTTTTCGATATTTCTTGACTAAATTTACTAAATCATTTATATTTAAAACAGTCATTACACGAGGAGTGAGAGCATGGCAATTACCGCAAAGGAGCTAGCAAAGCAGCTGGGCCTATCCCAGTCCGCCGTTTCTCTGGCACTGAACCACAAGCCGGGGGTCAGTACCACCACACGCCGCAAGGTGCTTGAGGCGGCGGAAGCATTGGGATATGATTTTTCCCGAATTCAGCCGGTGGAGCAGCCCCAGGCCAGCGGCAGCATATATTTCGTCATTTACAAAAAGCACGGTGCCGTGGTGGCTGATACTCCTTTCTTTTCCCAGCTATCCGACGGTGTGGATGCGGAATGTCAGCGGCTGCCCTACCACCTGAGCATCCAGTATCTCCACGACGGGGACAATATCGCCGCCCAGTTAAACACATGGAAGCATAGCGGCTGCCGGGGCATTCTTCTGTTGGGCACGGAAATGCAGCCTCAGGATTTAAGTCATTTTCTGAACATTGACATTCCGCTGGTCCTGCTGGATAATTATTTTGAAGAGATCAATGTGGACAGCGTCCTGATCAATAACATCAAAGGTGCCTACACCGCCACGAATTACCTGATCCGCAAACGGATGTCCCAACCCGGGTATCTTCATTCTTCCTATTCCATCAATAATTTCGAGGAACGGGCAGACGGATTCTATAAAGCCATCCGCAAAAACGGAATGTCCACCTCACGCTCCATCGTACACCGGCTGACCCCTTCTGTGGACGGGGCTTATGCGGATATGAAGGAGCTGATCGGGCGTGGAGAACCGCTGGCGAATTGCTATTTTGCCGACAACGATCTGATCGCCGCCGGTACCATTCGGGCTCTGCGAGAGGCAGGTTACCAGATCCCCCGGGATATCGCCGTGGTGGGCTTTGACAATATGCCCATCTGTACCTATATCGACCCTACCCTCACCACCATCCATGTACCAAAGGAATATATGGGCCAGATGGCTGTCCGTCGGCTCCACGAGCTGATCACCACTTCTGACAGCCAGCCCATCAAAATTGAGATATCCACCACCCTGCAAAAAAGAAGGAGCTGTTAAGCAGTGAACGAACAGGATCACCGGATGTGTGAAATTCTGAAAAACAACGATGTGGCCCGGGATTTTTACCATACCAATGACTATGAACTCGTCCCTTATCTGGTGGAAGACGGCAAAAAACACCCAACCGCCATTATCTGTCCCGGCGGTGCCTACGGCATGGTTTGCAGCTATGTGGAGGGTGAACCTTTTGCAAAAAAGCTAAACCGGATGGGAATCCATGCACTGGTACTTTACTACCATGTCCGGGAAAAAGCCCTTTATCCTGCACCCCAGAATGATCTGGCCCGGGCAGTCCGGGAGGCTCATGAGAAAGCAGAGGTGTGGAATCTGGATATGGAGAACTACTCCGTATGGGGTTCCTCCGCAGGCGGGCATCTTGCTGCCAGCTTCGGTACAGAAATCATGGGCTATCCCAAATACTGCCTGCCCAAGCCCGGGGCAATGGTTCTGATCTATCCCGTGGTAACAATGGGCAGCCTGACCCACGAAGGGACCCGGGATCATCTGCTGGGTAAAGATCCCACATCGAAAATGTTACATATGGCGAGCATCGAACAGCAGGTGACGCCATCTTACCCTCCCACCTTTCTTTGGTGCGGTGATGCCGATGCCACCGTTTCCCCGGAAAACAGCCGGATGCTGGCTGCTGCCCTAAAGGAAGCGGGTATAGCTGTACAATTTGAAGAATATTCCGGCATCGACCATGGCGTTGGCCTTGGCACCGGGACTGTTTGTGAAGACTGGCTGGAAAAGGCAGTTGCTTTCTGGCTGGCGCAAAATTAAAGGAGGTCAAAACAATGGAACATCCCCTGATGAATCTGATGAAAATGATGTCCACCCCGGACTTCGATGTCCAGGCCTATGGCGACAGCGAAAGCTTCGCCGGCATTCTGGAAAACCAGGCGGTCTTCGGAAAATACCGCCAAGAGGACTGCCCGGAGGTGCTGGCGTACTGGCAGAACCTGGGCCTTGTCAAGGAGCTGCACGACACCCAGGAGGAATGCACCAAGTGGGCCTCCTATCTTCCGGTCAGTTATGCAGAGAATCCGGACAACGACAGAACCTATCCCCTGCTGTTTGTGATGCACGGCTCCGGCAATCCCATTTATCTTGCCGAATCCTACGGCTATACCCACATCGCCGCCCGGGAGGAGCTGATCGTGATCATCCCAGAGGACGAAACCCCGGAAAATATCGACAAGCTCTTTGCCTATGCCCGGGAACATTATCCCGTAGACTGGAGTCGGGTCTACATGGTGGGCTACTCCCTGGGCGGCTTTATGACCAGTCGCCATGCCATGCGCTGGCCGGAGCGATTTGCTGCTGTCGGCTCCGGCGGTATGCTGTTCGCCAATGGACCCGCCGCTCCCCATGTTCAGGCAAGTAAGCTTTGGCCCGGAGAAAACATCACCCCGGAAATGGTGGTCAGAGCCTCGGAATTCAAGGTTCCTGCCTGCATCTGTATGGGCGAGCGGGAGGTCCTGGGGCTGCTCCCGGTCACGCAGGACGAGCCCATCAACCAGTGGGTAGCGCATCTTTCTGAAGAAGAGAAAAAACGCACCGAAAAAGAATCCCAGCCGGAGCCACAGGATCGAATTGATCTGTCCGGTAGAAATAAGATCCAGTCCGTCAATAACTGGCGCATTGCCAATGGCTGTATGCCCATCTCTGAGGAAATGGTTCGTTCTCACGTTCCCTGCAATATCACAGAAGAAAAAATCGGCTTTCCTTTCGAAAAGACTGATGTCATCATCCGGGAAAGCCGGGAGCATTATCTGGGTGACAGTGTCGCATCCGACGGTGAAGTTTACTTCCGCATGATCGCTCTGGCAAATTCCCCCCACTGGCCCTCCCGTGCATTAACGGAGCTGACATGGGAATTCATCAGCCAGTTTGCCCTTGACCCCGAAACCGGAAAATCCTATCAGATCCGCAAGTAAAGGAGAATCCAAATGGCCCGCTTTACTGTAAATTTCACTTCCCATACCCTGATGCGCTCCGTCGAGATGACCGTCATCATTCCCAGCATCACCCAGGGCGAAGCCATGGACGCCGCCGGAGGTCCTCCCGGAAAAACCGGCCTCACCAATTTGACCTATGCCGGCAGAGGAAATTACCCCATACTGTATCTGCTTCATGGCTACGGCGGAAACCACACCGACTGGACTGCCTACAGCAACGCCCAACTTTACGCCGACGAGCACCGCATTGCCATGGTTATGATCTCCGCGGAGAACAAATGCTATGTCAATGCCTATGG